>JGI24158J21664_10004506_pt1 | contig 17947 bp, 14 predicted proteins | sample Ectturendosymbi3_FD_21664 | JGI IMG/M metagenome (IMG submission 21664)
GAACAGCTCTTTAGCGCAATCGGCGGAGGAGCTAGGGTGTTGGTAAGGCAACCGAAAACTGCTGTTTTTTAGGCCAAAATCGAAGTACGAATATATCGTACGCCGGCTCTCAAAGTGATCCACTTTCTACGATAATTTCATTTTTTATGGCCTAAAAATACACAAGTGTCACATTATGAAATATTTACTTGATAACAAAAAAATTCAATTGCAGAAATATGATTCACCACAAAAATTTGTTTTTCTAAGTTGGATAATGTATACGTATATGATTTCTATGATGATAGTGCTGGGTTGCAACTGGTTTTTCAATTTAAAGTGAATTGCAAAACGATGTGAGTGCGCTGGGCCACGCGGGTGACCCATCGCAATCACTTCACGTTTCGTTTGCATTTGTGTTTCACTTTCAAAACGAAATTGAAATGAAATTGAAAATGAAATTGAAAACGAAAGTGAAAACGAAATTATAAACAAAATTGAAAATGAAATCTATATTGACAATGAAATTGAAAACGAAACTGAAATGACTTTGAAAACGATTTTGAAAATGAAATTCAAAATGAAATTGAAAATCAAATCGAAAACAAAATTGAAATGATATTGCAAACAAAATTGAAAATCAAAATGAAATTGGTATGAAAATGAAATCGAAAATGAAATGACATTGAAAACGAAATTGTAAAGGAAATTGAAAATGATTTTAAAAATTACTTTTAATATGAAATTGAAAATGAAATTGTACATGATAATTGAAAACGCGCTTGACAGCCATGGGCCACCATACATAAGTAAACCCTGTGTCCACTGAATGGATTGTGCTTGTTTGTTCCATAAAACATGTGATTACTATAACAAAGGAGTTTACGTACAGCTCATCAGATCGACAACTAGAGGATATTTCTGAGGACGGCAACATGGTCCTGCATGAAAATGTATATATCTGAAAAATAAACCTACAAAAAACGCTAGAAATCTCAGAAATTTACCGAAGAGAACTTCTGAACTACACGAAAGAGTCATAAATTCCAAGAAAAGATCGCATTGCCATTTGTTCCAGAGAAGAATGTAGGAAAGGCTTCAATTTATGTTGAAGATCTAAGGCGGTCGTAGAACCAAAGTCTAGCACCACAAAAGATAGATCTTTGAGGGGGCCCTACCCATAAGAGGGGCATACTTTCACTCTTTTCAGACAAATGGCCAAATAGGTCACACCAGCGTGGGACCCCAAAAACCAAGATGGCCTAGGGCCCCACACTCCCTAAATCCGTCCCTGACTGTGGTGACTAGCGTGCCGTACAGACAGAGCCACAAACAAGGGAGGCCTGCCTGGTGACTGCTTTTATTTAAAATTTCTGAAAATCCAGAAATCTCAATTTTGTATGTTTTAACTGAGAGCTTGTAGTTTTGCTTCAATCCAAGGTCAACAGAGGTGGATTTTTATGGCTATTAAACGTCAATTATGCGTTGGCCTATGAAGGAAAAAAGATTTACCCCATGCCTGCAACCATACTGTGGCATATTTATTTTCAAAAGCTTTTTTCTCAGTTACCTGGACAGTTGGACACATACGAGTGTGAGTGAACATCACAGGACTGCTTGCATTCTATGTAAGCTTGTTAAATTAGTGCATATCTAGCATAGGTAAGAACATTAACTTATGGTATTTTTTATGAATCACTTGTTTAGTTATGCACTGTTTGCAAACTTAAGTTTTTTGAAATACAGCTGACTCATGAGAAAAGAAATTAGAGATCGACTGATATGTTTTTTTTTCCCTGATACCAATACATTGCCCATTCATGGACTGACAGCTGATATCGATAAACGACATTTCCAAAATTTTTAAATCTAGTTTTCTGCTTCATATCTAAAATATAATGTATTCTATGCCTTACCTTTTTTTCAAAAACTTCAAAAACCAGGATTTATGAGCTAAAATTTTTCAAATTGCAACAATTTCAATATTTTGCTATGAGTTTTAATTAATCTGATTAATGATGAGGCTTTTATTTTGGCTGCGACAGTAGACATGTGCTCCATGATTCATCTTGTCTGCTTTTTTATGAAAACGCATCTGCTAGTGTTGGTGCAAGATGACTGTCTTGACTTGGTTCACTGTGCTTTCTTCCGCCAGTTGTCTGCATGCGTGAGGAATATAACAGCGTTTTGTGAACACCTACTAAGGCTGATACAATCAGCCGTTTTGGCCAATATATCGGTGAAACCAAAATATCAGTCTATCTCTAAAAAAATCATAACAGTCAAGAATTCCAATCGCAGCAAGTAGCAACAACAGTGACCTATCATATGACTATCTCCAATCATGCATTTTTGGTTTATAAGTGATTTTTTATTTTTTACTTGATCAGTGTTGCCTGATACTGCTGATATAGCTAGAATTAAAAGTACTGGTACTAACCAATGGTAGGTCTGGTATATACAAAACAGCATTGACTTATCTAACTGAAATAAATGCGATTCAACTGGCTTATTATTGCACCTTTGTTAAAGTACATATTGAACATCATTATGATTAAATAACTATATTTCAATATGTACTGTGAATGGGATTAAGGAACATTAACATTTCAACTTGATACTCAGACACACTGATGGCAAACTTGTCACAATAAAGTAACTGGCTCATCTAATTCTAAGGGTAGGGTAAGGAATCATGAAAAGACATTACAAACAATGCTTTTTAAGTAACAGAGTGCTGACAGAAAAGCAGTAAAGGTAAATTAACAAAGTAGTTTTCATCATTCAACCATACAGTAAAAACACACTGGGAAAACCTGAAATTTAACAATGACATAGTGAAGTCGCATGAACATGTACAACTGTGCTACAAAATTTACACCATGTACAAAATGTTAAATGAGTAAATTGTAGCTTACCATTTGGACCATGATTGCTGCCAAGCTTTTCCCAAAAGAAAACAGAAGATAGGCAAAGCATGATATAATTCCATTTGTTTGTAGTTCAATGCCATAGAAAATGTTATAGACCCAGCAATGTCATACTCATGTTCAAAAGCAATTACACTCCATATGAAAAGCCCAAGGCTGACACAATTGTATTGAAAATGTCCATAGTCTATCAATATCAGTCCAGGATAAAATAAGATCAGCAACAAAATACTCTGTTTTGTTACATGACGATGCTTTGCCTTGCTGAAGTAATGATAAAAGAGTACAGCTGGGTAAAATATTAGTAAATCTACAAACAGAACAGTGTAGCGCATGAAAAGCTTGTGATGGTAGCTTTCAGTTCCTCTTGAGGTGTACAACTTCACCCATGATGGATCAATTGCATTGGCTCTGAAAAAGTCCATAAATTGCATTTCACCATACTTCTATTTGATGTCAAACATATTTATATTTCCCAGAACACTTAACACTAACATGTAGAAAGGGTATGGAACTTATTTCATGAGATACCAAGAAGCAAGTTTCAGCTACATGTTACCATTACAGTTCGTGAGTTCGCACTCCGCATTAGGCCTGTATCCCAGTTTGGCAATATAAACATGAGTGGATATTTATTAATCATCAATGCTAGAATTTTAATGTAGATCAATATACAACACAAGCCTTCGTGTTCTCGTGAATGTTGTGACGTAATGTTGGCCTAAGGCAGCTATGTCCAACCCAAATGGCTTACTGAGCCAAAACGTATGTCACTATCTTGACCAGGGCCGCACATTGAATGACATTATACTGAGGGCCGCACATTGAATGGTTTACTTTGATTTTAGCAAACTAAATTTAGCTTATATGAATATACTGAAAGTGTTCAAATCATAACTACAATAGTAACAGACGTGATAAATGGCACTGAAGATCACCCACAACAAAAATGTCAAATTCACAATTATCAAAACAAGGACAGGTTGTCAGTATGCAGGATACTTTTGCTCCAGTGAAAACGTAAACTGGGCTGCACAAAACCCTCCACTGGGCCATGCGGCCCGAGGGCCACGGGTTTGACATGGCTGGCCTAAGGTAATGGAATGACAAACTGCATGTGGTTTGTGAAGTCTGTATCCAACATTCAGCTCGCTTGCTATTTAGTGTCGACTTCAAAGGACCTCTGCCAACTTCATCATGAAACACCAAATACCCTACTAACAATCATCAGTGAGTTTAAGGTTTCCTTATGCATTCGCATGTCCTAACACGCATTCCACAACTGTGGTAAACTGCTTCAATCAGCTGTTTTCTTCATGTGGAATAACAAGCTTCATTAAATCAGACAATCAACGTTGTATCAAAATATTAAAGAATACTGTATGAAGTGAGGAATATCAACAATCAGGTCACCACCTTATCATCTAATGGGAAACAAACTTATAAGTTCATTCATTATCATACCCGGTTTTCTTCTGAGGAAGGTTGTGGAGTAGGCAACTCTAGGAAGACATGAAATACCTCACAGTCAACAACAATCTCAGATAATTCTGCTGGCTCGAATGGAAAGATCCCAGCTCTGCGTTGCACTTCACATGAAGATGGGACTAAGCATGGTCAGAGATGTAATCACACTACATGGTTCTTAGTTGACCTATGGGCTGCTTTCCCATTGGCATGGTCAACACGACTTACCTTTCCAACTTTCCTTGGGACATACTGGTCACATGGTCAATCCATTGTAGCTGGGATCGTTCCATTCGGAAAAGTGACTCAATATTCAGGGCTTCATGAATTTCACAGATGCGAAGTGTCACACCATGAACTCTGTGTAAATCCTATACGCTGTTGTATGTACTTGAAATAGCATTCTTTCAGTCATTACTCAAGATTCATGAACATAGGTAAGGATTGGAACAAAGACCAATTTGAAAACTCATATAGAACCATATTCATTTTCCCAATCCATGCATCAATCTCTTTGTTCTGCTCTTGGTCACTTGTACATACCACCCGAAGGTGTTAGAATTTTCCAGCCTACTGTTTATTTGCAGCATACACTGGTTTTCTGGAGAGACATAAAAGCTCGTTTTTTGTGTTGATTTTCATTCCAACTTGTTCACATGCACTTGAAAACTGATCAAGTGCATTTGGAAAGCACTGTTTGGAGAATGCAAGCAGTATCAAATTATCTTCTTCCATGTTTAGTTCCATCCTCATTGACTGGGACAACTATCTGTCCACTTCATATCGACAATGAAGAGTGGTGACACAACACACCCTTGTTTTAGTTCAATGCCCACACTGAACGAATGTGATTTAACTTTGCCAACAGGGACACAAACTTCTAAACAGGGATACAATGACTTGACAATCAGTTAACAGGCGGCTGTCAACATTGTACTCCCACACCACTTCCCAAAACTTTTAATGAAAGGCTTGGTCATGAATGTTTCCTAAAAATAAAACAAGTGTAGACATCTTTGGCATACTCCTATGATTTCTTGAAAATTTGCTGCAGAATGTGTAAGTTTGGTAGGTAGTGCTATGTCCAGGACTGAAACTGCACTGGGCATCCTCTAGCTTTGCTTCGATTATTTTCTGGCATATTTTCCAAGGCACTTGGCATAGCCTATACTTTCCATGGACCAATAGTTAGCCTTTTCTCTCCTGCCTCCCTTAGTGTGCATAGGGATGATACCCCAGTTCCCTAACCTTTTGGTACCCTAATTGAAGGCTTTGAGCATTTCAAGTCAGATTTCAGCGTAATCTGCAGCCTTTGGTGTTTTGAAAGTTAGGAAGGTTTTGGCTGCATCAATGATATTTTCCTCCCCAAATGCACCTCAGGACTGTGTGTCCATTGATGACACTGGCTAGGTTCACAAGATATTTGAAAGAGTCTTCCCATCTCATTGCTGAACAAGACACTATTTTCGTCTTTGCCGTATCTAGCAATATTAGATTTTTGCCATGTACACACCAGATGGTTTGCAGAACACTTTGTTGGCTTGCCAATAATTGATGTCCAAAATTATCCCAATATTGCATTTTGGATTTTTTCACTGCGAGAGCTGGAGGCTTTCACACTGCAGTGTACCATGTATGTGAAGATTTGACTTGGTTCTGAAGTTATGCCTTCTAGTATCTTTCACTTCTTGAGCAAACTTGTGTTTTGAGCAAACCACAGAGCAACTTGTTTGCCATCATTCACTACACTGAGTTGTTTCTGTCACAAGTTGAATGAAATAATGGGGTGAAATGGAAAGCCAATAGACTCAATCTGAAATTATGTCATCCAGCAGTCTCTGGTTGTGAGGACATGCTGCCTTATGCCCTTCATCCCATAAGATCCCTATGTTGCACAGTGATAAATTTGACACTGTACAAGTTATTCTTCAGTTACACGTGATGATCTCCAAATGGCAAATAATGATTTGCTAGCCTGGGTGTCCTGAATCTGGTTTTCTTTGAAAATTTGTCAGGTCACACAAGGATGATGATTTGGTGGAGGCAGTTAAACTGACACACCATGTGAATCTGACCAACACCAGAATAATATTTCCAGATGGACAAGAACTGACAGTATCAGTCAGAGACTTGCTATCTTGCCACAAATAGCTCGCGATTCTGTTGCTGTTCAGACGTCTCTAGAAAACTTGACCAAAACATGCACTGATTAAAACCTTGAAAAGACTGAAGCGGACTCATCAGATATACCTACAGAACTGGACTCTGAATCTAACTCAGAAGTTGTTGATGTGGGTCAAAAGCCTGCACTGCTCAGGTTGACTTGTGGCATCCCACAAGTTACTGTATTTTTCAGGTCATTAGGCACACTGGATTATAAGGCGCATTAAATGAAGCAGATTTCAGATAAGTCAAAATATATTCAACTCTTTCACACTCTCAACATTGTTCAGTTGTGACACAACATACAAAACAATATAGTCACTTTTTCAGTTTATTCCTCAACATAAATTCATCAAATTCTGCATCTTTAGTATTTGAGTTTAACAGTTTGACGATTTCGCATGAAGAATGCGCACAGCTTTTAGTTTATTCTATTCAGTCTGGCACATCACATACGAGGGAATTTAATCTGTCACAGCTGTCTTATCTGCTAGACACGAATAGAATAAACTTAAAGCTGTGTGCAAGTTTGATTCAGTGTGTGCCATTATAGTCAAGAGTCTCACAGAGTAATATGATCTGTGCTTCAACATTAAGGCATTTGGTAGCTACTCACAGAACCACTACACTGCTCATTGCAATTGTAGTTAGCGTGTTACTTAATGCAATGGCTTGTTTATAAAAAAAATGTGATTTGGAATGCACGTGAAAGACTCTGTTAAGTCAGTGTGCAAAACTGTCACTTGCCTAATGGCAATCTTCAAAAATCACACACATTCAGTGCTTATAGTTAAGCTGCAACTAGTAATTAAATAAATAGCACTGTTTACCACATACAATTGGTTCTAGGTAAGGAAGCACAACCAGAAAAGCACAATTTATACATTAGGTGCAACACATTGTAAGGCACACTTTTGTTTTTTGAGAAAATTGAAGGATTTTTAAGTGTACCTTACGGCCCCAAAATATGGCAGATACAGAATAAACAATTGATTTTCTTTTAGGAGGCATGAATTTGGTGAATTCGCAACAATTATTTGACTAGTGTTTTCCATGTGCTTCTCCGTGCATTTACTTGGATAAGCGTCACTGCCAATCAGCAAAATCGACATTCGCTATCAGTATCACAGAACTGTGCTGAAAACTTTGCCACAGGGAGCCCATTACATATTTAGAGGTTATCAAAATTGGAGCAATTAGGCTACCCTTCAATGTTTTGGTTATCAATTTCTACCTAAATTGCCAAAAACGTTGTAATTTGGCAGGCACATATTGCAACTTTGACAAATGATCCCCAATAAAATTCTTTAGGCTACCTAAAATCATGAAGCAGGTTTTAACTTTTCAACCAAGGCAACAGGCCAGCATATTCCAGTACTGACTGACTGAATCACAACCACCGCTACCCATGTGTACAATCCATCCACTTCTCTTGGCCAGAAAGATACCATTCACTTACTCTAAGCCACAAGTTATGTCTTATGTCACAAATCCCCCAAAGACATTTCCCCAAGGATAGGTTATCACAACAAGGAAAGACTCAGACTAGTCTACACATATGCGCAATACGATCGCGAGCTACTGGAGCCAAACATCGACATGGGAGAATCTGCAAACCACACCTTCTCAAGTGGAAACATTGGCCCTCAACAGAGGGTAGCACGCATGGGCCACCACCATAATACTGTGCGATTTTTTTTTGTTTTATGAGTGTTTCCGAAACAAAGGTAAAAGTCTTTCTAAATAAAAATAAATTTTTTTAAAACGAAAATGTTTTCATTTAGAAAACATTTGTGAAATGAAAGTGTTTTTAAAACGAAAGTAAATTTTTTTTGTTTTTAAAACATTGTTTTTGTTTTTTTTTTCAAAAAAATGCCAAAAACAAAAATTTTTTAAGGGTGGCATGCATGGGCCACCATACTGATCCCAATGCATATTTGTTTTGATAGTATATATTTATCACTGCATCTTTTGCAAATAGCAACACTAGCCAAGCCCAAAACATTATGAATTGAGTAGAGATGATAACCTAATTACGAATGGTAACTCTGCATGAGCTCTCGAAGAGAAAAAAATTGGTAGGGCTTTCTAGTACAGTAGTAACAATAAACAGCAACAAACAAACGATGCCAATGTCCACGTAAGACAAGAATACAAATGACAGTTTAGTATACAACCTACAAATGAAAACACTTACACATATGCACACAGCAAGCTGTGATATGCTGTCAAAGGTGGGTAGTCCAATCCCCAATACATAAGATCATTAGATGTTGAGTTTTTATACCATTCTGAAACAGGCAAGTTGTATGTGACTTCCTGCCAATGTCGTTGGGCTTCATAATCACCAAAAAGAGGTGGCTTTCCTTTTCCTAAAAAATGAGGCATTGTTGAATGGGAGTTGCATGTAATTATGATTTCATCGTATAAAGTTTAACATGCTTATGCTAGCACTCTGCCATACCAAATAGTTATGGAGCCGCAAAGATATGTACTAGATTTTCAGGATCCTATAAACTACTTAGCAATGGCATTCTTAAAAATTTTGTTGCCATGCCACTGGATCTACACATTTGGTGTAGGCAACCAAATATACTGCTGGACAACATGGATCAATGCTTTAACTGATTGAAATTACCCTCTTTACACTGCACTGTTATGGGATTCGCGTTGGATTAGGAATCCCATAAATCACTCAAGCACGACCGTGAGTATCTCACAGAGCTGCTTGAGGGCACATTTTTTCAACCATACCCAATTCAGCGAATCCAACTATCACAGGTAGGTGGGAATCCGATAATAAGGGATTCGAGCAGAAAAGAGGTTGGGTGGTTTGTGATAAGTCTTGTGTAACCTCTTCTGTACTTGTCTGATGCTAAAACCACTACCGTGGAACAGATCAGCTAGTCAAGCTAATCTGTAGCAAAAAATGACAGATTAATTTATTTAACAGATTTGCCTGTAGGTCAGTGCTCTTCAACAGGGATTCCACGGAACCCTAGGGTTCCACAAAACATGTGTGAGGTTCTGTGAGTTATAAGGGTCCCTCGCTTTATATGGGTAATGATTTCTTGCTTCAGTATGTTGATGCGTCATTATGTATGTAATTTTTAGATTACAGTGCCGCATTCAGACTCCAAGTAGACCAGTTAGTTGTACAGGAGGTTGAGTGATGTTGCTGATGTACTGTTCACAGTACTGTACATCGGAATGGTAGAGAGTAGACAACGGACTAGAGCTGCTGTTCAGCCTTTGTGGAAATGAACTAAAAGCAGTGTGAAACCAACTTTTTACTATTTAGTCAAGCTAGATGAAGCTAAATAGCATATATTTTATGTGAAACTAGATAATGACAACAGAGGTGTGGATGGTAATGAGCAGTGTAGTTCAAATTTAAAAGACGCACCTAATCCAAATCGGACCACATGTAATTCAATTGCCAAAGTTAGAAAATGGGACGATTGATATTTGAGATACACATTTTTTTGCCAAATCCTGAATATAGCATATACATTCCAGAAATGCAAGGACAACCGGGTCTCAAATTTCTTGCTTTTTAACTTCTGTAATAATGGTGTATTTGTTGAAGTGTGTAATAACGAAATATTTGATTTTCTTACACGTAATTCGTCTTCTTCAAAATTTGTTAATGGGGTTCCATCACAAATACGAAAATATATCAGAGGTTCCACGATGACAAAAAAGTTGAAGAGCACTGCTGTAGGTTAACTATACCTAGTTAGGAAAACAGCATAATTGAATTGGTTAAGCAAACTGGAAGATTATTCGGTAGGTTACAAGACATCAGATACTGGGCTGAAGAGCTAATACCCCAATACTTGGGCTGAAGAACTATTACCCCAATACTGATTAATAGGTTTTCATTACACCTTGTTATAGTAGAGTGATTCAACCTCTGTGCAAAATATGTAGCCTAAAATTGGAAGTGGTAACTTCAATAGGCTACAGTTTGAACTTTTTATCCCAGTTATGTGGCTATGATTTCCTCAGTTCATAATGGAACACATGGAGTAGCATAAAATGTGGCATAGAAGATTGTGGAATAGGTTACAATTGCAATTTGGAGAATTGCAGTAGCCTACCTACTGTTCATAGATTACTACTTTGTTGTATTATACTGCAGAGAACAGACTGGTTAATGATCGTGACTGAAATCAACAAAGTGGCTTTGCAATGTAAAAACTAACTCCCATTTCCTGCCCTGCAGAAGTTGTTCAAATTCTAAGTAAAGACTGCAATTACGATGCCACGCGGTTTTTATGACCTCATCGCCCAGCAGCGCTCCATGATTTTCTCTGCTGGCTGTTATTTTTCAGACTACACTAAATAAAATCACATCTTGGCGATTCCAACAACACCTACAAAAAGCACCTTTGGGCAGTGGAATCAGTTTTTACCTTTTCATTTTCACCTATTCCCCAGGTTTTGCAATACCATAGGCCAAGCGCACGAAGCAAATCTTTTGAGTCCTTGCAGTGTAAAAACGCCCCAATATCGAGTTCGCAAGTGCGTTCATGAAGGTAAGCCAAGGGCGACGAATCGCCCACACGTGAATTCAATAACAGTGCAGTGTAAGTGGGTAAATGATCATGGATCAAATACCCAACCTTCCAATTGAGAGGCGGACACTTTAATACTGAGCTAGTCATGCTACTTAGCAATTCCATAACTCACCAGTTGATTGTGCTAGAGAACTAGATCCAAACCCTCAAGTTCTGGTTTGCAATGAAAAAATTTTTAGGTTTGGGTTTCAGGTTTTTGGTGGGTGACACCATAAATGGGATAGGTTTAGGCCTTTTTGGCTGAGGTTATTGGGCCCTAGGTCCCCAACTGCAAGATGGAAGTATTTTGCTTAACTTTTTAGTGGAAACTAGGCTAAAATCCAAGTCTTTTGAGCCTTTGATTGACTTTCAAATGTTTCTCCTTCAAAAGTTATTATAAAATTATCAATTTTTGGTAAAATTGCTAATGTTGTGTTTTTTGGCCATGACTTTTGAACCAGGGCCAAATAAGCCTAAACGCACCCCACTTATGTCACCCACAAAAAACCTAAAACCTAAAAACCTTTTTTCATTACAAAATAGAAGACTCGCTAAGTCTTTTGAGGGTTTATACAGCTGTTTAGCACAATTGACTGGCGAGTTATAGAGTTGCAAAGACTTGGCCAATATGCGCAAATTATACCTTTTAAAGCAAGACCTGGCCAGCTCCAAAAGTGTGAAGAGGAGACATCAAATAGAACAGGTTTTGGTATGTAAAGCATAAACAGCTATATACAAAAGATATTTATCTCACATATTTGGCTGTTTCACAATCCTACATACCAGTACATCTTATATTTGGCATTTCCTCCATTGCGTACCTTTCAATTACTGATTGATAACAAGATAATTTCCCATATTCAAAGCTGCACAGAAGTTGAAGCTGCTTTTCCAGCTCACCGAGTTCTTGGAAATGATTTTTGCAAAATTTCACTGAGCTGCAGGCATTTATTGCATTGTTCTATGTTCGTGGAGCATATGGAGGTAGAAACATTTATATTCAGAGTTTTTGAAATGAACAATGGGGCATTTTATTCTGTAGACAATGGCTAGAAATCGCTTTTGTGTAGTTCTGAGATTCTGCACTTCAGCACTTATGATCAACTAGATCAGCCCACTTTGTAACTGAGAAGTTTGCATTGTTTTGGATATCTGGAATGGTTTTGTTTCCAGCAGGGATGTGGAAGCGGCTATTTCATCATCCGCTTCCGCCTCCACACCTACCATTTCCGCTTCCAACAGAGCCTGGACTCTATCTCATCTATGAACTTGCTGACAAGCATGATTATCAAAACCAGCAGCTTACCATTTACAAGGGCACATTACTAGTTAAAATGATCGCATAAGTGAGTATCTGTCAGCACGGTACTGCTACTCTGCTCTTAAAAAAAACCTAGAAAACTGTCTTCAACACATATCATTACAAACAGCACTTACAATAAACTGACCTTAGCCTAACAAATATCAAGCTAAATTGCATAGCGTACCGTTTGAGGTAGTGGTTCTCAAGCATTTGTGCATGTTAACCCCCAATTAATGTATACAATTTTCTGTAGACCCTGTGGCCTAGCTCAACAGTTACTAATTCAAGGAAAGTATGTGTCAAAATAAATTTGAGTGCTTTGTACTTGAAATGCATGATAAAATAGTACATAATCTAAAAATATGCTTAGAACTTAGGGCCATTCAATGACCCCCATTTGTCCCTGTAACTATTTATCGACCCCTTGTATGGTCTAATTAACCACTAGGGGTCGATATCAACCACTTTGAGAACCACTGGTTTAGGGTTTCTTCAAAGCGTATTGATTGTCATACATTATTACGTCATAATGCTATGAGCAAAATTCTAGAACGTAGGGTTTTGGGCAAACTTTTTACATCTTTAATAAAATGCTAAAAGCTTTTTAGACTGAGTTGGCAAACACATGTACAGTAATATGTAAGTTAAGTTCGCACCCATTTAACACTTGGCGTCTGGGTGGTTTTGGCGATTTTCACAAAAAAACAGCAGTTTTCGGTTGCCTTACCAACACTCTAGCTCCTCCCCGGATTGCGCTAGAGAGCTGTTCAATGGCTCAAACGGATCGGCCAGTTTCGTAGATTGCACTCGAAAAAAATTTTTTTGCCTGGGGGGTGTGGTTTTTTTATGAGTGACGCTAGGGCGTTGGTAAGGCAACCGAAAACTGCTGTTTTTTAGGCTGAAATCGAAGTACGAATATACCGTAGACCGGCAGCCAACGTGTTAAGTTCCCATCCCAGTTAAGTTNGCACAAAGTTATGAAAAAATGTGGATTCAACTTTTCAGCAATTTATTGGTACTTACAGCAAATGAAACGTGACAACTAGTCATAAACAATGTTAAACACGAAACATTATGTTGCTAAAGTTCACGATTTGATATAATTGTTCAGCAAGTTTGTTTGCTTTCAAAATGGTTAGTGAAGGTGGAAGGGGCAGTTTGCTCGATGCATGTTACCAATCACAAGAAATACCTTAATATCCAGCTCTGTAAATCTGTGGACAAACGCATTAAATTTGTTGTGTGTGCGTGTTCAGACATTAGGGCAAATAACGTTTGCACATAACTTCCTGCTTCGCACAGACTTTCCTACAGCAGCCTCACTCCGTATTGTCGTGTGATGTTTTGTTAATTTGGATCAGTTGTATGATTTGACTCAATTAAATGCTTGGCTTTGCCTAACATTGTTTGCAGTGATGCCAAGTTATTTTGCAAGAACAAGTAAATTTGAAAAACAAGCCAAAAATTGTTAATTAAACTGTAAAACAAGCCCAACATGCGTTGGCAAGAAAATTCAACAAAACGAAAAATCAGCAAGAAAATCAAATAAAAAAGTAGAGAGGCAAATCTGAAAAACAAGCCCAAAATGAAAAAAGTTTCATAAAAACACGCCTAATATGTCATAAGCAGTAAATTGAAACAGCAAAAGTGCCATAAAATACAAAAAAAGCAATCTGCAAAAGAGAAATCTGCGAAAAACAAGCCAAAAAAACAAGCAAATTTCAATTAAAACAAGCCCAAAAACAAGCAACCCGCAAGTCTTAAAAAAAATATTGATTTGCAAGCCATGCAATCTCTATCAGACACTCTTTGTTAAATTTTCTGCCACTCTCGTGTGCAGCTTTCCCACATTTGAATGCATTGTCTGACTAAAAGAGCATACCTACTGGAGCTAAGTTCAATTTTTTCAGAATTCTCAGCTCTTTTCCAGTCTCGCTTTACACTCACCCAAAGTGCATGCCTACTCCCATGTTAGCAAAATCACTAAACTTTATTATAAAGCTTTAACACCACTATTGGGTTATCTTCTGCTGCTTTGTAATAAACCAAATAAATTGGTTTAAAATCTCAACTGAAACCTCCGACAAAAATATACCAAATATACACCAAATTTTTCATATATACCCATAGGTGTAGGGGCAGACAAATTTTGGGGGTGCGAAGAAATTGTGCCCGAATTTCTCTAAACTTGCCCGAAAAAAACTCCATAGAAAATGACCTCAAAAAACGACTGCATCTCATTTCATGTTGGGCGCATTTTTTCAATTCAAGGCACTTCAAGCACCATTTTCGCCCAAATTTCCCCTGACTTGCCGAAAAGAACTAAAGATAAAGAGAACTAAAGACCTCCAAAAAAACGTCTGCGCTTTGACTTGGGTACAATTTTTGTAAAATCGAAGCATATACAGCAATTTTGAGAAGGTTTTCACACATTTTGCCTGGACTTTAAAAGATTTTGCCCAGATTTTCACCAAACCAAAAGTTTTGGGTGTGTGGTTGCACCCCCGCCCCTCCTATACCGTATATATATCAAATCAAGAATTTATACACTAAGCACTTTAAAAATTGATATATACTGTGTATATACCAGTTGGCAACACTGTTTACATGACAGGCAGCAGCTAATGCTGTTGCACTGCTATCCACAGTTGGAAACGTGGCACTTGAAAAAAATGTGCAAGGTATTTGGCAAGTGGGATTAAATTGGTTGCCGGACCGGATGCGGGCCGTAGTTTGGCTACCCTGATGTAGCCTGAAGAGAAGTGGTGACAGCACACACCCTTGTCGGAGTCTAATACCAACGGTAAACAGTCATGATTTATTTTTCCCAACACGGACGCAAACTTCTGAGGAGGACCAAAGTGACTTGACGGCCAGTAACAGGTGGCTGTCAACATCACAGCTTACTCCCACAGCACTCCCCAAAGCTTTCAACGAGGAACCTGATCGTATGCTTTCTCGAGGTCGACAAAACATGTGTAAATGTTTTTGGCATACGCCCAAGGTTTCTCAAAAATTTGCTGGAGAGTGAAATTTATGTCTGTGGTGCTATGAGCACGATTAAAATCGCACTGGTATCATTCAGCTTTCGCGGCATCTTTTTCCAAGGCCACTTAGCAACTGTTAAATATTTGAAAATTCCCACAAAGCATGGCGGGCCGCACAAAACGCCCTCGCGGGCCACGTGGCCCGCATGTTTCAGACCCTGTTTTAGACCCTTTTCAACTACAAAATTCCTATTTCGATAGCATCTTGCCCCTTTCCTTCAAATCTTTACCATTATATTAAAAACAAGTTCAAAAAGTTATACCCTACCTGAATATGAGCCTAGAGCAACTGTCCACCGAATCAAGATTGAACTGATCACATGAAGAAGAATGCCAGATGATCCTTTAGTCACAACTTCTTCAACAACATTCATTGTCAGTCAAAATTTTTTGCAAAAACTTAGTTGTATTAAAAATGGCTAACATTGCCTAGATCAGAAAAATCTAGGTTTCAATTTTCTTTTTTTGGATAACATCATTTAGGGTGTCGCAAGTGATCTCACGTTGCTTAATCTTACTCTTTTACCATCTCTTTACCATGTTGCCTCTTGCTCGTCTATCTTGCACCATGCAATTAGAGAATGCTGCAACTGAAGTAATTCATTGGTGGCATAGTGCATTAACTTTTATTTCACCCACCTGTTCATTTCAAAAACAGAAAGGCAGCAAGCACCAGCACTGTTTTTCTAGACTGGTATTGTCTACTGGGGGATGAGCTTACAGCACGATTGACATTCGTGACAGCACGATTTTGTACATGATGCTAGACAATGTGACGAATGCGATGGCACATTTCTGTACATGTAACAACTGTTTTGAAAGGTTGAAGTCCTGCAGTGTGAGAGTACCACACCATAAAGTCTTTGGATTGCTGCATTTTTGTATTGATTTTGTGTGATTGCAACACCTTGTTTTTTTGTATCATTATTTATTTAAAATTCAGCTGTAGGAGTTTCAAGTGAAATGAGATATATCACAATTCACAACACTGTGGTTTCATCATAGGCCATTCAGTAACAAGGATAGTTCAAAAGGGGAGCGAAAATAATACTGCACAAGGGGACTTACAGAAAGCACAAACATTCAGATGGCAACAAAACTTACATTTGGAAAGCAATAGATATTCACTGAAGAAAGGCAAGTGGAGGGCAGTAATACTGGTTAATACACTGGGGATAGCTAGAATCCGATCGAACTCACACACTACGTCATTCACTTCGCGACCTGATAACATTTTGCGTACTTGTTTTTTCTGCAATGAAGTTTTATACAAATGTTCTTTCATGCATCAACACATCAATCCTGAAAATTTAATGCAAATTGAGTTATGAAGTTTGGCGTCGAAACATCTTGCTAGGCTTAGGCTGCAGGACTTTTTCAAAAAAGTTTGGTAGGGTCATTTCATTATAATTCAACCCAAATTTCTGAAATTTGGAGCCACATGGGTAAGTTTTTGTTCTTTTCCACATATGTTTGCAGCTACAAGTTTTTAGGAAAATTGACAACAATTTTGCAAAAATTGAATGAGCAGTTTTTGATTTATAGCTGCTTTTGTATTTTTACCACTAGATGGCATTTGCACTGATGAGCAACACAAAAATGACTATAACTCTAGATCTGCTAGTCTAATCCTAATGAAATTGGTGTCTATACCCATGTTTTCTGGGATGGGCTTTCTAAATATGCAGTTTAAATTTACTGAAACCAATACTTTTTATGATATTTGCGTTTTTGCCCCTCTACATTGCTCGTCTAATTTGGGATAGATGCCGAAAAAAAATTTTTTTTTAATTTGTTGGTTTAGATCAGTGGTTCTCAAACTTTTCTGTACATTGATCCCCAATTAAAGTATACAATTTTCTGTAGACCCCATGGCCTAGCCCAACTGTTAAATGGAACGAAATCCTAAACCATGTGGTTCCCCCCATGGGTTGAATTATAATGAAATGACCCGGTACTAACATTTGTTTCGTAACACACAAAAACATTTTTCGTACTCATTTGTTTGCAATGAAAATTTGCAATAATGTACACCATACCCACCAAGACATTATCCTTGAAAATTTCAGGTTACATGAGCAAGAAGGTTTTTAGTTATGCAGTTTGGTATCCAGCAACAGTTTGTTAAGCCTAGGTTACAACACATTTTGCAAAACACTTAGGTGTTGAGAGTCGTTGTGTGCACTAGGAAATACTTTTTTCGTACTCGAGTTTTTCGCAAAAAAAAATTTCTCGAACTTTTTTCATACCTATGTGAATCACCTTTGAAATTTTGAAGTAGTTTTGACGAAAATCTGCAGAATTATGTGCTTTTGCGTTGGAGCTACTACGGAGAGTAGACTATAAAACTTTATTCCAATCAGCAAGGTTAAGAAGTTTGTGTACTGCACGATAACTTTTGAAAACTAATTTCTTTGCCATAAAAACTGCACAAATGTTTTGCCAATACCTACGCATGTTTTCTGAAAATTTGAGTTCAATCTATCAAAAAATCTC
>JGI24158J21664_10004508_pt1 | contig 17945 bp, 10 predicted proteins | sample Ectturendosymbi3_FD_21664 | JGI IMG/M metagenome (IMG submission 21664)
GAAACACGGGTTGAGCTGCGGTTGTGTCGAAGGCAAAGAAACAACAAACTTCCGCGGTACTAAAGTGCTCGACTGGTGGTGGTAGACAAGAGCGTAAGCAGGGGGGAGAGAAGCCGCCCTTGCAAAATTGTTCGCCTCGCCGGGAAAAATGTGTTGAGCATATAGTTGAAAACTATTGGACATAGTTCAAAAAATTCGGGCCCCTCTCAGAAAACTCTTCGCCGCCGCTGGTGTCCCAAGCTGGTTACGGGCCTGGTGGCCTGGTGGTGGTAGCCGAGTCCCAGACGCAGGCCCGCAGTCACGGGTTGTCATTCGGGGGCAGTGCGCCTTCAAATTATTTCCTTCCCCCAAAAATGTTGTTTTAAACACTGAAAAAAGAGGCAAAAATCTTGCCCCCCCTAAACCTTAAAACCTGGCCACGAGACTCCCGAGTGCAAAATGTCAGAAAATGCAGTAACAACGAATATGGATTGAACAATGTTCTTTTTAGGTATCTTGTCAATTCAATGCAAAATCAGGCGCGATCGACCAACTTGGACTCGGCGATCGACCTGTTGGCCACCACCGGAAAAAAATTCAAGGACTGAGGATGCGTAATGTTACTTGAATCGATTTCGTATTGAAAAGATGTGCTGGTTGATTTGACTGCGTCGCCGCTGTGGAGACCGGTTACTTCAAAACCGACATGTGCAGATTCCAATCATCGTGCTATTGAAGTAATGCCATTGGGATGGTTCGAGACCTTGGCGCAAGTTTCGCAAAACTTTGTCTTCTTTACAAAAGATATACTGACAAAGGTTGTCGCGCCGCTAATTTTCGCGCAGGCGGCGATGCCGGAACGCGAATCTGCAAAATGCAGACAAGCTCTCAAAGCTATCTCTGTTTTACGAGATCCGATCTGTCGGTTCAGTCACGTGACAAAGGTCGCTGACATTACGTCGGCCTAGTTGTTTCACGCAGGCGCGATCAGGTGGGTAACGAGGTTAGATGGCGCCCGGGATAAGAAACAAGTCTGGTGCCCCCATGTTCTAACCTGAGGTCTTTCGGAAGCAAATGTACTGTATTGAAGACAGTACTTGTGACATTGTTGGGACTTTTCGGCGCCCCCCGCAGTTATTTGGCGCCCGGGGAATTGTGCCCCCTTTGCCCCCCTTCGTTACGCCTCTGCTCCCACCATCCGTCGTCCACGACAATTGGGCGGGAAAAAAAAACAAAACAGCAGCTGATACCTTGGTCCCGGTTTGGGGGTTCTCCCCGCAATCAGATCATCCAGTATTTCTTCCATATCGCTCGGCTTCAAATCCTCCTGCACGCAAGTACAGAACAAGACTTGTTACAGCGTCACAGCACATTGACAACAACAGGCGACCAGTGCGCATTCGGTGGCATTTTGTGCGAGCAACTTCTCGTGCGTGTTTCGGAAAGCGGACGCCTTGCGCATATCAAGGTTAAATTTTCGTTCGTTGCAATGCACTCATATGTGTTGTTGGGGATAGCTCATGCTATGTGCATATTTTTGCCTGGACAGGGGAGTATGTAACAATCACAGATTCTTTGCAAACGCTTTTCACGGCGACAGAACTAATTCTGTTCAACAGTGATATTTTCAACACATCGCTCGCAGAACTAAACAAACCCTTGAGCAAACAACCTGCGATTTGAGTAGTAGGCAAGATTTTTAGAACATTAAAATAACACTTGCTCATTATTTAACAAAGATTAAAAATATCTGTATTGCGGTTCGCGCGACACAATTGCAAAAAGCTGGTGCACGAAAACGGTATTTTAGGTTTTACTCAGCCTTTTTCATCGACAGACTTGAGAAGTTAAATTAATTGTAATGTCAGTTTTTATCTCCGCAGTTTTCGCGGCTTGTCAGCCGTGAAAATAGCGTCAAAACAAAAGACTTGCCGCTCATATGCGAGGAGCTCCGTACACTTTTGTAGTAACTTTATCTTAAGACGGTTTCGTTTAACACAGTGGTTCCCAAACTTGTTCGAGCCGTTACCCAAATCAAGGTATCGACTATGACTTATTAACCTCAATAAGAATCTTTCGCATTTCAGGTCGAAAATTTCTTTTGATCGCTCATAATACAGAACATTAATGTGGCTTTGGATCTGCGTTACCCGCGAAGGCTAATTTACCCCCACTTTGGGAACCACTGGTTTAACAAAACAATTCACGAGTGTTTTGACAAAGAGAAAGCTGCCAAGACCTCCTGACCCCCCCTTCCGATGCCCACGGCCACTCACGTAGTACATGTCGTTGATTTGAATCATCGGAGCGTTGACGCATGCGCCGAGGCATTCGACCTCCACTAAAGTGAACATTTTGTCCTTCGTAGTTTGGCCGGGCTTGATACCGAGCTTGTCCTCGATGACTTTCAAGACCCCGTCCGAGCCGCAGAGCATGCAGGGGGTAGTGGTGCACAGCTGAAGGTGATACTTGCCGACCGGATTTCTATGACGATAAACATCAGCGCTATTTGCGGTGGCACCAGGAAAAGTCTACGATTCTTTCAACACGCTACTCGAATTGCAAACATAGTTGCGGTTCCGATTATACAATGACACTAGTGATTACCACACGTTTGGAATTTTCAGTCACATTTCCGAATCGCATGTCAAGGTTATTTTCAGGTTATAGGCGTTCTGCACAAACGTTTGATTTTATTTTCCGAGGTGGGTGAAAAACTCAAATTAGTATTTTCTACATTTTTTCTTACTTTCCGACATGAGCGAGAAGGACTAATCGTCCGACAAACCCAAATGTGCCTTTGCCAAGCAGGCGAATCTGAACCACATGCGTGAGTATTGCGAACACGACCCGACGTTCACGCGCAACAACAGACAGCACTTCAACCACATTGACAAGGAAACTATTATGGTTATAAACTTAGTGGACACGACATGTGAAACGAAAAAACAGCGGTAAGTCTAAGGTAAACTGCGAACCAGGCCAGTAGCCACGGGAGACATGGGGACAGCGACCCCCCAAATTTTTTGTGCCCTTCTACATTTTGTTGTGCCCAGAAAATTTTCTATTATATTTATCTAATAAAAACGTAATAATAAAAACAAAAATCTTGCCCACTTAAAAGGTATTTCGCCCCCCCAAATCTTGAAACCTGGCTACGGGCCTGCCGCAGACATCGCAGATAATTTTCATATTTTCAAAGCAACGACAATAATCACAGAGTCTTTGTACATTAAGCTCTAGCTTTGGTGCACACAATCCCACTCGCCTGTTGTACATCGTGTAGAACGTCGCCACTTCGTAAACTCTCATCGGAGGAACTTCCAATATACTTGCAACTTTATTCATGGCTGATATCGGCAGCCAGCCGTGTTGGCGCTGAGCCAAGTCAAGTATCGGCATTACCGCAGCGACCTTGTGGCCTTCCGGATAGTTCGACAAAATTGCATCGACCCTCTGCGAGTACGCAAGAAAATTTTAGCATTTTTAAAACTCTGTTGAACTGGTAAAAGAAGCGGGAAAACAGTAAAACAAATCTGCGAGATTATCCACATTGAGACGCTACTAAGTAGAGTATTCTGAAACTACAACTTCGCCAACAATGCATTTGTAAACGGGTGAAGGAATCTGTATCCCATTATAAACTGTGTTTTGTACGGTAGTTTAAGAAGTGATTCATACGGTGTTGCATGATGAAGTGTGAAACTATGTCAGGGTAGCGAAAGATGCAACTGACATAATCTGACAGGTTTAAGGGCTGCAATGAACAGATATACACAATACAATTAGTAATAGAGTAGAATTTCGCCAGTAAAAACTACAGTATGAGGGAGAGAGGCTTCCCTTGACTTACTGTCTGAGTACCTGCATATCAATGGAGCTTCGCTTTGACGCGATGCTGTGTTCTAACTTGGGTAACGAATATTTTGATATGGGCCATATGAAATGTTCACACGAACGGCATTTGGCCCACGGGCCACAGGTTTCCCACACCTGGCCTATAACGACGCTTTTTCTCTGATCCCAAGAAGTGACATTATACAGTAATTCTACTGTATTTTCAAAAATGATTTTTCCACTGGATTTCACCCTACAAGCATATTTACCACAAATCAACAGGTTAGTGGGAAAATATATGCCATATAACTGAAGCAGATATTGTGAACCTGGAGGATTTGAAACCATCAAAAGCAGTGACAGCTGGCCCCAGGCTTTGTGTCAGTTTTTGAAACAAAAAAGTTCCTATTGCAATCACCTACTGAGGATCACATAAAAATGATACATGGGCAAGACATGTTATCACCATGTGCATATTGTGATATCAAAAACTTTTTGGAGATTCTTCCATTTGGAAGTTACACAAGTTTTATTCTTGTTAGTTTAAAAAGAACAGCATTTAAATTAAATGTATACATGGAGTTTTTGATAAAACTGTTTGAGAATAACATGACAAGCATATTCACCATGAAAAACAACTTTTTTATCAAAGATGATTTTTCTGCTGACAGCAGTTTCTTGAGACCAACATCTATAGGTAATGGTTTTGTTGGCAATATGTTGATGAAACTCTTCTAATCCAGCATTGAGCCAGGAAAATTCGCCTAGACTGGAGTGGGAATACTTGTAAGCCCTCAGCTGGCAAACTGTGTTGTTGAATGGATCCCACTAGGACAGTGGTTTTCAACATGGGGGTTGCAACCCTCACAGGGGGCGTGAACCATTTATGGAGGGGTCATGAGTAGATATTTTATGTACACAGCTGTATCATATTTACTTTATTCGAGTTTTAGCTGGGGGCTGTTTGTTTATGGTGGATTACTGTAATGGGTTGCAGTACAAAAAAGGTTGATAACCACTGCACTAGAAGGATGTGACCTGACGGTTCTGGATGATGAGACAATGGAATGGTTGCTCAACACTTGCCCTGAGATCTAGTGCAGCCTAGCAGGAGTTTGAAAAACTGGCTCAAAAGAAGAAGTGTCACTGCTGGTTATTTGGTTTTGTTACATGCAACATCAAGAAATTTGTGTAAGTACCGGGGTTTTCCAGAAGTCCGCCCTAGGCCTTGGGGAAATAAGACGTGAACCAAATAACTGCCCAGGCTGTTATACAGCAGTTGCTTATTTCCTGTGTCTGAACAAGTACACATGCAAACGTTTTGTTCTAGTGGTTTCAAATGCAGTGGGCCTTCAATAGCTCTTGAAAAGGTGATCTGGGCTGCGATAAAAAAGTTTGCCGACCACTGGTGTAAAATGACTACTACAAATAGTATTCAAACTCAGTACGGTATAACGTTGGATGTACTGTGTAAGGTGACAGGTACAAATACTGGTACAGTAGTAATCAACTCAAATATTAGCACCATATAAATGCCCACCTAAAATAAGCACCTATGGGTGGACTAACGACCACGCAGCTTTCCGGAAAACCCCGGTATAAATATTTGGCAGTTGTGTTGAATTGCCATAACAAATAAATCTGATATTAATGCCCAAGATTAGTTTTAAACAAGAATGTCACTATTAATGCTGCCTTCATAATTTTTTGAATGACTGTAGTTTTTGAAATATATAATAATGTTGCTGCTAAAAATCTTTAACAACTAAGATTTGTTGCACTTAAAGAATTTCAAAAACTTTAGGAATCCTAATAAGCAAATCTTTGCACTGTGCACTCATAGTACTTTTATCAATTTAAGCTGAATAAAAATCAGTTCTTAGATGGTGACTGTTTGGTGTTAGCTGAGTTATAAGTTAATATGAGGACTTTACACTACCATAACCCACCAGTCGATTCAGCTAGAGAGCTGTTCAAATGCTGAAAAGATGCAGCAAGTCCTTTAGTTTGGATTTAAAAAAATTGGAAAGTTTTGTATTTTGGGCTTTTTGTGGGTGATGTCGTAAGTGGGGCAGGTTTACACATTTTTGGCCAAGGTCATTGGGCCCCAGGCCCCAACTGCAAGAACCCAATTTTTAACTCATTTTTATTGGAAACTAGGCTGTAATACGAGTCTTTAGAGCCTTTGATTGACTTTCTGGTGTTCCTGTTTCAAACGTTACGGCCAAAAACAAATTTGGGTAAAAAATCCCAATTTGTTTTTCACCCAAATTTTGTTTTTTGGCCATTAACTTTACAAATACAGACTGGGCAAACTAAACAGAAAACAGGTTTTTCTCTTTCTGTGGCCTAAAACAAAGCAGTAGAAAAACCAATTCTGCTGTGCAGGCTGGTTTTAGTCATTTTAGGAAAGTGGCAAACACCAGACAGGTTTTTCATTTGTGACCATGTGCATAGCAGCATACTAAACTATAAGCCTAGAAAAAGCAACAACTGGGAGATGGGTAGTTTTCCTTATGAAGCACCTGCTAGTGAGGCTGGTGTAGCATCTTTTATTTACCGTAAGCCTGGATACAATTACATATTAAAGAAAACTAGACACTTTTGTTTCTGATTTGTTTTACAGTTGGTTTTATCCTAAATTTATCCTGCAATATGTGTGTTTTAACCTTCGAGCTTGCATTACTCACGATACTAATAATAATCTAGCTGAGCCAGAAAAGGCAAACATACAAATTTTGCAGTCTTCAAAATAATCTTGCAGATATGCATCACCAAAATGCTTGTAATAGAAGTTGTTGATAGTTTCATTGAATGTGCAATATTATATGCAAATTGTATAGAGCAATAAACAAAAATAATTCCCAATCCTCACGTTCTTTTGCTTTGCAGGAGCAGCACGTTATATCCCATCACAGACCACTTTTGGTGAACAATGAAATTTTGGCGCTACTTCTCATATCTGATCCCAAGAGTTTCTAGCCATTATCCCCATGCTAAAAAACTGCTGCAAACATTTGTAGAGCTTGCTAAATGTGACAGGGTTATAACAACCCAGGCCAAGCTTCATTTTAGGTGGGTTTACTCTTTATCTGCCACGCCCAGATTTTTGTGAATCTGAGCACCTGATTCACCGAGGGAGACGATTACAACCCAGTACTACCTGTTTAAGTGTGTTGATTATCTAGCAACTCTTTCTCATCCATATGCAACATCACAAGTTGAAACTGAGCAGTAACAAAGCTTATTCCACCCAATCCAATAACTTTCTGGTTCCTTCAATGCCCTGACATCCTTGCATTACTTTGTTTTTCTTGCTGGAATACTAATTATCACCAAATAAAATCAGCTCAACTTTACTCCTACATAGCTTTCTGTAAGAAACATTATTGTGCATTTGCACTCACTGTGTATTTCACAATAGTCTACCATAACTATATAACAATATCCATCATAAACAACTATATGACAATATCACATAGATGATAACAATTTTCTCTATCAGCCTCACTACATGCCAAGATTTAGACAAAAAAGTAAATAAATCTCATTACCTTGTAGTTCTCATCTGTGAAATCAAAAGGTGTACTGGGATTATTATCAGGAGTGTCAACATGGGTGAATATCGCTCCACCACTAGCTGCTGCAGATCTATGGAAAAGCTTTACATTTTTTCCAACCTGAAGAAATACATTAGCATGCATGGATAAACCAATCAAGTACAAGTAAAATACACCATTTAAAATATAATCTTTTTAAACTTGTTTTTGTTCTAACTTCAAACATAGGTGTAGAGTCCATCCAAATTCAAACCATAAAAACAATAAATTTTTTCAAACAATAGTATAAGCTGCAATCACTCAACATAAAACTTTACAGATTTGTCCGCAGATTTTTATACCAAGTCAGTCTGAGTCTTAATCCATATGCTTAAAACTTATAAAAAGCAAACGAAAAAAAGTCATGAAAATATTGTCACGTCTCTTTAAATCAGTGGTTTTCAACCTTTTTTATGCAGCAACCCATTTTGCAACCCAATTTTACCTAACGACCCCCTTCTGAAAATTTCCAGTCAGGCACATGAAATTATGTTGTGTTTGCACAATAGAAAATCACAATGACTAAAAAATAACATACACAATCACTGCGTTGAACAAAGACTCATTTTGTAAATTCATGTACATGGCAGCATCAATGAGAAAGACCCATGCTGTATACAATTCAATCCATAGCAAATCTCACTGAAAACAAGAGTAACTCCCAAGTTAGCTACTGTAATCAGATATCTAATTTACAAACACAGCACCTTCTTATGTCACGAAGTTATTCATGCGTTGCCAAACACAACAGTACTGTAATGGTCATAATCACACTTAAAACAATTATGAATAAAAAAATAGGCTATCATTTCTGCCAGGTGATCTTATTATTTTGGCTACGACAAAAAGTGGTTCCATTTAAGAACTATACATAAAATATACAATTATGAATATTTTTATCAGAAGCTTTGCGGCCCCTAGAAAAAGGGTAAATGATCCCTACAGGAATCGTGACCCCCAGGTTGAAAACCACTGGTTTAGAAATTTATATGTGGTGCATATAGCTTTTATGCAATTTTACCAAATTTTTTTGCATCAATTCTTAAATGTTTTTGAGAAAAACATACCTATTAGTAAATGTACTGCTTGCTCAGTAACAGCATAAACATTTGATACAATCCTCAGTTATGGACAATTCTGTAATGGTGGATTCACATACGCCAGTGATTCCCTTTGTCTACTCACGTACCATTTTTACATTTCATACAGAGTTCTAGTGCTGTGTTTCCCCAATAGTAAGACCGAGCATGATTTTTGAGGATGATTTTAATATAAGCCCTACCCTTAGAATAAGCCCTAGTTGACTGGTGGGAATTTGAGATAAGCGAAAACTTTGATGGAATTTTGTAAACTGATGATCTGCAAGATATTCGAGAGGATGATGATATGATTGTTTTTGAATAAATTGTTGTTAACGAGTTTCTGAATAAAAAACATGTTTATGATAAGTAAATGTAGATAGTTTTTCATAATTTGTGTTAATTTAGAAATCTCTTAATTTTTACTTTCTAACTTCATTTTTTGATCTATCAAAATAAGACATCCCTTGAAAATAAGCCCTGGTGTAAATTTAGGAATGAAAATTAATATAAGCGCTGTCTTATTATCGGGGAAACACGGTACCACCTACATTTAGATAACCCCAAAACTCACAAATAAACAGAAAAACCCAATAATGTTTAACGAATAGCTTTGAAAAGGTTATTAGCTTGAAAACCTTAAAGTTAAAAAAAAGGTTGAAAACCCTAAAGTTAAAAAAAGGAACAAAAAAACACAACATAATTTTAATGAGATGAACAAAGTTATCTTTTCTTGGCCTGTTGGTCAACGTGAAGAATTTCTTTGCTAACAGTGTACTGAAAATCATGCTCAGATGCATGAATGAATAAGGGCAAGACTTTAATACATCAGTGAAGCAGAGCATAAAATGGAGCATGAGATTTCACGTTCTACTTCATTGGTGTGTAGAATTAATGTTTACGACACTGACTAGATAATTTATGTTCATTTACTGCTATTTTGTTTTCTTTCTATTAAACCTAAATAAGTTTCTCATGTACCATCTGGAAGATCTTTGAGTACCAGAAGTAGTATGCACACCATAGTTTGGGAACCGCTGACTTGAGGTTTCAACTATGACTAGCAATGTTGAGCATGAAACCACGCTGTACTCTCATCATAGGCCATGCGATTGACAAGATATTTAACAAATGCACAAGGTAACACTGCACAACTGAGGGAACAATGAATCTTACAGAAAGAGCAAGGATTCGGAAGGCAATAGCTACACACTGGTACAGGGGCAAGTGGTAGACAGTGATGGTGGTCAGTACGTCAAAAGCAGCTAGAAAAAGAACAGGTAAAATTAGATCAACCTTGCACACAGCTATGACATAGTTAAGAAATCCTAAGGTCTAGTTCATGCAAATGTAGTTATGGCAGGATCAGAAGTATGATGAAATCTATGTTACTTAGTCAGTGCTTTACATACCTGAATCAACGTTTAATGCAACTATTAAAATTTGATATTGTAAAATGTGATATTCAAAAATTGTTATGTACGTAATATTTATAAAAAAATCTGTGATCCCAAACTGTTAGAAATATTAAAATATGTTTTGAAAAAGAAGAGCATGAACATGATTTTATTCTTGGACTAAATCAGGTACTATTTCAAGGCAGAAAACTAAGACAACAAAAGTTTTGGAAACTGTAGTGTGTATTTTTAAATATACAGTTAGTCAAACACTGTTTTCCTTTTTTAACCTAATTAACACTACCTAAGAAAATAACTCATTTAAATCACAACGAAAGCTTAAATTAAAGAGGATTTATCTAAAAACAATGTTTAGTCTTGAAAGTACCCAGCTTAGAACATATCACTCATATGAAATAAAGCAAATGAAATTAAAAGATATATTATTTTACTCATTAAAACACCAACCATGTAATATACTCAAATTTTAAAATGTACTGTTGATAAATAAGAAGTGAGAAATTTGACTTAAAAATTGTTCATTGGCTAAGGAACATTCAGTATTTTCAAGATTTTAAATTTTATTTACTGAGCCACAAACTGAGTTGATTCTTTCTATTATTGCACATGGGATGGTTGGCTTAACTACAATCATGTAAACAACCGTTTGCTGTGATAGAAGATGCTGATGGCCCATAGGAGATTCACAATAAATCCAAACACCTAATACACTGCCAATGTGATGATGTGCCAAGCAATTTGTGCTACATCCATGATGGGCAAACCATCCATTGCATAGCTAAATTCAATGATTGTTTATTCTGTATGCAATGACTGATGGCATAGAATAGATATATAGTCGTTTTTATCTTTAATGGAATAATGGGCATTTTGTTTGAAGTGTTTGAAATCTAAACAGTTTTTTGCTTGCAACGTCTATGGAAAGAAATCTTTTCTCAGCAAAGAATCAGACACTTTTAGATCTTACAGAGTATATATTTCACCTACGATGTAGACATCATCTGCTCTTATTCAAATAGAAATATTTTGCTTGCTTTGTTGTGATTCACTGTTGCTTAATATGTCAAGATGTCTTTGATTCTTTCCACTAGATAAATGAATGATGCACATGCACCCATGCAATATTCAACACAAACAAACAATTTAATGGTATGATAAAAACAGTAACATAGTCAACCCAAGGTTTGGGGGGAAATGCTTTGACTTTAAGTGAGCAAAAGTGTTTTGTCAGGGACACTGACTTCCGTTCCAAAGCACAAAAATATGACAAGATGCGCTAGATATTTGGGAGGGCCATACATGGCCCCCTTCTCTACGCCTATGTGCAGAAACGTCAATAAGAAGTATAAATACTGTAACATTCGGATACACAAAAATATGTATGATAGTAACTACGCTTAATGCTACTTACCAAGAAAGACGTAATTTGTCTCAGTGAGGAGAGCATGAGCGATATCTTAACCAAAATATAGAAAATAAGACGTCTACTGCGATGTAATATTTCTCGGTTTGAAAAACTCAGATAATTTCGCCTACAAGTCTCGCTAAATTTACGACTGACAACACGTTCGCACGATGTCCAGCAACAACACCACAGCAGACTTGCTCCACTGGACTGCATCACCAGTGCGATTGCGAATTTTTTACCACATCGGAGCTTCGCACGATGAGGTGTCAAGCGAAATTTCTGACCTCTGCGAAATTTCTGAGCTATTATTGTTTGTGTAGGGAAAAATAATCTTCTTATTGCTAGTAGGAAGACTAAAATTCCCATTTAGGTACAGCCTTTTTAATTAAGTGGGATCGAATCTTAACTGTACCACGGTCCATGTTCACAGATACTCGACTGCTTAATGTACCGACTTACATCTGATACTTCTCTATTAAGCTTACCGGCAATAAACACAAAACATGTTTTATTCAACGACTTTTATTAATATTACGAATATGTCACAAAAATATATAATCAATGGTACTCACCAAGTATTTGACTTTATTTTGATACACTTCTCGAACAAGAACACTCATGCAACTGTCAATGAAAGTAGTTTGATTCACTTCCTAACTAATATTTTAATAGGACACTCAAACTCAAAAGCAATTATCTGTTCAACGATTTGACTGTGGTTCAACTACTTGACTCGTTTCAATTCTCATCGTTTTAGTTCTGAACGCTTCGCATGAAACTGAGTCTCGTTAACGGAAACTAATCATTAGTCAAAGTGAACCGCTGTTCTTCAGCAATAGTCATGTTTCAGTTAGTGACACGAAGTCTGAATTTTGTCAAGTCATTCTCTTCGATACAACAAGTTACTTTCTTAACATTAAATAAAGTACATTACAAACTGGCATGAGTTAACCCGGACAAGCCAATTCTTGATGTCCAATTTTACAGGGGTTAACCCGGACATGCCAATTTTATAAACTGGTAAGGAAGACTCCTTATTTTATTGCCTATTCAAGCAGAGTTCTCCCCGGACAAACCACCAACCTTGACCGGTTTAAATCCCTGGACAGGACTTACCCAGTTAAAAACTCTTGACCAAGGGAGCAAGGGCCAGGCATATGAACTCCCAAGGCTTAACCTCCTTAACGTGGGCGTAGCCCCAGAGGCAGAGTGTTTTACTTCTGAATCCAAAGCTTTAAGAACTTTGTACTCCCGAAGAGATTGGAACAGGTCGCAACCGCAGTTGGTTCCAATCCAAATGTTGGGTGTGAAATCACCCCTTTTTATACTGAAATTGTGAGGAAATCCCCATTAAATTAAGCGTCTTGACTGGTTAAAATGGACACTCCTATAATTAAATCGTGACTGTTTTTATCGGTGGTCACAAGATGTCTGGTCACGATTTCCGTGACTGCCCTCGTGACTGGACACTGGCCAGATGTGTGGTTAGCTGCGTGATCGGCTGATGATCGGAAGTGTGGCTGGGCTTGGAGCTGTAATTTATTTTTGAGGTTTGACTGGTTTTCGATGTTACAGCATTTTGTTCCAGCTTTTAACTTGCTGTACAGTGCTGACAGTTCCAAGCCTAGCCCGCTGTACAGTAGTTATTTGTTGCAGGCCGAAAAGTGCCTGTAACATTTGTCAGTCATTTTTCTTCTCAGAGTAAAGGAATAAAGTTTGATGATTACTTTTTTCATGTATGTTGATTAATTTAAACTTTTCGGGTAGATGTCAGATACCCACAACCAAGGACGGATTTAGGAAGCGCGGGGCCCTGGGCCATCTCAGTTTTTGGGGGCGGGGCCCCACGCAAGTGTGACCTATCTGGCCGTTTGTGTGAAAAGCGTGAAAGCATGCCCCTCTTGTGTGTAGTGCCTCCTCAAAATCAATCTTTTGTGGTGCCAACTTTGGTTCCACAATTGCCTTAGATCTTCAACAGAAATTAAAGCCTTTCCTACAACATCTAAAGAACAAATGGCATTGGGATTTTTTCTTGGAATTTATAGCTCTTTCGTGTGGTTCAGAAGTCCTCTTTGTTGAATTTCCACGATTTCTATCGTTTTTAGTAGGTTTGTTTTTCGGATATAAGATTTTCATGCGGGACCGTGTTGCCTCCCTCGAAAATATCGTCTAGCTGTCGATTTGATTCAGGGGCGGATCCAGCCCTGGAGGAGCGAGGAGCGATTTCAGTAATATTTTGTAGTCAAGTCTTATTACGGATACTGTTTTCGGATTTATATTGCGAGTACTGTTTTCCGAATTGTACAAAATCATGGTAAATAAAGTACTTTCGTTGGTTTTAGGGGGCGGAGGCGATCGCCCCTCCCTGGATCCGCCCCTGATCTGATTACCTATATGTAAACTCCTTTTTGTAGTAATAGTAACCCCTAATTTTTTAACCAAACAAGCACAATCCATTCAGTGGACTCAGGGCTTATTCATGCCGTTTTGAAATTGTCATTTTTCAAGCAATATAAAATATAGTGTTTTCATCCTCTAAACCATAGGCGTACCAGGCAGGGGGCGCGGGGGCTGCCGCGCCCCGCCTTGAAAAATTTCAGGGCAAATTCTGTTTTCAGGGCAAGCGCAAGTTGCTCAAAATTTCTGAAATATAAAAACTTCAAAACAGTGAAAATTTTCTGGGCAATTCTGTTTTTCAGTGCAAGTTGTTCAAAAATGCTGAAGGGTTAAAAAATTTTCAATGCAGTGTATTCAGTGTATATTCACTTGGGGATGGTCCGTGTAAATTGGGCTAGTGTAGTTTGTAATCTGGACTAAAGACGTGACTGGTCATAATGGCTTTGACGTAAACCAGTTACGTCCAACCCAAATGTCTTACTGTGCCAAAAAGTATGTTACTATCTGGGCCAGGGCCGCACATTGAATGACATAAATGAAGGCCGCACATTGAACGGCTTATTTGGAACTTATCAAATGAGTTTAGCTAATGTACTGAAAGCGTTCCAATCCTCATTGCAATGGTAACAGACGTGATAAAGTGGCACTGAAAACCAACTGCATCAAAAATTTCAAATTCAGGATTATCAAAATAAGGACAGGTTGTGAGTATATGGGATACATTTATTTATTACAGCGAAAACCTAAACTGGGCCGCAAAAACCTTCGACTGGGCCGCATGCGGCCCGCGGGTTGGGCATAGCTGATCTGGACCAAGCCCTCATTTTCTGTAAAAATCGCATCAGTAAAGGCAATTACCATAAAGTTTCTTGTCTGGGAGAACACAACACGCAAAGAACTTCACCCCATTGAGTAGAAGCAAGGTAACTACACAATTTGCCTATAACAGCACCTCGATGGGATTGCATAATGAACGTTATTGCCGAATTGACGTTTCAAGCGAATTGAAATGCATGTAAAGGATGCCATCGGGACCGCACAAAATGTAACAATATAGGTAAATTGTCGTTGCAGACGAAGCCGTTATAAACGAATTCAACTGTACAGAACAGATTGATAAGGAGTTTCAGACCTCATTCGGATTGTACTAAAAAAGTTAGTTTCAGGACATCAGGGCAAATTGTCTGTTTTTAGAGCAAATTGTTATTTTGAAGGCAATTTTCCGTCCCCTCAGTAAAATGTTTTCCCGTACGCCTATGATAGGCCGATGATAAACAGCATGAAGACAAGTTTTGCACATAAGCAAAGTATTGTCACAACACCATCAGTTAACCACGAAGTAAGCCCAATGTAGACACGTTTTCCCCAGTGGAGCTCGCGAGAAACTGTTCTAGCTGACTTAACTAATATAAAGAGTTTCAACAAGCAATCTCTGTTTGCGGTTAAACTAGTAAAAACAACCATACGTAAGATCCAAAACTGACAATCTTGCTTTTTATCGGAGTTTTGCAGTATCTGGAGGTCTTGCGTTGTTGCGAGCTTTTCTGTCAATGGAATTTTGAACATCAAGTACCGTTTTTTTCTTTTTCATTCTTTTTTTTTGTAACCACTTTCATACAGATGGCCTGAATGTCTCTCACGATCAGATGCACAATTTTGTCATGTTGTTACTGTACTGACAAGAGTCTAAAGTTGACTAAACATTTGCATTTCCGCCCACTTCAAGAAAAATTGTGAAGTTATGCCTCTGCGCAGTTTTGCAAATTTTTAGTTGACATTGAGTTGTCTTAGAAATATCGTTGCGTGGGGCCCCCAAAAGCGCGGGGCCCTAGGCCATGGCCTATTTGGCCTGTGCGTAAATCCGTCCCTGCCCACAACAAGCTGAAGTACGAGACTAACTATGACCACTGAATAATATTGGACTCACTTAGTGTTAGACCTCAGTTATATTTCTTTTTCTAACCTTAAGCCGACACACTTACCTAAATACTAAACCCTAAGCCCTAATCATCAATTTTCTCAGCGTATTTGATATGCAGAATACTACGTTGTGCATGTGCACATGGCGTGAAGTCAGAAATTTCGCTTGACACCGGTTTCAAACGAAATTTCTAACCAATTCAGGGATTTCCCTCGTCTTGTGATGCGAAATTTCTTACCTCTGCGAAATTCTGACCTCTGCGAAATATCTGACCTCGTCAGGGATTTTGCGTGACATGTCAACCAAAATTACTGACCTCTGTGAAAATTCTGACTGGGCCTATTCTTCAATATCAGCAGAGGTGGAAACCGCTTTTTTGTTAATAACGCCCGTTACCACTAGTGGTAATTGTGATTCTATTGCTCCCGCTACTGAATAAAAATAATAGAGAACTGTTGCTACCACAGCTTTATATTATGGTTCAAACTGATACAGCATAATTTGCCTAGTTCGTCACCTCAAGGGGATTAGAAAAAAGTGACGATTGGATTGGAATTCATTGTTTTCTTTTGAAATTCTTCGCAACTTTTGGTTGTTTTGGGACTGCAGATCTTCTTATGAGCGAGTTGTTGAAACCACTGCTTGACCGCACTAAATCTCGGGGCAAGTGTTGAGCAGCCATTCAATTGTCTCATGGTCCAGAACCGTCAGGCCATGCAGTCCATGGGGAGGTCGATAGATTGAACATTGGAGGACAAGATAGTTGACAGTCTGTTCTTCTGCGCCACACTCACAGGCAGAAGAGGAGGCCATACCCGATTTGTTCAAGCAGGAGCGGAAACGTCCAACATCGGCGCGGAAGTGGTTAAGCCGGACGCAGGCTCTTCTTGAGAGGGTCATTCTGGGGGGAGTGGATGCTGGTGTCAGTGATGAAAATGCGGAGTCTTGTGGGGTTATCCATCCACTCCGCATTCCATTGGTAATCCACCCACTGCGCCGCACGTGTGATGTTGTTATCAGCTAAACTGATGAGGCAGGTACAAATGGGTGTCTCGATTTGAGGCACCGTGTGTTTGCGCTCAATGGTCGGGTAATGCTATGTGGAGCAGATGTCCAGGCTCCATGGCACGGTGTGCTGGAGACAGTGTGGCTCAATTGCGACGAAGCTCAGCAGGTTGGATGCCTGTGAGGGTTGGAAGGTTGTCTGCTGATGTAGGACGCAGGCAACCAGTCACGATTCGCAAGGCATCGTTGATGGTGGGGTCGATGAGGCGGGTATGAGCACTGCGGCACCAAACAGGCACGCAGTACTTTGTGGTTGAGTGCATCAAAGGTAGGGTGGCTATTCGTAGAGTCGTTGCTCCAGCACCCCAGTCGGAGCCAACAAGACGCCTCAGGAGTGCGACGCATGATATCAGCTTCTTGCGAAGTGACTCAAGGTGTCTGCAATACGTAACTCTGAGTTACTCTGAGTTATTTGATCTCGGAGCAGAACGGCAGGGTTTTGTTATTGTATTTGACTTTTAGCTCAGGTTTAGCTTCCTTGTTGTTGAGGTGGAAGGCTGCCGACACCATTTTTGTAGTCCTGAGCTTTAGCTTCCAAGTATTCTCCTACAGTTGCCATGACCTTGGTCAGCACCCCTTCCACTGCCTGCCAATCTCCATCAGCATGCATGATTGCTAGGTCGTCAGCATATGCATACTTTCTGGAGGCGGTGGTTGGCAGGTCAGAGAGGTAGATGATGAAGATGAAGGGCGCCAGGACAGATCCCTGTGGGACGCCGTTCTTCAGGCGTCGTAACCTGCTTCTTTTGTTGTTTCTGGTGGTGAGGGTGAAGCTGCGATTACCAACCATCCCCATGATCATGCGAACTATGTGTCTGTCAGGCAGCAATTGCAGCAGCTTGCAGGTGATGCTGCGGTGCCATACAGTGTCATAGGCTGCTGTGAGGTTGACAAACACAACTCCGGCCTTCTTTTTAGCCGAAATGCTATCCTCGATGTCCTGTGTCAGCAGGGTGACTTGATCTACTGTCGACCTCCAGTGTTGAAAGCCTGCTTTCTCCTGAGGGAGCAATGGGTCAATGACTGGGTTGACACGAGTGTACATGAGTATCTCGAGGATTTTAAAGGGGACACACAGTGGCAATATGGAACGATAACTCTTGGGTCCCCCAATGGCTTCCCTGGCTTAGGGATCACAGCTATTAGTGCTCTTCTCCAGATCTTTGGAATTTTGATTTGGCGCATGCAGGAATTGAGGAAGTCGCAGATTGAAGAGCTGACCTAGCGTGGAGTATGAACTCC
>JGI24158J21664_10004509_pt1 | contig 17942 bp, 7 predicted proteins | sample Ectturendosymbi3_FD_21664 | JGI IMG/M metagenome (IMG submission 21664)
GTAGTAGCGATACGTAACTAAATCAATCCATTTACTTTATGTACAACATTAAATAAAAATACAAAACATGGTTCTAGTAGCTGAGTAGTATATATTTTCTTATACTCTGCCAGAAAAAGTGCTAAACACGTTTTATTTTTTTTCGGAGTGCCATATGATAAGTTTTTAACACACAGGAAACAATGGTTGAATCCATTGGCATTAGGACAAATCATGAAATTTACAAAAAATGAAAAGACCGAACAAACATGTGAGAAGCAACAGATGCAAAATGAATGCAGTTAGAAAAAAGAATTATAGGAAAACAGTAATATATTGATACAGAAGCACAAATATTGCTAAATAGACCTTTATTTTCTAGATCCGAATTTTATATTATTATTTTCAGTAAACCCATTACTTTTTTTAGAATAATTAAATCAAAACATATATATATATGTTTATCAAGTTTGGGCAGAAAACAGTGTTTATCCACACAAATCGTGAAGAACAAATACCCACGGACCGTAACAGAGTCAGTACTATTGATGAATGTATGTCCCGCCAGACACATGGCATCACCAAATGAGGCTGAAAAAACAAGGGTATAAGATAATTCAAATTATCAAAATCAAGAATAATTCAAGATATCACATCAAAAAAGCAAATGTCAATTTGCCTCATGAGGCAAAAGCTTTGCCTTATGTTGAACATGATTGGTTGAAGTGGTCACATGATAAGGACAACTGTTTATGTTTAGGGTTTGGGTCTAGGGTTAAGCCTATAGTTTACAAAACATAGACAAGAATCTACAAACCAGTATTGCTAGCACTGAAACAATGAAAATACTCATCCATTCATGTTGGACTGTCTGTGCCATTATAGATGTCAAGGTCAACAAAGCAAGTCATGCGTTCCGAACTTGTCATATGGCCACTTTGACCAACTATGTTAAGCTAAAGGCAAAATAACTCCAATGCTTTTGCCTCAGAAGCAAAATTGAAATTGTCAATCAAAAAACATGTCATTTTCTCCAACTCCACAAGTGCAAGGTTTACTATTTGTGGCTATTTAAAACTCATGCAGTCATAATTTTCAAGTAAATGCAAGACTCTAATGAAAGTGGCTAAAGCATTTACAAATATTTTTGATGCATCTGTGCAGTTTTGCTTGTGAGCTATAGTTGTCAAAGCAACTTTGTTGGCAGTATTTAAAAGCATTGTCCCAAGATTTTATTACTTTTTGAAACTAAAACTCTTGAAGCACTATTTTTAATCTTTTGACTACTGTAAATTTAGTAAGTTTTTTGTGTTATAGCCCAACAAACAATTGACAATTTCTCTGAAGGCATGATGATCTTATGCAACACCAAGTTTTTCTGTAACAATGCTATTTTAAAGGCAGTGTCTATAGGTCTGCCAGCAGACCCTAATTTTTCAAAATTTATTCATCTATCATCTGTAGTGTAACGTGACACTAGGATGAGTGTGCAGTAGACTGCACTACGCTTGGTAGAAATATACTAACCTCTAAACCTAACCCATAAACTTTACCCCTAATCTAAACCCTAACCCATAAATCTGAACACTAGTTGGAAACTTTTTGAATAAAGAAAAACCAGTCCCATGAAAAGTGCAACCACTAGCCTACCACAAACACAAAAGGCACCCGATCATGGTGAGAGCTAAACTGAAAACCATTCACATAGTACAGTAGACATAAGACATCTGCTTGACTGCCATGGCGAACTCAGCATTTTATTTGAACTGTGTCATTGTTGGCAGACCTATAAGTTAATAACCACTTCCTATTTCAAATTAAAGAAAAATATGTCTGGCTTACAAAAAAAATGGCAATTTTGTTCCTCTGGAAAATTTTTGACCTGTTGTCAGTTGACATGAAAACTTCTTGTCACTGTATCAGTATAGGATATCAATTTAAATAAAGCAAAAATTTGCAAGATTTTGTCAAGATGGTTAGTGGGCTTTAAAAATAATCTATGATATATTTCCATTGTGGTTATTATAATAATATAATGGCATTTGTGTGGGTAGCAATTTTATTCATTTTTGTGAGTGGCAATTAGCTTGATGGACTAAAAAAATGTGATGTTGTCTGTGAGTCCTTTTGTTTTCAAGTCCTTAATCAATTGTTCCTAATCGAGAAAAATGAAGCAAGCTATTGATTAAAAGAAGCTTATTTATAATAATATGCAGCCATGAGGTTAATACTGGGAAGTAGTGGATGTTTACAAGTCTGTACCAACAATTATCAGATAATTACTGATTTTCATCATTGTGTTCCCTGTTTTTGTATTTACTTTCTGATTTTACTTTTTTGGGTTAGTTTTATATCTCTATCTTGTATATATATTGCTTTTATGAGCATGTTCTTGAATGCCTTGTGTTCACTTAACACTTTCGCACCCAGCCGCTTTTGGGGATTTGTGAGGAAAAAACACCGAAATGCACATGGCTTTGCGCGGGAATTTCTCCGGTCCGGTATACGCTACCGACCTGGTCAAAGTCTCAAAATACGCAGCAAGCCTTGTAGCTTGCACTCGAAAAAAATATTTTGGTTGGGGATACGGATTTTTTTTAATGACGTCATAAGTGGAGAACTTTTAGGCCACCTTGGCCCACTTTACCTGGCCCTGGGCGCCAACCATTAAATGTTAGTATTTCGCTAAAGTTTTTATTAGAAACTAGGCTACAATCCAAGTCTTTTGATACTTTGGATGACTTGCTGGGGTTTCAGGTTCAAAAGTTATGATCTAAACTAATAAAAATATTTGAGTAATTAATTAATTTGTTTATTTTAGATCATAACTTTTGAACCAGAAACGCTAGAAAGTCGATCAAAGGCTCAAAAGACTTGGACTGGAGCCTAGTTTCCAATGAAAACTTCAGCAAAATAGTTTGGCCTAGCAGTTGTGCCCTAGGCCAAGTAACATGAGCCAAAATGGCCCAAAAACTAATCTTATTACGCTACTCACAAAAAGTCTGCACCACCCAACCAAAAAAATTTTTTTTTCGAGTGCAGACTAGAACAGTGCTCTTCAACTGGCGTGCACGGTGCACACTAGGGTGCATCAAAATAAGCGTGGAGTGCACCACTACAAAATTTTCCCAAGGTTGCATCACAAACTTGTCACACTAAACAGATACTTTTTGAAAAAACTTTCTGTTAGCAAAAATTAACCATTAACCAACCAATGACTTTAAGTATTTAACCTTGCCTTTGCACATTCTAAAGTGTGTGCATAAGCATTAGACCATTTCAAGCTAATTGTTGTAATTAGTTGATTTTATTTGTGATTCATAAGCAACAGACAATGAGCCATTATCAATTGAATTATGTAGCTGAGTTACTGAATTAGGGTACTTGCTTATTTAGGCCAAGGTACTTGCAGACATGGGCGTAATTAGGTGGGGGACATGGGGAAGTGTCAGTAAATAGAGTGCATGGGTTTAAGTAAATAGGGTGCACGAGTTCATCAAAGCATCTTTAAGGGTGCACCATAACAAAAAAGGTTGAAAAGCACTGACTGGCTGATCCGTTTGAGCCATTGAACAGCTCTCTAGCGCAACCGGCGAAGGAGCTATGGCGTTGATAAGGCAACAGAAAACTGCTGGTTTTAGGTCGAAATCTAGGTACGAATATATCGTAGGCTGGCTCTCAAAGTGTTAATGTTCATGCACACGCATTATTGAATTTGCTAACATTATCTCATTACCTCAACTACTAACTTGAAAAAATCTATTGCTCAATGATAAAAAAATGATGGAAGTTAATTGTCTAATGCTAACCCTGGTGTATCTAGCACATGTAGCCAAAGCTGATAAGACTGGGTTTGTTCCTAGTTGGGTCATACCAAAGACTTGAAAGAGTACTTCAGCAGCCTGTCTAGCTGTATGCTCAAAGTAAAAACTTTAGATGTCTTCAGATCCTAAACTATCCAAATCCAAAATGCTAATTTAAACCAGGTAATTGGATTTGGTTTAGATCTTCCACAACATCTGCGGTGTGCTTGGTTCTACCACATGAGAGTTAATGCACACACAAATTTTTTCAGTCCATTCACGTGCGTTTTTCTTTTTCACTGTGTGGAAACAGCACTAAATATGTACACACAGACATTTTTTCAGTCCACTACTTGCGTTTTTCCCTTGCACCGCGTAGGCAAGTGGAAACTTAACACTATTGTGCATACACTGACATTTTGCAGTGCACCACATGGGATTTTGTGAGACATCAACATGTGCAGTGATTTCTGCTGTTACTTAACCGATAACATGCATTTGTAAGTCCTTGAGTGTATTGTTTCTTGCATGTTTTAAAATAAGTTGTAGTCGTTTTGATAACATGTCAGCTAGAAAAGTACATGGAGAGAGGAAAACTGCAAATGAGCAGTTGCCTTTGCACAAATGACTTGAAAAAATCTTTGCATAACTTGACACATCAGCTTCTAAAATATCCTTTTCCAGTGCATAAGTAACTACTACCAAGTTGCGGTCATGGTTAACATGCAGACATTTGGAAAACCTTAATGTATTGCACTATAGCAGCGGCGCATCACTTCACTGCCATCACTGGCCCCATGCGCCATAGGTACTCAGCAGTAACGCTGATCAAATATTAGATGCTGCCACTGCAGGTTTCTAATGCGGTTTTTTTGGAACACGCAGTAGCACTTCGATTCTAACATTGTATACGATTATTATGAAACAATCACATCGGTCCACATGCTTGCTACCTGATACTGTTGGTATCTGTAGCTTGATAATGAACCAAACATGGAGATTTCATGAACTGTGGGATATAAAAATGCTTCTAGATGTTCTAAAAGTCCCTTGCTCCTGATACAGTATCTTAAATTCTGGAATCCTTTAGTGTTTAACAAACTAGCGGTCATCAGTTGAAATGTAAATTCAATGTTTTTGCAGGCTCGTGCATTACATGTTATCTTTAACGCGCGCACTGCGTGTGTGACGTGATGCCCGTATTAGTTGTGGAACGTTTCCCGCACTTGCGTTGTGGCAATTTTTCTGCTTGCATTGGACTATACACTCCAGTTGGGAACACGTTTATAGCTCTAGCTGATGTACAAAGATTTGTAAAACTGCGGAATATAGACATGCCTCAAGAAGTTCTAAAAATCTTTGTTCTGATACAGCTGGGTGCTGTACATAAAGACTTAACTGATTTGTTAGCCTATGGCATCATGAAGATTTTATAATCCCATTGGCATTTGTTATGTATCATTCAGTTAAAGGCATTCACAATATGAATCTCATTAATGTGAAAAAACAAATAGTGAAGTCAAACAAGTAGCGAAGTTGAAACAGTGCATTGTCCACAGCGCAACGTACAGCATATATCTGCATTTTAAACTTAAGTGTACTGTACTGTGCTCAGTGCTTCGGAAATATAACTAAAATTTGAAGTTTGTGTACAGTACAGGTGCACATTTTTTTGTTCTGTAGAGAATTTAACACATCTGGTGCAAAGGTGTTGAACATGCGTACAGTATTTACCCAATGCCACAAAATTACCTTAAAAGTGCTACTTTCACGATAAAGCTTCGCACCCGTAGGGGCGAGACATGGCTAGACAGCGCCAAACACAATGTGTAGAAGCCTAAAAGTTGAACATGCGGTGTTGATTTTGGCATGTCAGTAAAGGGAGTCGTTTCAGCAATAGTTGCTGCGGATAAATGTCACTCAGGTTCACACTATCTCAGCAGTGCGCTTTACACTCCTTCAAAGATAACTATGCGATTTAAGTTTGCAAATGAACAGAATATTTCCATTCAAATATCCATTTTATGCGAATAGTCATTATGCGGTTAACCGTACTATTTTCTTATATTTTTAGTTTTGGTTTTGGATTCTGGAATCCTGTGCGATGAAGCGGTTTGTGTTAACTGGTATGAAATTGGCCGAGGTTGTTTGTGGTTGTGCTAGGGCACTAGCCAAGTTTGATTGTGGATCTAAGGACACGCATACCCTAGAAAATAAGTTATATTCTTAGAAGTATTGTCAAATTGGCTTTTCCTGGCATAACCACTTTTGCCTAGCAAAAATGCACCACTTCATTAGAATTTAAAATTTATTATTCAATGTTGTGAAAATGTATTATTTATGTGATAAAATGATAGTTTGTTGATTTCCAGTGCCAGGATAAAGGAAAGCGTGCTGTGTGGGCCTCCTTGGTTTCTGAGTGAATGACGCTTTTTTAGTAATTCCTAGGTGCAATGCATATTAGTCAAAAACCAGAATAGGATTTGGTATTCTGGATTCGGTTTAGCTATTCTCGATTAGTAAACTATTCTGAAATGCCCATCCCTATAGAGAGCTGTTCAAAGGCTCAAGACGCAGCAAGTCTTCTAGTCTGCACTCAAAAAAAATTTTTGGCTGGGGGTTGCAGATTTTTTGTGAGTGACGTCAACTTTACATTTTGAGTTTTATGGGCTAGTTCGTTTTTACCCCAAACAGATGTATTGACTTGGGCAAAAAAAACTAGTTACTTTTTACCATAGTCAAGATTTTTTTACCCCATGTTTATATTTTTGTCTTACTGTAGAACAGATAAAAGTATATTTCTCTGTTGTACTGCTCTGCAAAAAACAAGAACCTTCATTTGTTGTTTGGCATTTCAGCTGTATTGTAAATGTATTTGATTACTATAATAGCTCACAAGCAATTGCCAATTATCTTGTTTTGAGTCTAGAACAGAGGTTCTTAAACTATTTTAGATGTGTCTTCTTTGGCGTTAGTCATTGATACTTGCATCTCAGCTAATGTCACAATCAAACACAATAAACAGTAAACAACTTTATTTGCAATCATCGTGATTTTAACAGATGTTGCTACCACACCCATGCTTCTATTGCAAATCTTTCATGCCCTCAGTTTGAGAACCCAGTGTCTAGTCCAGAAAGTAATAAAACAGTGGTGATGAAACTGCATCACGATAGTACTATGTGGCAAAAACAATGGTAGGTTCAAAAGACTTTTGCTGTAATCAAAATGCAGCAGGTTTACCTTTAAGACAAGCCAGATGAGAAAAAATAGTCTTTAATTGCATGCAGCAAATTGATAGAGCCAGATACAATTAGTCAAGATGAAAATAATGCCAAGATTTTCTTTACCAGATAAAAAATATTTTTGACACATGTACCTCACGACAGTGAACCATCTCTTGAGGCTATTTTCAGGTCTGAAAGCAGGCCAACTTGAAATTTCACCCTCCAAAAGGACAATATTTATGCAAGGAAAGTTCATTGCAGACGAAAGTTTTTTTTAAGTACAAAGTGAGAAAAAGAAGAAAGGTAAGAAAAGAGAAAGTCAAATCAGATGGGGGACTTGTATGTTGAACCAGTTACCAATGCACCACAAAGTAATCAGTTTGAGTTTCCTAAGTACTACATATAAGAGTAAAGCTGAAGACATAAAAATGATTGGAATAAATATGGGGAAATTTATGCTGTTTTTTTGACCATGCCTTAAAGCCTACTACTGGGAACAACTTTAAAAAGTTTGCCAGGAGGATGTTCATGATGAAACACCAACAAGTGTGGAAATAAACTTCTTGCACAAAATTGAGAGTACAACTAATGCACGTTACTTATGGGTTGGCCCACTGTGAAGGACATCTGGATATTCTCTTCTATGCATTAAGTATTGTTTTGATGGTCCATTTCAGACCAGGCAAAGCTTATAGATACAGGCAGAGGAAAGGATTGTTTAATTTTTGAGCAAAAGCATGGTGTCCAAAAAGTTTGCCAACCCTGTGTTGCGATCGGAAATCCAGAGCGGCATGTGTGCAGAGCTTCGCACCGTGGCAGCAAGCAACAATAGAGATCACCCGATGAGATCACTCTATTATTGTTTGTTCGCGCCACATACATAATGGTGTTATTCTTCACTCACATCCCGTTCGTGGTGAATCGCACAATCAACGCAACACCACCGGAGCGGTTGCAACAACATCCCCTCCTTTTTACAACGAACCACACCGATCGCACGTTCTTTGTGTGAAGGCTGAACCCCGCACGACCTTCACATCCTGGTCACAGTACCATTTTGTTGCGATCGGAAATCCCGAGTGGCATGTGCACAGAGCTTCGCACCGTGGCAGCAAGCAACAATAGAGATCACCTGACGATCACTCCATTATTGCTTGTTCGCGCCACATACATAATGGTGTTATTCTTCACTCACATCCCGTTCGTGGTAAATCGCATAATCAACACAACACCACTGGAGAGGTTGCAACACTTGCAAGTTTGAAAAAGATTGCTGATGACCTGCTCAAAACTGCTTGAACTGCAGTGATCGTTGTAATCTACTGTTTTTGCATGAAAGCATGCTGTAAATAAATCACTGCAAGTCTACATTATGGTTAAATGTTTGTGCAAAAATGTGGATTGCTTTTAATGTACAGAACACAGGCAAATATGGATGAAAGAGCAGTAGATTTTTTCCCACAAAGTTTTTTTTTACCCCTTCGCCTGGGTAAAAAAAACTAGTGTTTTTTTATTGTAATTTTTCTTGGGGAAAAGATAACAAAAAAATGTCAATGTCACAATTTACTTTGGCATGGGGGTTACCTTATATCAAAAGACCAAGAAAATAGCTTAGCTTGTTTTAGAGATATTACAAACTTAAAATTTTTGTTTTTTTACTCCATTTGACTATACTAGTTTTCTGATTTACCTTTTTTCTAATGGCACTGAACTTGCCTATCAAATCACAGTTTACGGAGTGGTTAAAGGTGCCAAACAATCATTACCGTAGCAGTTAGTATTTGAATGCTTTCAGTACTAAATTTAGTTTGCATAGATCAGGGTTGTACAACCTTTTGTTATTGCCAGTCGCATTACTTTTGTTTATATGAAGTACGGCCGCCAATGAGTTTGAGCTATATTTATGAGATACGTTTTATTAAATAAAAGGTTTTATTCAGTATATGTCATTTACTTGTGTCTAAAAGTATAATAAAATGTCAAATTTTAACGCATTTATTAAAAGAAAAGTGTGCAAAGCATCGTATCAATTAATGACTCCTTTGATCTTGCTTGTTGGCAAGATTTTGCTTCAATATACACCAGCGCAGCCACCAAATCTTGTATTTTTAATTAAATGTGGACGGCTACAAATATCATTATCGAAGGCCGCATGCAGCCGTATGGCTGCAGGTTGTGCACCGTTAGCATAGATCATAGTAAGTCATTCAAGGTGCAGCTCTTGTTAATATGTCATTCAATGTGCAGCCCTTGTTAAGATAATGACATAATTTTTAGTTTCAGCAGACATTGATGTCGAAAAACAACACAAAATTAATAAATAAGGGTCAATCAGTTATTTTGTTGTTTTTCAGCCATAAATTTTTAACCAGGAACGCTAGAAAGCCAAGCAAGGGCTCTAAAGACTCAGATTTTAGCCTAGTTTCCAATAAAAATTTGAATCAAAAATTCCCTCTAGCAGTTGGCACCCAGGGCCAGGTAACCTGAGCCAGAATGACCTAAATCCTGTCCCACTTATGATGTCATCCACAAAAATCCAAAACTTTCCATTTTTATCTAATGTAAACTAGAAGACTTGCCACATCTTTTGAGCATTTGAACAGCTCTCTACTGCAATCGGCGGGTGAGTTATGGTGTTGTAAAGTGACAGTAACAAAGTGGTTCATGTGGGTCTTTGAGGTGAAAACAAGCTGGAGCCGCAATTTTTGCTTAACACGTTTGCTGATGGTGTACAAATTAATGTACCTAGAAATCCCACATGAGTTGCTATTTTGTGCCACTTTGCAACTCCGTAACTGTCCATTCAATTGTGCTAGAGAAATGTTCAAACCCTCAAAAGATGCAGCAAGTCTTTAAGTCTGCAGTGAAAAAAAATTTGGGGTTTTGGGCTTTTTATGAGTGATGTCACAAGTGGAGTAGGTTTTTGGCCATTTTGGCTCAGGTTACCTGGCCGTGCGCCCAACCGCAAAACGGAAATTTTCCAAAAACAATTGAAAAAAATGTGGTATATGTTGTAAAATACACGTATACTATATAAGTGCAAAAACTTACTTATTTTGCAAGCATTGTTAAATATGCCAGTAAAGGTGATCATTGTGGAATCGATGCCTCTGACATATATAACACAAATTTGATTTTTTTGAGTAAGAGCATCTTTAGATTTAATTGCATGTAAATCATTTAGTCTATGCCTGGTTGCTATTTCTCTAGGTTTTGTCACAAGTTCTTTAACATGTCTGAAGTTTGCACAAAATATTTTTTATGTTGATTTATAATGAAAATTTTCTGTAACAGATACAATGTTTTTGGCTAAAAGCTACATTTGTATGGTATGAATCATGGAAAATCACTATTTAAAAGTCTTCATAATGATGTCTTGGTACATGAATGTTTTATTTCAAGGTTTTTGAATGCAACAAAAATTCTGACCAATTTCTCTCTCTTTGTAACCAACTAGAGGCAGAGTTTATATGTGCCTCAGAATTGCAATCATGTTTCAAAAATTTTTGGTTTGTTAGTTTCTGGTTTATAGGTTGAGGAAGGACAACATCATGATTGTTTTTCCAAATGGATCTGACTTAATTTTTGTATTTTAACAGGATAAATAGGATACTTGATCACAAGTTATTTTAGTAGTACACTAAGAAAATGAACATCTTCCGCCTTACTGGAGATCTTTCTCATCTTGCTGCCATCATTTTGCTACTAGTGAAAATTTGGAAAACAAGATCATGTGCAGGTACGTTACCCGATCATATGATGCTAAAAAGAAATTTAATATTGCCAAACCTGTAATGTTAGTCATGCTCAAGTTCCAAGGTATACTTGTAATCAGAAAAAGCACATGGGATATCTGCATGATGATGTGGTAGGTCACTTGTAAACTTTTTGTGAAGCTTTTCCCTGCTGCATTGCATCACTGCCAAATAGAAGACTGGAAAGAAATAAGCACAATTTGCAAATTTTGTGCATAAAGCATGAACTGAAAAGAGTCAGACCTGGGTTCTCTCTAGCTACTAACTCTACCAATATACCATTGACACTTTTGTTCTCGTGCTACGTAGATCCAACGTATGAAGGAATCTGTGCAGCTGTTCTCGCAGTATGTAATTTCCCATTTTTACAGAAAATCGTATTTTGGGGCATTGGTTGTGATGTTTTTTTGCCTGGAATGAGTCTAAAAATGTGGTCCTAGACTAAGTTTATAATACGGTATTAGGTCTTGGAATGAGAATCCAAACTCTGTAGTTCACAGGCTGTTTGAAAACATGATTCTTTTGAGTTGTCCCTCTAGGTGGGAAGAGGACTGATTTTGTGCAATGTAAGCACTTTAATATACTGCCACATGCTAGGAAAACAAGAAAGAATGTATTAGAAATGTTTCTGTAAGTATATTTAGACATGTAAGTATATTCAATTCCTTTCACTTTCTAGTCTTACCTCATTTCCTGTACTATGTTTTGGACTAAGCAAAAATGACGTATTAATGCCATGATTTGGATCAGCTATGTCCAACCCAAATGGCTTGCTGAGCCAAAAATCATGTCACTATCTCAACCAGTGCCACACATTGAATGATATATTAATGAGGGTGACACATTGAATGACTGTTTGATCTTAGCAAACTAAATTCAGCTTAAACTAATATACTGAAAGTGTTCGAATCCTAACTGCAATGGCAACAGATGTGATAAAAATGGCACTGAGGACAACCTGCATCAAAAATGTCAAATTAAAGATTATCAAAACAAGGACAGGTTGTCAGTATATAGGATCCTTTTACTACAGCAAAAACCTAAACTGGGCGGCACAAAACCTTTGACTGGGCCACATGCAGCTCATGGTGCTGCAGATTGGACATAGCTGATTTAGATAGATAGATGGAATGGAGTAAAGATCACATCATTTCAAGGAGGACGTTAGGTCAACAACATGACTCAAGCTGATCACACGCTTTGTATTGACTGAATGCAACTGTTTGAGGTTTGCATCGCTGAAATTTCCATTTGTTGCTCTCATTGTGGCTGACGTTATCATTGCTCTGTGATGTTAATTACATAATAATGAATGATAAGTTCTCATGAAAACTTGTCCATTATTAACTCAATTCAATAATAATGTCTGAAAATATAAACAAGTGAATACTGTTACGGCGAGTTTTAATGTAACTGAGACAAATTCACTGAAATGTCTCAGAGCATACTAACTCATTCATATAAGCCTGAGTTACTGGACAATTCATCATTCGTTTGAATGATTCTTAAATGGGAACTTCATTGGAGTGGAATTTAAATCCAATGTTCTATGCAAACACATTGCTTCAGAAAATGTTCAATCTGATATGAATTACATTTTTAAAATACTTAATTGCAGAGGAAAGCTCAGTCTCTAATGCTCAGACCTGACCTGAATAGCATATATTTCCGTTTCTCTTATGTTGTATTGACAGTTCATCATTGAAAAGCCAACTTCCAAGTGGAAGGCTGAAGCTCAAGATTTGGCACTTCTGCTTTATCTCCTCAGAGAAAAAAAATTAAGATAGAGTGGCGATTTTGCAGTTAGAGTGACAGTAACCCTTTATGCATATGAATGCTGTATAGCAAAGCTTATATGTGTGTTGCTAAAAATTTCTGGGAGTTACTAAAATTCAAAGAAAATTATGCACGTCATACTGGACGAATGGGTTTTCTTGCAATGAAGATCATGTTGTCTGGCAAACATTTTTCAGGCATCTAGTTAAGTACAACACAATTTCCTTTATTACACTTCCTGCTTTGTTTCACCACTGTAAAAGACTTGCAACAAGGATGAGTGTTGTTCATAGCTTTCAAGAGGCCATGATGAATGAATTAGCTTGCAGTTGCTTCTCCTGCAGGAATGGCAGTGTTGCAAAAAAATTTCAGATACATCTTGTTGGGTTTTAAAATGCAAGTGTATGAAACATTGAAAGTTTAAGTAAATTTTAATATTTTTGTTACCCACACCACCTTAACTCCACTTTTCATGACTTATGTGACACATTTTATGATGTCATCATCATCATTGAATCTCATGCAAAGTACTCCTTTGGGTATCATGCATAGAATCAGCAACAATTCAGGAGAGCCTGTCATGTGGTCCTAGGCAAAGTTTCAGGGCTTGTATTGGGTGACGTCCAGCTGCACGAGGTCATTTCTGGCCATGTCAATCCACCAAGTGTGTAGAGCTCCTCAAGGTCCATCACAGCTGGACATTACAAGATTGAAGTCATGAACAATGCAGGATGGGTGCTACGGTAGCATATGAAGGACATGTCCATAACACTATCAGCGAACTTGATGACAAACTGTGAGATGTGATGTGGGGTTTGTGGAGTTGAGGGAATACATTGTTGCGTTGGAGGTATGTTTCTACCAGTGGGTATTGATCAGTAATCAAGGAGTTTTGCTGTCGAATCCATCTAGCCTCGAGATCAAATTGGTGAAAGGCCAGATCTCAGCACCATACAACATCACAGACAGAACTGCTGCCATTGTGTATGCACAACTTAGTGGTGGAAAAAATTGCTTGCTGGTGCTACAGCAGTGTGTGAAGAGCCTGCATGATGTCTTCTGTGGCCTACACAATCCTTTTTTCAGCAAAATGGTGTGATTAATGACACACACAGCATTTGCAAATCAAACATAACACATACAGGTGAACTGTGGTAAAACAGACAGGACTTGCAGTAAACCATCATATGACATGACACCATTTCTGACCTCGCAAATAATTTTGCTCTTGTGTGGCTATGTAATTATGCACTCATTCAAACAACACTAACAACTTGAGGGTTAATTTTGTTCACTCGCAATAACTTGTGTAAAGGGCCAGGTCAATAATGTTGTGCAATGAGTTTGATTGTTTGATGATCTTTGTTCATGAAAAACGTGCCAAGGAACAACACCAGCCTTGCTCAATGATTGTTTGTGTGGTAATTGTATTCTGTCACATGCATTCCTTTCAAGTCCACTTTACTTAACCAGATAAGAACTAAACTAGATTCTCTTCATTTTTTATTTTTGTGGAACTTTTTTCCTGAAAGTCTTGTAAGCTTTGCAAAGGTTTTGTCAGTGTTGCATAATACCTGACCAAATTACCATGTTTTATGGGGACCTTGTGCCAGATGGATTATTATTTTCTGCATTTCAACATCTTAATGTGTGCTCTGATGTTCAGTAACATGTTTTATATTTTTTCCATCTTCTTAAATGACTGGTGATCTTCTTAGGTGGTAAACCACATTTGCATCATAATTATTTGATCACCTAATACCTGTACAAAGCAATAACTTTAACAAACTGCTGCAATTTTGAGAACCGAAAGTATCAAGCATATATTAGTACTGTTGCTGTGCCCAATGTATGACAGGGTTGGATAAAAGTGCATGTGAAAATTTTTACCCAATCAAGAGCAGTGTATTATTTTTGTTTCAGGCATTTCTGGGAAGAGCCAGGTTATGTTTGCGATGGTGTTCACTACCAGATACCTGGATTTGCTCACTAATTTTATATCACCGTACAACAGCGTAATGAAGGTATTTGTGTACGTGAAAACTAATCAAAATTGTAGGAATGAAAGCTTTTTAAATGCAATCGGATGCTCAGCATCTTAATTGTTACATTAATATCATTTGTAGACCCCTTGTTTATGAACTGTGGGTGTGCAACTAAAGAAATATAATTATTCTCACTGATTTCTGTTTCATAGGTGATATATTTGGTTTGTGCCTATGCTACAGTCTACTTGATCTATTTCAAGTTCAAAGCCACATATGATGGCAACCATGACACATTTAGAGCTGAGTTCCTTGTTATACCAGTTGGAGGTCTTGCATTTTTGGTCAACCACGAATTCACTCCACTTGAGGTAAGAATTTGTTTCATTTCTGACAATGTGACTGGCAAAATAAGGATGTAATAGGTGTGGTTGAATCATCAAGAATTGTTTGTCTCTGAAGTAAAATTACTTATCCTTCAACCTCTATACGGCATGAAAAAATGTGATTAGTATGATTTTATCTTGAATTTTTTTGCAATTTGCAATTCTTTTATTGTCTCTTGTTGTTAAAACCAACATGAGTTGCGTTGGCATTAGGAAACTCTTGCTGACTACATCAGACATCTCCGAAATTCTCCAAACTACGGCCCGCGATGCCACTTCATCCGGCCCCCCAAGACATTTTCCCAATAATGAAAAAACAATATATTCATATATTTGTGAAAAGCTTGTTCATTTGGTAAAATGCGACATATCCTGAAACAATCATATTACAGTACATAAGATGTCCGGTGCTCGGACTGTTGGGTGACAGCTTATGTGGTCCACGGACAAAAAAGTTTGGAGACCCCTGGATTAGTGTGTTGGGGGCTCGAATGCAAGTTGGGAAACACTGCTATACAGCAATCCCTGACAATTCAGTGGATCGCGACTCACACTGCCGGTCACCAGAGAGTTAAAATAAAGTTGAATCGACATAATTAAGCGGCAACTCCTGTTCAGACGTAACGCACCAGTGAATTTCAGCGCACCGCACGGTCTGCTTTGACAGACCATTCCATTCGTTCTCCGTGGTAGCGATCTCTCATATGTGGAACTCGGCAAGCTGCCTTGAAACACAACACTTAACGGAAAATCAACTTTTACAGTGTGCAAGCGTTCAGCCACAAACCAAAGTGCAACAAAAGCTTGCCACAATACACGTAACAGTCATCAGACAATAAGAATCAAACACTAAGATCTTACAGAGCATATATTTCGCCTGCCAGGTAGGCATCGTCGGCTCTGCGAAGTACACGAAGTATAAAGTAGAATTACTGTAAATAAAACCCGCAAACAGTAAAGCTACCAACTAAGAGGTAACTTTACTGTTTTCTTGCACACTTTTCCATCCCCATTTGCACACTTTTCATAGGAAAGGAAAAGGCCACAAGAAAAACAAATTACCATGTGTACATTGACGTGACAAAGATAACAGTCCAGTAGGTTACAGGATGTGAAGGTGATATAACGTGCTTGCAAGAATATATTGACACAGCCACGCGGTGGGTCTTAGAAATTAAAGCAAAAATCTTAGAACAAAAACCTCCCAAATCGAACAACGAATTAGACAAGTTGAAAAAGATAAAATTAATAGGAAGTAACTTTAAAAAAACGAAGGGGGATCAAATAAAAACAGAGCTATCAAAGGACAAAAGGAACCAAAGAAAACAGGAAGCAAGCCGTAAAACCATGTGTGGTAATTGAAATATCAGACAGACTATACGAATCTAGAGTATGTAGAAGCAAAACGAGATTAGAAATAAAACTAAAAAATCACCTGATATCCGGTGAGATCCTTCGGTTTAAGTTAGTGGAAGCTTTCATTCGATGCATCCATGTGCCTTCACACTAGTCGCGATATGTGCCAGCTACTGAAAGAACCAGCATTATACGCGAATCATAAAAACTATTAAAGTTAAAGTCAAAAAAAGTTGGGACCCGGTTTTGGCAGGTTTATCTCATTTACGACTTCACCGTTCGAAGGAAATAATGTCTGTTTCACGATGGTGTTTTTTGAACCCTGTTATGATGAGGTTTCACTGCGCAACATGTCTCTTACTCTGAAATGAAATATTGAATACCCTCAGTTTAATCTCTATCCCCTTGGGGTATTGAGGGAAACTTTAAGTAACCTCTACGCTATGGCAACAATTCCAGACAACTGGTACATGCCTCGTGTTTTGCCAAACAGATCTTGCTTACGATTGCCATCTGGTCAAGGTCTCATGATTGTAATTTCTTTGAACCATAATTGCATGCTGCGAAACAATGTCAGTCAAATTACGTTGATTTACTCAAATACTTGCTCCGAACCTGTTTGCCCACTTAGCCTCACTAACAAACATAGCACATGTCTGATGCATGCTATTGATTGACGGTAGACATGCAATCACCGGTCATATGAGAGAGTGGCGGTTAGGAATGATTCAATTTAGCCTCTGATGCAAACTTGGAAGGCCATTCATTTCATTGACTGAGTCCTTGAAGTACTAATGGCAGATTTCAATAATTTTTAATCTATATTAATGACATTGCTACAAATACTAAGCGTGTATCTCTCTCTTTGCAGATGACGCCACCCTGTTTTATTCAGGTTTGTGTCCTGTCCACTTGCACAGTGTGCTTTCTCAAAATCTCTGCATGTTGCACTATTGGTCTGAGCTTTGGAATGTTACTTTCAAACCCCAAAAACTGCGGTTATGACCATATCTAAGCACAGGAATGATCTCCCCCCTTTATTATTTAATAATACCCACCTCTTGGAAACGGATACACACAAACATTGAGGCTTACTATTTCACCGCAGTCTCTCTTGGCACACTCATATTATACACTTACATCAGAAAGTGATGACCAAAATTAACCGTGTTCGTTCATTCGTCAATCTTGTGCCTCGCCATGCTTTCCTCACGATATATAAAACGAACATATTACCGGTCTTTGACTGTGGTAGTATCATCTACGACAACTGTTCTGGTTACGACAATCGAATGTTAGACAAAGCACAACTCTCCGCTGCTAAAATAATACTAGGTTGTCTTAAAACTACATCCTCCAACGATGTACCAGCCGATCTAAACCTCACAAGCCTAAATTTACGTAGAGAAATATCTCTGATTTGTTATGTATCCAAATTAATTTTTGATATGGTACCCTGCCCCTTTCCTGCCAGTTCTTTCAGATCGTTCAAAGAATTTGTTCCGTATGTTTTACGTCACCATAAAAATGTTCAAATAACACTTTTAAAAAATCCTTGTCCTATAACTTCTTCGTCCGTAAGGCTTCCAGCTTGTGGAATTCTCTACCACTGGAAATCAAATCTTCAGCCAGCCACTCCATCTTCATGAATCGCTTAAATTCCCATTATCACATA
>JGI24158J21664_10004511_pt1 | contig 17939 bp, 6 predicted proteins | sample Ectturendosymbi3_FD_21664 | JGI IMG/M metagenome (IMG submission 21664)
TAGCTACATCCGAAGTTCCTACGTGAGTTCGACCATGGATATAGCAAGGACGGTATTCACAAATCTAAGTTTGCTTGACCTCCCTATTAAAGACTTCTAATCCCGGTTATTGATATAAAAGACGCACGCAATTGTTTCATTATTCGTTTTATTATAAGGTTTAAGCAATACAATAAACATAACTCACCGAATAAAGACGGATTTCCAGTACTTCGACTCTCAGTCTGGAATTGGCCACGGCGATACATGCATATAAAATTCTAGATTGACTAAATATTTCTTATCACGTTAGGATATTTTAATACATATAAAAGTGGCGCATATGCTACAACCTCAGCTGTCTCTAGATCGTGACCTGTGTTGCAAAGCTCATGCCAAGCAACGCCCTTTTTCTTTCTGTCCTTTTTCGTCGTGAATGTTCGCGCCGTTTTCATGACGCAACTTACTTCCGACTTTCTGTTTTGTGGGATTACCACAGTGGTTCATGTTTATACGGAAGGCTTAGTCATGGTGACTTTTCTACTTTCCAGTGTCCCCAAAGCAGCAGGAGTCCCTTCTTCAACCATCTCCATGGTCCAGAGAACGGCGATCCGCGTCTTGGTTAGTTTTATATTAAACAATTCACTATAATTTGTCTGAAACTTTGAGACAAACGCTGGGTTGTTTATGTTGGGCTTGGATCGGTCTTTAAGAGATCAAGCCAGGCGATATTTCACCTAAGCGACCTCTTATTCTGGGAAGAGCACTTTCAGACTGCACAAGACATTGGTCTTTTGACAATAGCAGTCAGTCGGCGGCGGCCAGTTTGGATTAGCCAAACTTGCACTGTACAAAGACAGTATCTCTCCCAGACAAGCCATGGGTTTTGAACTGAAGATCGACTAATACGTCTTGTGTCTTCAATTCTGGCCTTTTGTTGAGTTAAGAGGACTGGATGCTCCCTTCAGGGAGGCTTACACTTCATGACCCAATTATCTCTGGCCTGGTCTCTTGAGTTAAGAGGACTGGATGCTCCCTTTAGGGAGGCTTACACTTCATGACCCAGTTAGCTCTGGCCTATCCTGGTAAAGGAATCAGCCAAGACTATTTTACTTCAGAGGATGGCAAGCTCGAGGCAGCGCAAACCGGAGAAGGAATTCACAAAAGCGAACTCTCGAGTGACCAAAAGTCGGTCCTTTTATAGTCGAATTATCATGTGACTATCATGTGATTAGTCACAAGACTTTTCTATTTTTAGTAACATTAGTTAACTTTTCATGTGATCGTCATGTGACTGATCACAAGATCTTTCTATTCTTAGTAACATTCAGGGGGCGTTTACCCATGATCTAGGAATTACTTCACTTAGATCGAATTCGATTGGTTAATTTATGGGGCGTATGCAGCTTGCTGGTCCACCGACCTAGGACAGTACACAGTATTTCACATCGTTGCGCAATAACGGAAATGACAATAACGTTTTCATTCAGGCTTCTTCTAAACCTGGTCTTCTTTCTTCTCTGAGTAGGAAGAGAGAGTGAGTTTGCATTTTTGATTCTGTTCCTGTATTCTCTCTCGAATGGCATTGAGTCCGATACGAGAGATTCACTTATGTCTTTGATTTCCAGCAAAGAGTAGATTTCTCAAAGTGAGAGTGTGTTATTTTGCATTGCTGATTCCCAGCAAATGGGAGTTTCGTGAAAGACATGTACAGACCGTAAAGTGTCTGTTACACAATTCACATTAGCAGCAAACTATCGCTGCTTTTGGTGAATCCCTCTCAGTCCCCGCGCGGAAAAACTGCAGTGGCCCTCGAAGCTATGACCGGCCATAACTTCTGAACGGAGCTACAGAGTCAGTGAAAGCATCATTGGATCCGGGAGACAGTAGCGCATCTTTTGAGTTAGTTTGCGAGCGCGTTTGACGTCATTGTGACGCTGTTTTAGGGTAAAAACTGGTTTGCGCGTAGGCTAGGAAAACCAGTTGCATCCAAACACATTGAAAATAAACTTTCAACACAAAAGTGTCTGTAAAGACCTTATCTTTGCAATGATAATCAAAAAAATCGAAACTTTTTATGGTTGGGGGTCCAACGGGGCAAGAACCATGGATTTCGTTTTTTTTTGGTTCAAGACACTTTTCTGCCAGTCAACACACAGGATACCACTAAAGTTACAGAACAGGAGTATTTGGGTGTCTTACAACATCCCACCAAATTTCAAGCCAAAATATTGATATAAAATTTTATTCTTGAAGAAAATCAAAATATCCACTAGGTGGCTGAGCCAATTTTTTGGCCTATTGTAGGCCGAAATTCCCCAACCCTATAGGCTAGCAAGCTAATCAAGGTCTCTAAAGCTTCCGAATAGCCCCTAGGTCATTTTAAAAACAAACCAAGTAATGGTAATTGTTTATTGTTTCATATGACTGAGCCAACGCGCAGAAGTACTACAAAAAGTCATCGCACTAGTTGCGACCATCAGGGAACATTAGAGCAAACGAAAGTACAATGGCATAATAGCTGGACAGTGTAAACAAAGAGAGGTGCTGTGTCTTATAGGATTGGTGAAGGACCATGTGGCGGTCATCTAGTCAACCAACCCTGTTTATCACTTTTTAAAAAGTGTTGAAAAACACCAGTTGGAGATCAAACAAGCATGATTAGGTAAACATACAAATACAGAACAAGGTGAAGAAAATGTGCAAATATAAACGCAAGCCTATGTGCACAGATGAGTGGATCGAATTTACTTGAAGGGATTTGGCGTGGTTAGGAATATGTTTAAAAAAAATATAAAAATAAAACAAGTGAAAAAAGCAAGAAAAACTAATTAATGTGGGGCAAATGAAAAATAGAAAAAAACTATGGAGTGTAGCCTACGTTTATGTCGAAGAGAATGAGATGTGCACAGGAAAGAAAATAGACGAAAAGGTAAATAGGCCCTATACATAAACAATAAACATAATTACAACATACTAGAATTCACAGTATTTTGTTCAGGATAAGTGAAATACTGCTAAAGTTTATAATTGGGCATCTTTTTTATGTAGGAGGTGTTTCTTAAGTTTCCATTTGAAGGTAAAAGTAGTTGAAGACCTAATATCGTCTGGATTTGAAGACCACACTTTTGGGCCAATAAATGCAAGGGATCATTTTCCTGAGGAAGAGTTAACTCCAGGTAAAAACAGAATGTTAGAGGTTGGTAGTCTTGTGGAGTGAGAATGAATTGAGCTGATTGGGATAAAATAGTAATCAAAATGGTTTGGAAGCAGTTTGTTGTATTAAGAGTGAATGAATTTGCCTACAGATAAAGTATAAAGTTTGGGAAGGCATAAGATGTTTAAGTGCTGGCAAGGTTCTTCTAGAGATGTCAGCTTAGTTGCAGGCGCGGATTTACCATTAGGCTAAAAAGGCTTAAGCCTAGGGCCCCCGATTTCGGGAGGCCCCAAATATTTGGGAGTAAGGAAAATTTCCAGCGTTTCTGTAAGCATTATATTTGTATTTTTGTTTTGGTCCAACGCACGTTTTTTACTATGCCGCTAACAAAATATCTTTATAGGTAGAAGAATGGGCGCTAAGGTTTGAAGTGCGAATGACGATGAGCATTCGCTTTTTTCTGGCGTTGCGTATTGGTTAATTGTTACATATAATGTGTGGAACAAATACAAAATGCCTGAATCTATATTTTAGATTACACGAGACCAGTGAAGTACTCAATAAATATATGTAATGGGAGTGTGGTCAGATAACTTCACCGCTGCCTTTTCTGNTAGTTTCATTGTGTCTGTTTTTGTTCCTGACAGTGCTGTAGCAGTCTAACTCTGCCTTCCAAAAATGCTTGCAGGGGCCCACAATGGTGATTTCTAAAAAAAAATATTTCGACATTACGGCACATACCGGGTCCAAATGACCTTCGTAACAAAATATCCAAATTTTTTGTTTTCTTTTATTTCACTATACTTTTAGTTCGATTTGCGGACATAATTTCGACAGAACCGTCGCCCAGAAAGTCTTTAGTGCCATCTCAAATCTGTTTGGTTAAGAAGGGGATGCGTCCTAAAATCAAAACCTCATTGGTCAAATAGTCTATTAACGCCAATAATGCTGGCGTTTCGACAGCTTGCCTAACCTAACTACACTGAACGGCCGAAACATAGTGGAGGCTTCGACATGAAGGTACTCTGGTAAAGCGACAGGGCCAGGAAAATCAAGAAATAAAAATAATAGAACTGGTAACCCGAAAATTAATGAAGTGAAGCTGATGAAGTAGGAATGGCATGCCTTGCTGACCCTGACAACAGCACGTTATTTTGTAAGCACCCTAGGCAAGATCCATTCAAGCGCCCACCCGTCCTATACAAAGATCTTTCCTCCATATATCATCACATTGTACATTGCTTAAATGAGAAGGAAGTTTTTGTACATTAGAAAAGTTGATTAGATGAATAATATATGGCACTGCAATTTTAATAACAAAAAGTATTGACCTTATGCAGCAAACCTGAAAAACTGTGTGAACGTGTGTTCCATTCACTTTCATCATGTTCATTCACTTTTACTTGGTGGACGTTCGTCACTTTCAGAACCACATAGTTATGTTTTTCCTGACTCGTTTTGGCGGCCCCTTTGGCCTAGCGCCCAAGGCAGCAGCCTAGTTTGCTTAAATGTAGCGCTAGCACTGATCAGGCGATGTTATTCCAAGCAACAGCGGCAGGAACGTCTCCGCCTATAAATAATTACAAGACAGAAAACGATACGGACTGACAAAAACTTAAATGATTTCTAAGAGTGTTTCATATTTAAAATTGGGGGGTTAAATTTTGTTTGGGGGATATTCTCTGAAGTTTGGGTCCTCTTGGGTCCTGACAGCGGGGGAGGCTGACACGGCTCTGGTTCCTGATATCGAGGGAATTCAGAATAAAGTAATATGTTTATGAATTGGAACAACTTGTTCAGTGAATGCAGCAAGCACGTGTACTTCTGACTTGTATGACATGGGTAGTCGCAAACCTTCAAGAGAGCCCCAATTAAAATAGCCTAGGGCCCCGAAAAGTAAAATTCGCCCGTGCTTAGTTGGTCCAATGACATATAACACGTTATATATGTCATTGGTTGGGCTTATTAGTTTTATAGCTTTATTTCGGAGATTAATGAGACGTTGAATGATTGCATTTGAAGCAAGTCCCCAACTGTGAATTGAGTAATTAAGGTAGGGGTGAATTAATGAGTTATAGACAACTTTCACTACAAACTGTGTTGTATAATTTTTAAGTTTGGATAGAACTCCATAAGCTCTTGATGGTGGAGTTTTCATCTTTTGTACAAGAGGTTTCCAGCTTAACGTCTTGTTAAGGACACCTAAGTATATCAGGTTATCTTCAGGGGAATCCTATGGTTATTTATAATAACTTTGTGTTGTTGAGAATTTAATAGCACAAAATTAGTTTTATTGTAGTTTGGGACGGCGCTATCATTAGGCGAACTAGGAAGCTGCCTAGGGCGCTGAGTCAAAGGGGGTGACAAAAAGGGCTAAAATACAATTGCATGGTTCCGAAAGTGACCTAAACACACCAGATAAAAGTGAATGAACATGATGAAAGTGAAGAGAGCAAACATCACGCAGTTTATGGGAAGATAGAAGATATAGGAACTAGGGGCGGATCCAGCCAGTAAGGTTAGGGTGGGACGATTTCAGTAATATTTGTTGGTCGAGTCTCATTACGTTTCACTACTGTAAAAGAGACGAAGTACATTTCACAACACTGCTGTGACAAAACAGTGGATGGAAAAATGACTTTATATCGCGAATGCTGTTTTTCAAATTATACAAAATCACGGTGAATAAAGCAACTTCCGCAGGTTTTAGGGGGGGCGATCGCCCCAATCGCCCCCGCTGGATCTGCCCCTGACAGATACTATCCACTATTTAGGGTTTGGTGCAGAAGAATTATTCTGATCAATTTCAATTTCATGTATACTATAAGCTATGTCGCAATTTAGTATAAATTTAATTCATCTAATAAACTTTTCTCGTGCAAAACAAACCTCTTTTTTCCATAATGTGCAACGTAGCGATTTATAGAATAAGGATCTTTGTTTATGAGGGGTGGGTGTTGTTCATGGATCTTGCCTAGGGTCAGAGTCGGATTAACCATTGGGCAAACCGGGCAAATGCCCGGGCCTCGCGCTTTTGGGGGCCTCGCGCTTCAATACCAAAACACTCTTTAATTTTTTTTAAATGTTTTCAGCTGTTCACCACGCGTCAAAATTGTTGAGCTTTTTGATTACTGCGTTTAGTATATAGGTTAAGGAAACTGACAACTTTGTCGTGTATCGTTTTTGAGTAACAAGAATTGAACCAAACAGCACCACGCTTTATGGGCTTCCAGTCAGTGATTTCAAATAAATCCAGATTGCACACTGAAAAAACATATTCGTACAATAAAAATCAAGAAAACTTGTGTTACGACAATAACATATGAGTGTGCTTATTTGAATTGAAACGATAATCGAATACTGATTATAGTTTCTCTTCCACGTTTTCTTTTGCAGCGCAAACATTAACGTTTGGACCAGAACCGTCGCCAGAAACTCTTCAATAGGGAAACTTTGCGTTTGTGCTGTGGGCTTGACATTCTAAAATTTGACAAAAACTCCACTGATTTATAGTGTTTCATATTTCAATTTTGGGGTGCTTGGAGTTTTGTTTAGGGATTTTAGCCCACCAAAGCCCCTATGGCGATAAGACAGGTTTGGACGACCTTTTAGTTGCTCAAGACGTTATTCATAACGCTGGTAGCATGCTCCGTTGATGATATCTCTCACTGATTATAGAATTACATTAGTTAGTAAACTAGGAAATTTTGTGCAACCTTGAACTGCAGCAGGATCTAAAATCCCACAAAAATATAATCCCAGTGCCTTCTTGCTCTAATTGAAATTTGTTTTTTACTTCGTATGGATTGGGAATGGGGTTGCCAGATGGCCGGTATTTCACCTACCTCGCCGGTATTTTACTGCTAATTTAGCAAAGGCCGGTAAGAAGCTGGTATTTTTAAAATTGGTACCCGAAACCGGAATTTTGAAAATAAATAGTATGCAGTAACCGCAAATACAACTAACACAGAATCTCTCCAATTATAATGACTCTAGAAGTGAATCTTGTCAGGACAGTTCATTCAGAGGAGTTCATTTAACAACACTCATTCTCTCTCCGTTTTCTGTCTTCCTTTGTTTAGTCACTCCAGCACGGAAAGATGTTCACTTCAGAAATTGATATACAACATGCAAAATTGGGAAGTTACTAAGTGCATTATTTCTTTAGAGTTTGAGAAAACGCCTCCGTTCACATTAAACACTGAAGTTATCATTTTTCATTTTTAGGTTAGTTTGCTAATGATTAGCAGAGGGCTATAGACCAGTGGTTCTCAACCTTTTCGCTGAAGAGAGCCAAATCCAGACCTACGATTTTGTTAGAGTCACACTAAAAAATTGTACCACGAGTCAATTGACACGTTTTGTTTCATTGCAGAACGACGTCTGTTACACAAGATATTAGGGAATTTGTTGAAAGACTGCTGAGAGCAGCGGAAAGAGTGCTTGAAGGCCGCATGAGGCCCTCAGAACCGCGGTTGAGAAACACTGCTATAGACTATGGCCACAAAGCGTAAGTTTATAAAATGTCTGAAAATTTTTCAAACCAAACATTGCGGAAGCTTCATGAAAATTGTAAAGAAATAGCACGAAAAATAAATGCATTGTCAAAAACGTGTTTTTTAATGTTTTTCGAGAATCCAGTGCCATTGAATATGTGCTTACGAATGCAGCCTAAATTTGTCACTGTTGACAAAATTGCCTGTATTTTTACAAAACGCTTCTGGCAACCCTAGTTGGGAAACATCGAAATTTAAACAATCAGTCCTAACCTTTGTTGCACCAGTTTCTTCAGTTGGCGTTAGAGACAATAACATTAAATATTTAACACCGACAATGATCTAATTTGAGAATATGAAACCGATTGATCACGTTCTGCTTTATCCGATATACGTACGTTCTCACCTGATGTGCGCGTGCAAACATTGTAGTATAACCTTTATTTTTTATTGAACACATTAAAGTTGCTGATAAATTTATCACTTCAGAAAACCCAGATTTAAGGCAAGTTTTTATAATTAAACCTAGACACCCAGGTCGATTAAAAAAGCAGACCTGGGTGGAAAAAACTCCAGTGGGAGCCCTGGTCACATGCGGAAAAACTCCTACTACCGTAACTTGAAGTGAACGTTTGAAAATTTATTGCTGTGTTATTGTTATGTGATAAAGATCAACAGTAAAACAACCCCCGAGTAACTTTCGCAACCTGCCATTTGTGCAGTGAAGATGGTCAGAGCGTCTATAACAAAAAAGATTGTTGTGTAGTGTCACGCTAGCAAAAAGATCGTTTTTTGTAATACAACTTTCTGTGTGAACAAATTAATAACCAAATATGAACCGCTGTGCATGGTCATCCCCAATTGTCTCCGAAGTGTAGGCTGCCAAATCGTATCAGTTTTGACATTATTGACCGGTGCTTCTTCAAAGGAACCATGTGACACGCTATGCAGTTGCACTTAGCGCTTAGGGGGCCTCGAGGAAGCATGTTAAACAAGGAAGCATGTGACACGCTATGCAGTTTCACTTAGTGTTTAGGGGGCCTCGTAGTCACGATTTTGTCTAGGGCCTCGCGTTCGTTTAATCCGGACCGCATAGGGTGCTTACAAATCTATCAATAGCGTTCTGTCAGGGCCAACAGCCAAGCATTTCAGGCCATACTTTATCAAATTCACTTCAAAAATTTAATGTTGCCACCTCTGTTCTTTTCATTTCTTGATTTTTCCTGAATGCGCCGCTTTTGACGGAGTAGAGGCTCATGTCAATACCTTCACTAAATCATCTTTCAGCCATCCAGTGCAGTCAGGTTAGGTAAAGGTACCGAAACGCCAGCATTATTGATGTTAGTAGCCCATTTAACCAGTCAAATTTCGATTATGGAACGCACTGCCGTAATTTATTTAACCGAACAGATTCCACCTGGGGCGTTCGCGAACATCAGACATCAGAAACTCTTAGAGTTTCTAGATATCCCTGGTGCGACTGCGAGTATCTGACGCTTCAGCAGTTGAATCATCGCAACGACCCTTCTGCAGTTGAATCATCGCAACGAGATGAATCATCATGGTAGAAAGGTAGGCGGGGTGCAAAGTGAATCATTACGGTAGAAAGGTAGGCGGGTGCAAGGTGGTTTGAATATTTATTCTCAATGGTATTCATTTTAGCCGCATACAGAAAAAGGGAAACTCACTTTGACTATAACGCAGAAGATGACACCACAGAGTAGTGGTTATCAAAATTTTCGTTGCTGCGGTCCCCGTTCACTGCACCCAAATCCGCTGCGGCGGACTCCTTCGCTTTGTCAAAGTTTTTTCGATTATTGGTAAATTAGATTTGGCCGTTTCTTAGCATGAGTACCTCAATCGCTCCCGCAAGAAACAAATTGCAGGCTTCGGCCTGCAACCAAGTGACGTCACCAAAATCAACTAAAAAAGGTCAGTCGACTAGCAATATGAACATGTCAGACAACGGTTGTGGTGCGATTAAGCTGACTAATGGCCCAAATGGGTGGATAACAACTGACAGGTTTTCTTTATTGGATTTTTGTTTTCAGGACCCTGTAAACAATGTTCCCTCCTAGGTGCGCAAATGTGCAGTGCCACTAGACGAGCTGTCCAGTTAAATCTCATTCTTGCGCACTTGCGTGCTACCCAAAAGAAATATTTGTGCAATGCAAAATTTTGTAAAATTTTCTTAAAAGGAACACTGCCTGTAAAACACATTCATGGACACCTAATGGGTTCACGGACCCCAGGTTGTGAATAACTGTCGTAGAGGATCCCGACGAAAGCTCCAAATCAACTTAATATGCTACATCAGGGGGACGGCAACCTTTTTCGCACTGCGGACCGGTTTCAACCTGGCATTATTTTGCTGACTGGCCCTCAACAACAAAACAATGAATCATTGGTGCATGCAAATTTATTACAACTCGTAAGTCATTATGGCATTGATTCAGTGAAAGACCTGGGCCTGCTTTGCCTCAATAAGGTGCTCCGACCTGCAGGGATTATTGTAGTCAATGGCACCCGCATTGTATTCCTTATGTCAGTCGTTACAGTCATTTTGGACAAATTTGACTTTGGTTCCGCACAGCCCGGCAACAATTTTTTCACGGGCCGGCCGCAGCCCGGTGTTTGCCGACCCCTGCGGTACATTACGCTGAATATAGCTATCTCACCTAATGAGAAACGCTTCCACAAGTTGCAGGAGCATTGCTTTGTCTTTGGCTTTCTCTATGACACTCAGCATGTGTTCAGTCCAGCAAACCAACCCAAGTTCTTTCTTCATCATTGCAAAACTTTGCCATGAACATTGAACATGGCCAAGATATTGACGCAGAAGACCTCTAAGCATAGTTTCTTCGAAGAGTTCCTCGGCAAATTTTTGCATTTTCTTTGCAGACACACGGTCTGATAAAACGTTTCTCAAACGTATCAGCAGACTTCCGAATTTTGCTGAACCTCCCTGTGTGCGTATTCACTGAGGAAAGGAGTATTTCTCAACTGAAAATGATAAGTGATACAACCATGTTGCAAGGAAGATTGGTGGATCTAGACACGTGTCTACTGAGTCAGAAACTTCTTCTCATGAAGGTAAACCCTTGTCAGTCAGTTTGCCAAAAAACATCACAAAGGCAAAGTTTTAAGGTCTATGCTCGTTTTTTTGTATACATGAATGTTGCAACAGGTGTTACTTGTGTGAATAATATTTTGATGAACTTGTTGTCCACATGACGTCGACAATAATGTGATAAATTAACTTCTGTAGAGTACTCATCTACCTTAACTATAACGGGAAAAAAATCATTTTGAAGCAAAAGGGTGCTGTAATGGACCTTGAATAGGACGCACCGGCAAAAGATGTGCAAAGAGAATGTTAGATGTTCACTCTTTCAACCAGTTTACCCTTTTCTTAAGACCCCAGAATATCATCTGGAAGGCAATCGACCCAACCCACACTTATGCACACCTTATTTCCACCTCCAAAACAGCCCGATGTCAAGCAAAATGTCTGACTTCACGCCTTCAGGACACATGCACAAGAGTAATAGGCCTATTCTGTAATTTCGACATATCAAATACCCTAAGAAAACTGATGATTAGGGCTTAGGGTTTGTTGTTTAGGTGTGTTGGGTTAGGGTGAGAAAAATAAAAATAATTGAGGTCTGAGTCCAAGCCCAAGATTTTTCATTGGTTATAATAATTCTCGTACTGTATCCTGTTGTGAGTATCTGACACCTAACCAAAATGTTTTAATTCACGCCTACACAACACATCAAGAAAGTAATCGCCAAGCTTTATTCCTTTTGTAGCAGTCATGCTAGCGCAACTGCTACATGTAAGCAAAGTCGGCCAAACCAAAGAGAAAGGAAAGACCAAGCAAATCGACATGTAAAGGTGCATTCCATGCAAATGGAAGTGAGAGCTCTCTTTCTCTTTGGCCGAAACGTTTAGCGCGCTGACGGCACCAACAACTGCCTAAATTAGCGCCATCGCGATTTCTGGGTTCAAGCCCACACTGAAGGTGTGCGAACACAACTGGGCCGCATCAGAAACGTCGCCAGAGATTCGTCAACAGGAGGGATTCTTTATTCGGGGGGGCCTTACGTTCGTGCAGGGGAGTCTTGACATTCAAATTTGACAAAAATTCCACTAATTTATAGTATTTCTCATTTCAGTTTGGGGGGCTTAGAACTTTTTTGGGGGGTGGGTTAAGCCCACCAAAGGGCAACGGGACTGGGCCGCACATGCTTCACTTTACGCTGAGAAGCAAAATAACTGATAAAAAAGTTTTCTGACTTCACGCCATGTACGCATGCACAGAGTAATAATATACATATCAATTACGCTGAGAAAACTGATGATTAGGGCTTAGGGATTCGTGTTTAGGTAAGTGTGTCGGGTTAGGGCGGAAAAAAGAAAAATAATTGAGGTCTAAGAATAAGTCCAAAAATTTTCAGTGGTTGAAGTTATTCCCGTACTATAGCTTATTGTGGGTACCTGACATCTAACCACAAAGTTTTAATTTCCACAACACATACCAAAAAAGTAAGTGCCAAACTTCATTTCTTTATTCTGAGAAGCAAAATAGCTAACAAACAATAACAGTTCAGAAATTTTGCAGAGGTCAGAAATTTCGCTGGACACCGGACTCACTGTTTTGAGAATATTGCGTTATTGCAATGGTTCGCAACCTTTTTTGAACCATGCACTTCTTTAACCAATATTTACAGACAAAATTCCCCCTTGCAAATAAAAAACTTTCCCTGGTTGGGGAATTTCGCTTAAATGGGTGGCAATTTAGAGAGCAGCTGGGAGTGCTTCACCACAAAACAATTAACAAACTTACAGAACTGGACGCAACAACTAATGCATGCTTAAACTATATTACATGTTGAACAAAATCCTAAATACAACACTCCTCCCTTGCATATACAAAATTCCCCCCTGGTGGGGAATTCCCCCGGCTGACAACCCTGTGTTAATTGCTTTTTCAGACGTCGGCGAAGCGCAAAACCGGATTGAGATAGCTAAACCGGCGTCAAACGAAATTTCTGACTTGCGAAATTTCTGACTTCACACCATGTGCGCATGCACAGAGTAATGTTCTACATGCCTAATACGCTGATAAAACTGATTATTAGGGTTTAGGAATTCGTGTTTAACTAAGTATGTCGGGTTAGGGTTTGATTTAGGGTGAGAAAAAGAAAAATAATTGAGGTCAACGACTAGGTCCGAAAATTTTCAATGTTAAAGTTATTCCCGTGCTATGGCTTGTTGTGGGTGCCTGATATCTAACCAAAATGTTTTAATTTACACAACAAACATCAAAAAAGTAATCGCCAAACTTTATTCCTTTGCTCTGAGAAGAAAAATAACTGAAAAACAATATCAGGTCACAAATTTCGATTGTTTCAAATTTCAAGTGTAAAGGTATATTTTTGTTATAGTCATTGTATTCCTTGCTGTATCCAGGGATGTTTTCATTGGCTCTCTAGCCCATCCGCTCAGGAGTTATGGTTGATCATGACTCAGCTGGCCACTGTAGTGGCCCACGCAGGACTTAAAGGGTATTAAATTTTTTTTGCTCAGTTACCAAGGGAGGTTATTTCAAAAGCTTAATATTTAACTGGGAGAAAAGTTGTCATTTTCGATTGATGTTCTTTTTTTGAAAACCATTATTTGGAAAGCGGTTAAAGTCATCAAAAAGTTTGATGTAGGCTATTTTTATTTCACAATTTATCTGCATGCAAATGAAACTTAGACATCAGGCACATCCACATCCATACAGTGCATTTAGCTACGAGGATAGTCACGGTCTTATCAATCATATTTTTCAACTTTGGTTGCTTGCTGGATTCGAATATGGAAGTCGAGAGGACGGGTATAAATAATAAAATCACATTATATTTTTCTCAGGTTTTCATGCGCAAGTACCGGAGTCCACAATGGCACTCCAGCCATGATCACTTCTGAGCTGTCCCTATCATTAGGACGGTGGATGCGAAATTTTCATTACAATCCGCATGTGGTCGCTGTAGGAACGCACTGGAAGGAAACTTGAAACGGATTTTCTGGTCACAGTAGCGCTGTGCAGTACAACATCCTCTTGTCGCTGGAGTTCGAAAGCGTGACGACTTTTCTGTTGTTTATTTTGCTTGCCCCAAATATAAGTAAACCGCCGTGTCGGTTTTCTTATGAGTGTACTTGGAATGGACGGGAGTGGAGCGGCGCCGAATGCTGAATCTCGGAAAATCTGTTGGAACGCACGGGATAAATTTCTTGCTTGTTGTGAGTTGTACCAAACAGAAGACGAGCAAAATAAGAAGTGTCTTGTAGAAAAAAAGGAGTTTGAAAATTCTTGTCCGAAAGTGTGGGTGAGTCTAGCGCTTGTTTAGCATCTCATGTTGATGTTGGTTTGTGAAATGCAAAATGCCAATTTTTTCATACTCAAGAAATGTCAGCAAAAAAATTATGATTTTGCTTGTTTTCCTGATATCTATCATCTAATTTTATTAACACCTTTGGTGCTGATTGACACATACATGCGTCATACATTCAAATGCACACGCCACGCTGTTGATTCTTGACACATTTAATAATTTATGCGTCATTCAGTCGAATGTGCTCTGTACGGATTGACATATATAAATTCCAACGTGATCACTTTTTTCGTACTTGTAGGTTTGCAGTGAAAATTTCTGCAAATGATCGTCATACCTAGACACATTAAATGGATTAATCATGAAAACTTCATACAAATTTACCAAAAATTTTTTGAGTTATGAAGTTTGCCAGCAACCTAGGCTACAGGACTTTCAAAAAGTTAGGTGCGAACAGTTATTTCATGACATACAATAATATTTTTGTACTCATTTAATTAAAATGAAAATTTTCAATAATGTTCTCCATACCTACCCACCTAATTCTTAAAAATATCAGGTAATATGAGTAAGAACTTTTTAGTAATGCAGTTTGTTGCAGTATCTAGCAACATTTGGCTAGGCATAGGCTATAAAACTTTTTGCCAAACACCTAGGTCCTGACAATTGTTACAGGTGAAAGGATAATTTTTTTGTACTCATATTTGTGCAAAGACAATTTCCATATATGATCTTTATGCCTATGCGCATCATCTCTGAAAATTTGAAGCAATTCTAACAAAGACCTTTGGAGTTAGGTACCTTCAGTTCGTAACTACAGATGCATGTAGGCTACAAAACATTATCCTATTCAGCAAGGTTGAGAAGTTGTTCTGTAAAGCACTGTAACTTCCTTAAAACTAAATTTTGTGCAATCAGAATTTACACGGATATTCTTCTGATCATTATGTATATTGACTGAAAATTTGATTTCAATGCATCAAGAAATTTGCAAGTAATTAATTTTTTAATTGAGCACCCAGACTCTGCTCCTAGCGCACTGAAGCAATTGTTGCTAAACGCGCTACTTTCGAATCAGTCAGTTTTTGAGTAGAATGCAATAAGTTTATCATGCTTGGTCTTTTGCAACCAAATTTTAAACAAACATTCTGCATGTGAAAATGCATCTTACCTGAAAAATTAAGGTCAATTGGATAAGTACTTTTTGAGTTATTCCATTATGAGTCTAGCTGTTGGATAAAAACAACACAAAAACCATTCAGCACCAGCTGAATAATTGCACAAATTCACCCAGCACTGAAGGTGTGAACACCGAGGGTGTATTACAACAGTAGAATTCAGTCAATACATCAATGATGATTACAACCAACTGCTTATTACATCCAAATTGCTTAATATGGAACTTTCTTATTCTTCTTTATATAAACCTTAATATATTAGCCACTGCTTAACACATTCACTTTTGATTCAATATGCTGGTACATTGTTTTCTTTACTGTGTACAAATAATTGCTTATTATGGACAAAAATCTAATCAAGCAGGGTGTGTAGATAAATGGCTTTACTGTGAACAAACAATATTTGACTATCTACTCAAACAGAATGTTTGAGAACAACCTTTTTTGATGCATTCCACCTTTGTTCATTTTGGAACCGTTCATTCCTCCCTTATAGAACATTCATTCTTCCTCTGTTCCGGTTTGTAGGCTAGTATCAACTAAAACTGGAACAATGGTAATTATTTCCAACAAAAACTTGATTAATAAAAGTGGAACAAAAACTATTTGTTGTCAAATAATGGCACTGAAGTTTGTCAACAAAACACATGATAGTCTACTAAAAAACTTACAAATACAACAAAGTGATAGAATTAATCGGAGTCAATGAATCAATGCCAACTCAAAAAAGAAGTACAATACTTACAATGAATGAACTGAATAATAGATGAAAAATTCCTCCCCTGAACTCGTGAATATCTTCCCATGCAAGGAATTCCTCCCCAGTTGGGAACCACTGTTATAGCTGAAGTATCTGAAGTGTCTTGCTTATTCTAGCCTACCTTGCAGAATGAAGGAATGACAGAATAGAACAATAGCTGAAGAAGAGTTGTTTGACAACTATAAAACTTTGTCTTTATTAAGTTTGCATGAACCAGCTCAACAACTTTGAATTCCAAGAGGATTCCTACAACGCTTGTTGAAAATCAAGGCTGTGATGTCAAACATACTGTAAAAACTTCTGCTAGTAGGGGAAAATGTAAAGGGCCAGGGAAAGATAAAGAGTTGGAAAATGTACTTTTTGGTTGGTTCAAGTTCAGCTCATTGATATCCTTGATGATGCTCCTGAAACTGAACTTGTGGCTCAGACTATGGTGAAACACTTTAACTTGATTGAGGCTATCCACATGATCAAAGTAGCGCGGGTCAAGGTTAAAGGTGCAACTATCTAAAATTTTTGGAAAAAAGGTTTCACCATTGATGAATTGACAGATGTAATCATTCCCTTGCCTTCACCACATGTTGGGCTGAGTGAAAAAGAGTTTAGGAGTAGCGTTACCATTGATAATGATGTTGAGACTACAAGAACTCCCAAATGAACTTGTTTCCATGACCCAGGACAAAGATAAGGATGTAGTTCAAGTTCTGATGATGACCTTGACAGAACAGCATTTCAGAAGATGGACATACTTAATGCTACAGGAAACCAAAAGCAGATAGCCATCTTGGAAAATAATTCTCACCTACAGTAAACGCACCTTGTTGCTAAGATTTTTCTGTGTTGACGAAGACAGTACAATATTGCGTGCATTTTTACTCCATAGGGGGTTGTTTAGTTGGAGTTTTAGGACAACAGATATTTACAAGCACTGATCATTACATCCAAAATTGGCTGGTTCATATGAGGTATATATATTAACTAACTTCTACTGTTAGTGGTAATGTGTCACTTATAGATTTTATACTGCCAAGTCTCAAACTAGGGGGACTGTTTAGTCGGCATGCCAATAATAACATCTACGCCATTGTTGCATTTGACAGAGCTCCACGCAGCATGTGATGCCGCTTTGGCTTTCTGTAATTCGACAAGCTTTCTGCAATGTAGCCATACACCTGCATGGTACTAATTTTCTACAGTATTCCCGCCATGTTCTTCTGTGATGTGACAATGTATATTCATGAAGATTCTACTGCACTTGAGCCACACTGTTGTTGAATGTGAGAACAAATTTTTAAACGCGGCTTGGCAGCTACAGACCACCATACAACGTCGACTTCTCGGCCATAGAAAGAGTAACTTTGCTTTCTGGCCATCCCAATGGCGGCACTCAACTGCTTAATGTCAGAACCGTGTCTTTTACTCATGTTAAATAAATGTTTCAATATAAAAATTAAAATAACATTTCTCGCTTTTGAAATATCTGGTTTGTATGATTGACCATGCTATTTTTTTCACGTTTGAATGGTTTAACCCAGTGGTTGCCTAAGTATGGTAAATTACCACCAGGGATAATATGCGATTTTTGGGGGGTACCTTGCAACCAAAATGTTGTTCTGTATTATCAGAGATCACTGCGAAATGTTAAGGGCAATAAGACATAATCGCTGCCTTGATTAGGGTAACAGCTCAAAAGTGTTTGGGAACCACTGGTTTAACCGATTTGCATTTAGTCAGAGTTACCTGTATTCACTCTGCAAAGAAGTGTGTGGTTGCAAAGCTATGCAGAGTGGCTAAAAAAACAAAGAATTTGCAAAGCTTCGCACAAGTCTAGAACAAGCAACCGCAGCACATTAAGCATGCGGGTTAGAGCGGGAACGTGCATATCTGTGCTACTGGTAAATCTTGTACAATGTCGCTTAAAAGAAAGCGTTTTTCATCTAATGCTGCAAAATAATGTTGCACCAAATATTGGCCAAAATTGTCAAA
>JGI24158J21664_10004513_pt1 | contig 17937 bp, 10 predicted proteins | sample Ectturendosymbi3_FD_21664 | JGI IMG/M metagenome (IMG submission 21664)
CATGGGATTCCCATAGGAATGACATTCCCATGGACAAGCCTAGGGTTGTCCATGGGACATATTTATCTGTCCCATCCCAACCCATAGCAATTTATGCCTGTCCCATCCCACGGGACGTTTCCCATGGGATTCCCATAGGAATGACATTCCCATGGACAAGCCTGGGCCTAGGCCATCTTAGCTTTTGGGGTCCCACGCAGGTGTGACCTATTTGGCCATTTGTCTGAAAAGCGTCTTATCTTTGAGAGGGCACTATGTCTGATGTGTAGTGCCCTCTCAAAGATCTATCTTTTGTGGTGCCGAGTTTGGTTCTACGTTTGCCTTAGATCTTCAACAGAAATTAAAACCTTTCTACATTCTTCTCTGGAACAAATGGCAATGCGATCTTTTCTTGGATTTTATGGCTCTTTCGTGTAGTTCAGAAAATGTCTTCGTTAAATTTTCGAGATATCTAGCGTTTTGTGTAGGTTAATTTTTCTGATATATGCATTTTCATGCAGGACCGTGTTGCCGCCCTCAGAAATATCCTCTGGTTGTCGATCTGATGAGCTGCACGTAAACTCCTTTGTTATAGTAACACCATATTTTATGGAACAAACAAGCACAATCCATTCAACAGAGACAGGGTTTACTTATGCCTTTTTAAGTTGTCATTTTCCAAACAATGCAAAGTACAGCGTTTTAATCCTCTTAGACTGATGGTAAGCAGCATGAAGACAAGTTTTGCACAGCAAAGTATTGTCGCAACACCCTCAGCTAACCATATGAAGTAAGCCCAATGTAGACACGTTTTTCCAAATAAAACTCACGAGAAACTGTTCTAGCTGATTTACCCAACATAGGGGTGTAGAGTCTCAACAAGCAATCTCTGTTTGCGGGCAATCTAGTTGATAACAACCAAACGTAGCATCCGATATTGACAATACTGCTTTTCGTCGGAGTTCTGCAGTGCCTGGCTGCCTTGCATTGTTGCAAGCTTTTTGTCTGGAAGATTGAACATCAAGAAAGTACTGTTCTTTCTTTTTCATTCTTTTCTTGTAACCATAGGCGTAGTCAGGGGGGCAAGTGGACCATTCCCCTTAAATTTCAAACATATCTTGTCATTGTGTTCTTTGACAGGCAAGGCCCAACTGAAATACCGTTGCTTGCTTTCAGTCATAGTATTTGGCCCTCTCAAAAAATTTTGGGCTGGCAGACAGCCTGCATCTCTCTCGCGCCCAGCCATGTTCCTCAGTATCAAACCTTGGGCACAGCACTTCCTTATTTGATGTTCAATCTGCCACTGACAAAAACCTCACAACAACGCAAGACTGCCAGTCACTCCAGAACTCCGATGAAAAGCAATATTCTTATTTTTATATTGCGTAGCAAACAATATTATCGTGTTGCGTAGCAAACAATATTTTAATATTATCGTGTTGTTAGTGTACTGATAGTCTAGACTGGAGGTTTGCACTTTTGCTCATTTCAAAGTAATTTGTGAAGTTATGCGTCTTCACAGTTTCGCAAATTTTAAGTTAATAGTGAGTCGTCATAGGGAAGAGTTGCGCAGAGCCCCAAAAGCGCGGGGACCAGGGTCATCGCCTATGCGTAAATCCGTCACTGACCACAGTACTACTTCGAAAGCTCGAAGAGCCGCGGTTTGGCCGCCCCTGGCACTTTCGATTCACATCGGTTTTTATTAAATCATCCATTGTGATGACATTATGAAAACTGTTCTGTTTGTTACGCCACAAGCAATATTGTAGTGCATGTGTCGCAGTTCGGCAGTTGTTAGACCAGGTCTGTAAGCAGCTTAGGACAGCAGGTGGAGCGAAGAGTATTCTGAGAGGGGCCCAAATTTTTTAAACTATGTCCGGTATTTTCAAACTATGTCCAACACATTTTTTCCAGGGGGGGCGAAAAAAATGTTGGGGGCTTCGCCCCCCCTGGTTACAGGCCTGTGTTAGACTGGTAGTATAGCAGTAGCCTACACAGTAGGACGGACAACAATTGTTTTATGTTGTGCTTACATCTATAGTTCTAAGCATATTTGCGAATTGTGTATTATTTTATCATGCATTTCAAGTACAAAGTACTCAACTGTTTGGCTAGGCCACGGGGTCTACAGAAAATTGTATATTTTAATTGAGGGTCAACGTGCAGAAAAGTTTGAGAACCATTGTGTTAGATAGACTAGGCTGGCTTAACAATTACCTTGAAATTCCCGATAGCTTCTGAAAATCCTTGTACTGCCTGCTTCTTTTCACGTAAAAAAAAACAACGCTGCTGATGCGTTGTGCANGGAATATATACCAGGAAACTGCGAAACATGAAATGGCTCTCGACACACTGCGGCTGCAACGAGTATTGTACAAAACCAGCCAGTGCAAACGCGCACTTTCGTTTCAAGTTCTATGGTAGTGGTGTTGTGGAACCTCTACGAGAGAGGATGAACGTTTTCAGACGTACGATGAGAGTTTTTCTCAAAGAAACCTTGGCTTAGGTGTGCACCCCAGACTCTAGGCGATTTGCGGCCCACGTTTCCCATTCGGCGAACGTGATTTTGAGCTGCTGCAGATCTCTCTTCATACGAGGTTTCTGAAATAAGAGTGGGGTCGGCCAGCATTAGGTATCTGAGCTCAGTTCACCACACAGAAAGTTTTTAGGTTAAACCACACTATTAAAGGCGGTGAACTTGATAAAACGCCTTGATGAAGATAACTGTACAGGGAGCAACAGCCGATGCACTGCAAGATGACCTTATTGGTGATCTTGTTCCTCCACGTGACGCAACAAATACTGCGAAAGCGCCGCATGTGATAGCTGTTAATTTTGTCTCCTGCCGCATGTATGTTGGCCAAGTTTCGAACCTGTAAAGAAAATTTCTTAGCATGCAAGCCTTGTAGATGCTGCTTTTGTGCGGAATTTAAGATGTGAATTGCTTGCTATTTTGAGGAAAAAGACGTGCGTGTAGGCCAGGGTTTTTTAAAGGTGTTTTAGGGACCCGATTCGGGTCCCTTGAATCAGAGAAAATCGGGTCCCTAGAATCAGAGAAATTGGGTCCCTACAGATCCATACCGGGTATCTAACATTTTCGTTAAAAAAAACCTGGTGTAGGCTGAACTTTATTTCACTATGCTCTGCTCCAACTTTATGCTCTGGATCTGAGTCGACTGAAGGTATCTGCTGCTTTCGCGATTCGGAACTGAATTTCTCAAGACAGCAGTTGTTGAACATGGAAGAACCCGGTGACAGAAGTTGTCGACCGACTTTTCATATTCCCGGTCACGATGATATCTCCATGAGGTATAGCGGAACACGTCATATGGTGCATTAAAACGTTTTTTGTTGCTGATGACGTCAGAAGCAGCAGTGAAACGGTCCATTAGTGATTGAAGACCAGCTTCGCTGTTGAAGCAAAACCTGCGGCATCAGCAAATAGCTGTTCACTGTATAAGGATGTGCCGAATTTTTGTTGTGACACGTAATCCTGCAAGGTCTGGCATTTGCACTGTCGCGAAGTAAAACTCCATCAGTGATGTCAGTTTTACCATCGTCACGGAATGCATGGAGTGGAGGAAAGCAGAGAAGAAGATTCCGAACAGGGTGGGAACGAGAGCATAGCTGTATTTTACGTCACATTGTTTTACGCCATTTTTCACACAAAGGGAGCTTACAGGGCACTTTTGAATGGCATGCATGCTCCCATGTCGTCATACAACGACCTGGCAAGGCTGAGAAGTGTAGGCGGGCAGCATTTAGAACGATGTACAACCCTTCTCTGTGTGTGGACCATATAAAAGCGTTGCTCAATTCAGCAAAAGCGATTGCAGCGGGCGCAGGGCCGTCGCCAGCGGGCGGGCCAGTGGTGCCCGGCCCCACAATTTGAAATATGTGCCCCCCATTTCACATTTGGCCCCCTGGTTGCTGCATACATCCAACACAGTATTTTGAAAATGTGCCCCCCCTTCTGGTTTTTGTCCCCTCCTGCTGCTAAATCCTGGCGACGGGCCTGAGTGGGCGCCCATGTTCACGGAATAGTACGACCGGCAACATCCATAGGCGCGATATCTCTTGTGATGACCTGGCTGAGTTATCTCGCGGACGAAAGTACGACGGAAAGACCAGGCTCTATTCTAATTGTGCCGCAACTAGGCGCATAGACAATGAAGACTTGAAACACAGAAACGCGCAAAGCAAACTGAACTTCACTTAAACAACTCGCACCAACTGGTAAACCTCTTTTGAGAGTGCGCAGAGAAGGCGGGGAAATTACACGCCGGCGTTGATTATTAGTAAAATTCACTTTTGTTTTTGCACAAATGATAATCTCGGCGTCCCTCATCTCTTCGGAAAACAACTCACTGCCGTTCCAATCTTCAGGGACGGAGCGAGATGGAAGCAGTTTATGCTGCAAGTGACCATCCTTCTCCAGAGCAGGCACATCAGTGTTTTTGGAGAAACAAACTTTCATCTTGCATTTGGCTGCTCCAAACGCGTCTTTTGCAGCTTGAGACAGCACTGCTTGGGTTGTTGACCAGGTTGACGCCACAGGGATTTGGCCTTGACGAGAAGTAAAGTTCAGGTTGGATGTAAATCTGTTCCGGATAGCAAAGACCTTGTCTTTGCTCTTCGTGGCGGCTGTGCTTCGCCAGTGCATTGTCAGCTCTCACAAGTGTGCTTCGCCAGTGCATTATCAACACACTTACACAAGTGTGCTTCGCCAGTGCATTGTCTACTTGCAAATGCCAGGTCGAGCTGGTGCCGGTCTTTCGATCTTGAGTAGCGGCAGATGACTTGTGCATGAAACCTCGCACAGTAACGTTCATCGCACAGTTCCAACACTCGTTGTCCATGCACATATAATTTTCCAAAGCCGTGTTTTCCAAGGAAATCTGGCCATGAATCATGGTCGTTGCCAACACGCGCATTAAAATTTGCCACGACGTATAGATGTTCACTCTATGGGATTTGCAATTTAATAAGCTATAGGTTTGCTGCGAGTTTTCGGGGAATCAGTCGACTGGGCTCCGCTTTCACAACTTTGCAACGATTCGGACTTGCACATGTTTGGGTTCAAGTAATTAGTCTCCGCAAAGGTAACGCCGTAGAATCAATCAGCAAAATTTTTAATAGGAAATTGATTTCCTGTTAAATGACTTTCCTGTTTACCTCTAGTAACTCCCCTGGCTCCACACCAAGTCGGGAACAAGCAATTTCGAAGATGTAATCACACCACGTACTCGTCCTTGGTCGACCTCTGGGTCGCTTTCCCATGGGTGTAGCCAGCAAGACTCGCATCAAGCACGGCCTTGCTGATTTTCTTGCTGTGCTTTATTAAATTATATCAGCATTGCAAAGGACGTCTTTCTACTTTACCGCACATGTACAATATGTCATTTTTCGTTGTTACAAAATATTTCACGATTTATGACGGCAAAATACCAATACCTTTAAGTTTGATTGGACAGATCATGAAAACCATTAAAAAATTTAAAAAAATATTTGGTAGCACCTTTGACATGTGTTAAAACAGTGTCATATTTGGTGGCATGCTCGAGAATGTATATTCTTAATTTCAATGAAAAGAATTAAGAAGGCGTTGCAGAAAATCGCTAATATCCGTTTTCATCTGCATGTTTACTTGTTACTGGTCATTTGTCAGTGAACAATATCTAATTAATAAAGGTAAGTGAAAGTTATAATACCTAATTTGAAACAGCACGTAATTCAAATATCGTTTCATACATGCCTTGAATCGGTATCTTTTCTCGTACTTCTTATTTTACCAAAAATGTCCTAGTACTGTACTTGGATTGCAGTTTCTGCCCCGGTCAGCCACCTAGATCAGGAGTTCTTAAAGTTTGCTTCAGTACCCCCAGGGGGGTTGAGATTAGATGTTGAGGGTATTCAACAGTGTTGGGTAGAAAATTCCAAATCTGGACTCAAGTCCTCATTCTAAGAACTTGGGCTTGCTTCTATTCAGATTGACTTTGACCTTATACCTGTTGACTTTGTAGCGCCCACTCGATTTGAACCCCGAGTTTGACGTTTTAACCTCTTAACGCCGTGGGTGCCGAATTCGTCACACAAAATGTATGTTGAATTTACGTTGACACCTGTCGAAACGTTGTTGAAAAGGGGTATCCGCATTGACGAAAATTTGACTTAGGAGTATTGATGCATTCAAACTTTAAGCACCACTGGCCTCGGTTGCTCTGAAAACTAAGTAACAATTCCAAATAACCTCTGAGTTTTAATCAACACAACATTTTCTATTTCCATACTTTGTAGATACTTTCGAAAACATTTCTGTGTTTGATTGGATTTTCCAGCCAGAACTTTCCACTTCAAATTGCTACCTAACAGAGCTCAAAAACATGTCCGTTCTGTAAAGTGTCCACTAGTTCCCTCGGCAAGATAAAGCGCTCTCGGCAAGTTACATGGTTAAAGGACCGCAACCGCATGGGTAGGTGCAAAAGGAACACTCACAGGACGCAACGCATAAAAAAACGAAAGTACGTTCTTTACTTCGCCCTATGTGAAAATAAATCTCACATAAACTCATATAAGACAAGATCGAAGGCAACTCACACAAAGTGAGATCGGAGGCATCGCAGGCTTTGGTCTGTTGTGACGTATCGCCAATTTCCAATTTCGGTTCCAAGACCAGGTGTCTGGTTAGCAGTAGCTCAAGTGTTTCAAGCCTTCTGACTGGCTCCTCCAAATTAGTATGTCTCCACGCGCTCAGCTACAACGCTGTTAGTTACTATGAGAGCGGCAGTCTAGCCAAAGTAGAATTTCAGCTCATGCTTCATATTTTTCCGGTCAGGTAAAAATATTTTTATAAGCTTGTCAATATTTTGTACGCAATGCATTGTCGTTTATGTCTCTTGAACAGCAGACCATGCAGTGGGCAAGGTACTGCCTCGATCGAAGCGCCTCTGCGAACAAGATTTGTTTGAACCGCTCCTGCCTAAGCAAAGTTAGGTCGTGGCGTTGCGGGGTCCCGTTTTGCTAATCAGCGAACGAACGGTCTGCAAGCAGCAAGCACGTTTCGAAATGCTCGTCTTCCGCGCTTCGAACTCGCAGGTCAGGAAGCACGGAAGGTCGATGCGCGCGCAGCAAGCCTCCGCGTGATGAAAGCGGTGGCCGCAAGGCTGTTGGTAAATTTTCGTGCTGCCAACAAAACGCGCAGGCCTGCGTCCCTGCCCGTCATTGCGGATCAGTTTGTACTTCTCGCCACTACGCAATGCGCACAACACGCAACTCGCGTCACAATGCAGTGTATTTTTTACGGCCTGTTTTTTTTGCAGCGGATGTCCGGCGTTCGGCAAGAGTGAGACGCGTGAAGTCTTTTGATCGGGACTATGACTGTTCAACTGATGAGAAGCCGGAGAGACGGTTATTACATGCTTGTTGTTTCTAATGTCTGCAATTTTGACATCGTACCTTCTTTTGAGTAGATAATGGGGTCAATTGCACTGGTTTTCATTGCCGACCTTTTTTTCCTTCGAAAAAAGTTAGAAATGTTTGATTCTTTGTTTATTACCTTTATTAGGGTTTTAAATTGCAGTGTTTATTAGGACAGCTGTTTATTTTGAAACAGATACAAGCTTTATGGATCCGTTCTTCATGATAATCGCGTGGATGAACTTAATCTTTTTCTTTACAAAATTCGTGTTTACTTAAAGTATGGCAGCAAAGAGGTATAGGACTTGTAGGTGTGTCCTCAACTCATTTTCTGATAAGTGTTTTTCTTTGGGACGTAGTGTCGAAAGTTTGTTACGCTAGACATTGAATCGTACGTGTATTGATTTAACTTTGATTGATCATTGAGAGTTCAAAGTTGTGGGGGAAACTCTGAATGCAAACGTAGTCTGGACGACATCCCTGTGAATGACAACTGTCGTCATATTATTGTGGAAACCTTTGAGTCTTTTCTCTCACAGACAGGCGTTATCAAACTGGCCGGACGAAACGATAGACACGTCTTAGGGCGCTCAGTGCATAATTCATACGTGTCGCTAACAGAGGGCTTCTAGGTGGGTTACTGGCTGAGGTAAAAAATTGATCGGAGTCATTTCGGCTTAAACTGCTTTCGTAATGGGAGGATTAAACCACCATTTGAGGAGCTCAGTCTGCCCAATCCATACTGTGGCTACGGGCCTGGCGCGATTGCCAAGCCCTTACCCCAACTTTACCTGATGTTGGAGTAAGTTTAAGAGCGTTGTGTTAAAACAACGCGAATGGATACTGGACGCTTCATCTCAGAACATTGTGGCGTGTATAGATTAATTTTTTAAGTAAATCATTCTTATGCAAAAATATTGCAAAACTACTCGTTTCGAATACGTTTTTATACATTTTAACAATGATTTTTTTGTTGTGTCTCGCTTTCTTTATAAAATACGAAATTTGCGGTTTTCATCTTTTTGATAGGTTTGCTTAAATGTCGTAGATGTGGTGAACCCAACTCATAGGTTTTGTATTTACGTGCTTGAAAACAGCCAAGGCATGGACGTGCATTGAACTTTATCACCTATCGCATTTGAGATTTTGTGGGGTTGAACGCTTTATATTATTTACCTTTCGATTAGCTGGCAGCAACAAAATGTAAATTATATTCGCACGCGGCAGCTACTTACATTGCTTTTTTAGACTCATTAAACATTCTGTCAGTATTTGATTTCTATAAATTAAACTGTTCAGACAATAATTGCTCAAACTTCATTGAACAAAACCTTTATATTTCAATCTTCTAAATTGCGCGTAGTGGGATAAGCATATTTAATGTACTGCGGATAAGAGCAACGCAACATAGCAATCAAACAAATTACAATGGACTTACCTGCCTTGCCACAGTCAAGATAATGGTGGCTCACTGGAATGCAAGATAAAGACGGCAAGTTACATCAACCAGATTACGTCTATAAAAATTCCCCAGCATTACAGACAGGGTCGTTCACAGTAGTCAAAAATTTCTATGATTTTATTGAAGAACACACGCCGCACAAAAACGCAAAGATTTCTAGTTGCACTGGAGCATCCACCCAGGTCTGGGCTGGAGTGCAGACAGAGTTCTGAAATTTTGGAAAGCGCAAGCTTTACCTTGTAGCGTGATAGGTAACAATTTTATTGTTTGATTGCGAAGGGGGGCCTTGCAGATTGATGCTGAATAACTTTTAACTTTTTATGGGAGTTTATCTCTCTAGTTGATTTGTTACTGACTGGATGTGTGCATGAAAACTGCTGAGGCGCAAAATAAACAAAGTCATGGCCCAGTTTGCTCACAAAATGGTACATGTTCATTGTTTGCGGCTTTCGTTGGATTCAAGCGAATTTACTCGTCGCTGCAGTGCCGACCAAGACGACGTGTGCGAAATATGAGTTGGAGCGAATTTTCTGAGCTCGTTTACACGTTTACGAAAACCAGGGGTGTTTCTGATCAGAAGAGAGAATTCGTTTGTTTTTTTCGCTCAGGGGGATGAAGCGAAAAGTACAACACGATGGAATCCTGTACAAGCTGCTCTTCCCCCCTCCACTGCCTAACAAACCCGGTCCAAATTCCAAGGATAACAGCAGCGCTAGGTTGAAAACAGCCCGCGAAGAGAATATACTGCAGTGGTAGGTCGTTTGTCACGCTATCTGTAATGGAAAGAAAATTATGTTAAGCTTAGTTGATGTCAAGTTCATTTCCTGGTCGTATTGAAAAGAGCGTATGTTATTAAACAAAGAAATTTTTTCTGAAAATTGGCGCAGATTTATCTATATCTATCTCTATTGCTGAGGCAAGCGCCTCACATGGGAATGAACTCAAAAGCTTCCGTGATCTCTTAATTTGTAGGGCTCTGATGCCCAACTGCACGTGACTGTGGAAGACGAAAAAGGACTATAATTAATGAATTTCAGGTTGAAAATGTATGCGTGGCCGTCTGTGTATCGCGAGATTTCAACTCGTCTTTACCTTTCGTGGCGAAGGCGAACTTTTCCGCATGGCAGCTTACAAATTTGCAGGCTTCACGAAAATTACGAGTACGCCGACAACTCCCACGTAAGAAGTCTGGACGTTCTTCGGCGTTACAACAGCGGTCGACACTCGTGGGTGCAGCACCTCAGCCAAGTCGGACGCTTCATCAAATACGCCTTCCCACGCGCGAAGCACTCCAGGCGGTGAGCGGCTTATTTATGAGAACATCGTCACCTCCTCGTTGCTAAGCGGCTGTGTACGGCGCTTTAACAGCAGCGAGAGATTTCTCAACGACGGCTTTGACTGTTACGTTACCGTGTCATTTTTGTATCATTTTTGGTTGCTATTGATGCCTGCAACTGCAAGACAGCGCTTTGGACCAAGAAGACCGAGCAAATGTTGTTTTTCAGCGCTTTTAGTTGCTTTGTGGATCATTTCAAATTATTACCGGAAATTTTTTGATATGAAATATTCACCTGAAAGTATGGCAAATGGAAGGACCGCCACTTCGTACTACCTTTCTTCCCCTTCGTGTTTCATAATGGTGTCTGTCAGTGGAAAGCCCACGCACCTCCTATGTACCATGTCTTTGCCCATAGCTATCGTTAAAAGTTTAAAAAATGTCTTCAAATATCGAGCATATGAATATTTCAAGCAGGAGAAAATTAGGACCTGGGTTCAAGATTGTTTCAGCGCCTTTTCCTCTTTGAGCTGCTTTTTCAGATGTTTGTTGAACTTGACTGGCTCTTCCTTTTCCTTGGTCAAGTCACATGTATTGCCCATCGAAAAGAAATTGTTCATGTTTTTGCGGAAAATACTAGTCTGCTGCTCACCGGTTTGGTGCAGACACACAGAACACAGTGGCTTTCGAAACATTTTTAAACTGCGGAACACACAGAGTTCCTTTCAAACCTCGTGAATCGTGGGCGGGAGAAAGTGTCAAACGTACAGCAAACAAGAAGGCCTACGAATAAACGGACATTTGCGAGCATATAGCATACAGGTTTCGATAAGTTTGTTGCAACTGAAGACTGAAGAGGCGCAGGAGATTTTATATTCTTACATCACGATGTAATGACGCCACAATTGAGAGTAAAGAACTCCGATTCTCTTAAAACTTGTTTCTTGTAACGTCGCAGCGCAACATTGTGCCCTAACCATTTTTTTTTGACAACAGTGGTACTTCAATATGGGCTTGATCTGCAGTTGCACTAGCACATATATCAATTTGACCGCGCAGATCATTTGAGATCAAACTTTTGTCAAAGTCTTGTTAGTTGTATTTGCTTCAGCTGGAACTACCTGGATTGGTGCTTTCATTGGTACACAGTGTTTATTCCCGCCGCAGATTGAATTTGGTTGTGATGCCAATAAGTAGATAAGTTGTGATAAGTGGAGATAACTAGACAGGTGAAAAAGCAGTTTTTACACAAAGTAGGTCCGCGTTGAATGGAAATCTGCGCAGAAGTTTACTTTTTCGTCAATTCTGTCACCACTTCTGGTTGATCACGAATTTACCAATACCGTTCTGTTGATACACACACGCACCTAGCTAATCCTGAAGCACTTCTAAATTCATGAGAACATAATGCGCGAGCCCCACCCTCACCCCACACGCGCAGAGTTTATCAAAACGTTTTTGCGGTGTTAGAACGTAAATACTCACCAACAGGTTACTAACCTTGAATAGCTTTGCTTGACGAAACCATCAGAATAGTAGCAACCGGGTATTGATGACAACGATTCGTGACCTGACAAACTAAGTTTTAGTCGCCAAGCAGGTAACTTTAAATGCCCCTTGAGTTTTTTGGAGCGGTTTTGCAAGGTGGATGGGTTTCGTGTTTTTTTTATAGAATGAAAAGCATTCAAACATTTTGAATAATACTCCAATGCTGCAGGCCATAGGCTGCTGTTTTTAACAGCTTTGCAAGAACCAGACCTCTTGTCAGGCTGACTGAAAATTTGAACCAGAAATTGGTGCGCATGTGAATGCCTTTACTGTGACGAAGCGAAGCGTTGGCAACCTGTTTTTTGCGAAAAACATGTTTCAAAAGGTTTTGCTTTCATGTGTGGCTTGCAAAACAGAAGTGACGCTAAACGAAAAGCGCTTGTTTTGGCAATCGTGCGTTTATTTCTTCGTATCCTTGTTTACATTGTGCTTGTGCGTTGAGTGAGAAAAAGAAAAGGGTTGAAACTCATTCTCTCCCTGCTTTAGCAGAACCATGAAAGGTGGAAAAAGGGAGTGGGTGTACCAAAACATCCGTCCGAAAACAGACAAGTCGCGATCAACGACCGTGGCCCCCCCGACATCGACTTCGCTCCGAGCGCCCGGGTCCAGGAGGAATTCGAGCAAGCCGCTGAAGTGCAGCACAAGCTCCACGTTCATCGAACTGACGCGCGACGACAACGACGACCGGGACGGCGACAGCGATTCGTCTCTGACGAAAATCGACCTGTCCGGCACCTCGCTGCCAGTCTTACCCGCCGAACTGGCGCGGATCTACCAGCGCGAAAGCACAACGCTGCCCGATAGCGACGCGAAGCGACGGAAAACGTCGGGTGTCGCCGATCAGAAACCGCTGATTTACCGCAAAGCTGACGGCGACGAAATGTCGACCAGCAAGGTTTTCGGAGCCAGCTGCGCTCAGACGAACAGCGCGCCCCAGCGGAAATCGTTCCTCGAGTCGCATATCAATCGCTTGCACGAAACCAAGACCAGACAGGCGCGAAGCCTGACGGCCTCACCAAACTTGCCAAGCGATCAGAAGACGGACAACGGCGATTTCAAGCGCGCTGTTGCTGATTCGAGCGTGCTTTCTTCCTTGGAAGCGCTGTGCACGGATATCGACGTAACCGACGGCGACAGAACCGGCAACGGCGTCGCAGGAATCGATTGCGACGGTATTGGAACGTTCGGCTATTTCAGAAACCAGCATCCCAAAGAGTCGAACGACGGGCAGTTTGATGCGGACTCCACTCATCACAGAAAAGACGGCGGTACATCGAACTTGGAGGAACTGATGGACAATGTCAAGCGCGAGGTGAAGGGCCAGTGCGGCGAGGATCGCTTTGCGCCTCGACCGGAAGCGGCCATGGGGGTTGTTCCGGTCGCGAACTCCCCGCACAGCGGTTCTTTGCGCGCTGACTGGAAAACGTTAAAAGTAAGTTTGGAAAGTTTCTTTGCTGGCAGACGCGTTCGCTCACAAAAAAGTTTTACGGATGGTTAGGTCGGCACGTGGTGGCGCCGAAGATGTTCGTGATTCTTTTGCTCCAGTGGGAGTTAGAGAAAACAATGCACTGGATCACTGCTTGTCGTTCACATGGTATTCTTTAGCAAAATTGCCCAAATCCTTCTGTTAGAAATTCATACTATTTCACGTATCAACAAAATTCGTACTGGTTTAACATAAGTGAATTGGTGATTTTCGATTCTTTGTTGGAATATTCTCTATACATTGACAAGGTCAAATTACGTCTCAAGCGGACACTTTTCCGGTAACTTTTTGCGATCAGCAAGAAATACTTCTCGAAACGTTGCTAAATACTTGCGTGTCTGTATAGGTTACGATAATATCGTAACAAAATCGTAAAATTCGAAGTAACTGCCTTTGGAAAAGTGACCGTTTTCTATTGGTTTCCCACGTGTTCGAAGCTTGTAACTTACTTTTGCGGTAAAGTCCACGATGAAAGGAAAGAAGATACAAACAAGCTTGCTTGTGAAACTGCAACCAAGCAAACGACATATGCGCTCATATCTTCCTTCTCGAAAATAAGTATGAGTGCAAGCCTCTTTCGTGCAAGTTACGTTTCCTATGAGATTGAATTTAGTCCTTAACCGGTTATTTTGGGTGCGTCCTGATTCTGGTAACCTTTGTTTTTCACTCAGAGTTACGCCACGCACCCCAGCGGTTGGGTTGCCACGCCGACGAAACACGTGACTGATCAGCGAAATTTCGCCGAGTGGATATTGTTCGAGGACGACGCCCTGTGCAACGGGCACCGCGTAATCCGCGAGCTGCGCATTTACGATGATTGGTCCGTTTCGATTCACGTGATGGGCGTGAAGGTCCATCCCGAGGAAGTCGGTGGCATCACCAATCTCGGCCGGACCTGGAGCGATATAAACAAAGTAGGAACGGTTGTTGCTTTTCGATACTTTGGAATATTCTGAACAACCGGCGCCGACGTCCATGAACGTAAAACGGATTTTTTTAAATGTTGTTTTTCACGTCGCCGACACCGCGGAAGTTTTGAAACTGTTTTCTTGAAGATATTTTACAACTACTGTGTAGCTGAAGTCATGGCTGATCTGGTCCAGTGAAAACTGAAAAACTTTGTATTATATGTACTTTTTTTGTATTATTTGTATTAAAGTATCATTACATCAGAGATGAGGGGTCGACAAATGCTATATTTGATGACTTGGCTGTTGCTTGCAAAAGCCTGAGGAACCCTGATCTGCACACAAACGAAGAAACTTTTGTTTACGTAATGCAGTCCTGGCATCCACAAGTAAAGCCAGAACGTTATTCTTATATCTCGATTTCCCGTTCGCATTACATCTGTTAAAAAATTAGGCAGTACATTCAGGTGAACAGTAATGAAAAAAGGCTATGCTTCTGGGTCCGACAACAAAATATTTCCAGGCTCCCGCCATTGGTGGATCTAAGAATGTGAGGGCCCGATGCAAAGATTTTGAAGGGGGTCCTTCAACAGAAATTGGCACTCAAGCTACTTGAAATATTAACAACAAATTTGAAACTACGTTTATCGACTGATATGCATATTGTATATCCTACTGTTTCAAACTACTCCTACATACAGTATTAATTACTTATATTTCGAAGTGCTGCTAGTCACAGAATGCTACTCCAAAGCGTGGTGGATTTTTTCTGCCATTATCAATAATGGTATTAACCTTCGCGCTTCAGAATGTTAAATTCTGACTTGACAAAGCCCCCGTTTGTGTCACGAACAGGCAAAAAACACGTCATTTGTCGGACGAACTTATGCTCCACTCGGATCTTTGCTGTTTAACTGAGGCATAATTTCAAAAAGATCACATCTGCAGTACTGCTTGCAAACCTGTTTCAGAGTTGTACCTTGCCAAACGTGATACGTTGGTGATAATATGTTGATACCTGAGTAAATTTGAAGCATTGCTATGAAGTATTGGCAAGAAAACCTGCATGTATTACTAATCACAAAATTTAAGCGAAGTTCTAAGAAAGGGGAGACCCACAGCATTTTCGAAAAGGAGGCCCGAGGCAAGTGCCTCGTCCTAAATCCACCACTGGCTCTGGTTGCATCTCCAATCATCTAAAATTATTTGGTCTCCGGCTCTGCAGTCACGGTTTTTTTCATGTACCTATTATCATTATCACCAGTGAGGTCACCTTTTAGTTGAATGTTGCGCAGCAGGAAGCGCTGTGAGACTAATCCGACAAGATAACATCAACTATCTGGGTTCGAGAAACTCGACAAAACTTAGTGACAAATGATTGGGCATCAAGAGCAAGTGTTGTGGAAGTTACCAGTCAGCCGAGTAACCGAAATCCGTTTTGTTCTCATCTTGATATTGCGTTACAGGGACGAGTAAACACGATACCACTGCAATGTATACTCCAACTTTTTTATATATATATTTAGGTTTTCACTACGTTGGCCAACGCGAAGGTATGCCGGGGATCTCCATCGCCTTGCTTGAGCGACATACGGACACGGGGTGTCGTTGTTGCCAAGTCTGAGATATGGTCTGCTCGCAACCAAGAAAGCGAAGAACTGCGTCATCGTGCAATAAACTGCCAGGTATGTTGAGCACAGTGCTACCTTGAATCCTCCGTTAGCACTAAACAGCCAAACGATTGATATGGGCGTCGGAAGGATTTTTTCCAGGGTGGGCCAAACATGGTGAAATTATATTTTTCCCTTTCTAGAGTAAGAGAAACCTTTTTTTGCCAAACATTTTATCCATTCAGTGGCAAAGGTTGTTTGGAGATTTTTTTCCGCTGCATATCCACTTTCGCGATTCTTAAAAAAAGCATTACAGTATTTCGTTAAAGTACCGCCTCCTGCCAGGATTTAGCAAAACCTTCAATGAATTTTTATGAAACAAACTTTAAACGCAGTCATTAGATTTTAATCACAAAAATTCTTCACATTTCTCCTAACGTGGAAGAAATCTCGCCGACGACTATGAGCTTATTTAACTGGTTTATCCACAAAATCATCGCGGCCCTTGCCGTCATGTTCGTCGGTGGTCTCGAAGTTTTTCCAAAACCTCGTGGCAATCGTGCCGAGCAAATTCGGCGCCACAGGACGAAGCAGCAATCTTTTGCCGTGTTTTCCATCCTCGTGTTGGTAACGAGAAAAGCAACTGATTAGATCGCACTGGACATCTCTGAATCGCAGTTGAAAAGATTGACTTTCCCTGTTCAGCATAGGTGTATGGGAGTGCATATTTTTCGGGATGCAGAAAATTTTTGCCATAATTTGGTCTTCTATTTCCCAAGTAACATATAAACAGCAAGTCTTAATGTTAAGACTGAAACGTGCCATTGTAAACAAATCAAGGTGTCTGCATGCCTAATAACCAGTTACCGAGGTTCAAAGCCGTACGCCCTCAACTTGCAATCGATATTCTGCATAGCGACATGTGAACAATGGTAATATTTATTGTGTTCAAAAATGTTAGCTAATTACAATAAAATCGCTCAAAAAATTGCTGTTCATGCCACCACGTGTGGATGCTGTTCAGCAGCTTCATTTTCATACGTTCTAAATTTATTCTTCGAACACAATCATCCTAATAGGTAAGATATGTTCTTCTCTAGCATAGATGTGTACAGTTGTGTTAGCCACAATCGCATTCAATCTGGAAAAGGAGTAAAATATCAGGTTACAATCTTAAATACTACATTACTGCAAATAGGTCAAGTCTCAAATAAGGAGAGGGAAAGGAGGCAATTTAACACATAGCATACAGCTTAGCCTTCCACATTAGGCAATCTTAACTGCAATGTGTTGTAGTTAAAATACTACAACTTACATAAACGTTTACAGCAGGCTCACCAACGTGGTGCCCGCGGGCGCCAGGTCACCCGCAAGGGCCAAGAATGTCGCCTGTGGGCATAGGCCTAGCCAGGGGGGCCATTCTCGTCAAACGTCTAGCTTTTTTTGTCGTTTTGTGCTTTGAGAGGTGTTGTCCCATACAAAATAATGCAGCTCGCTGAAAGTCAAAATATTTGGTTCCCCAAAAAATTTCGGGCTGGCTATGCTACCGCCCGCGGGCCTGTTCTGAAAATAATATTAGCGTGAGCAGTGTCTTAACATTGCGGAATATCTTAATTGTTAAAAGCCACTAAAATAATTCAAAGATAAATTGAGCAAGATTTTCATTTCAGAAGTGTGTATCAAACTAGTAGCTCTTCGCATTAATCTGAATACAAGGAGTAGCTCTCAGCTTGAAAAAGGTTGGCGATCACTGGTTTAGCCTAGAGCTTCTAAAGTCACATTATGAAAACCAAAAATCCACTCCAGTGTACACAGTTGATTCAGCACTAAACACAGCATGCTAAGAAAAAATAGCAATATAGGACTGGACTGATACAGGCAAATACTGCAGCCTATATGATCAACTGCCAGGGAATGTGTACAAACGCACATTTCTAATGACAAATGGCTTATAACCTCAATAAGAATATTTTATAAAAATAACAGTGCTTTACTGGACTGTATTAGCATTAGTGAATTATGCAGTGCAATAAATAGTACAGTTGCAACTGTTCATGAAAGTTTCACTTCACAGCATTATTAAATTGAAACATTAAAATTTGGCAGGATTATTAAATTGAAACATTAAAATTTGGCAGGATGCAACATAGGAAAGTCATTACATGAAACAAACGGAAAATATGAAAACCTAAAGAGTATGAAATCACAGCTACATTACTACCACACAACACATTAGCCTACAGCTGCAGTTA
>JGI24158J21664_10004514_pt1 | contig 17936 bp, 12 predicted proteins | sample Ectturendosymbi3_FD_21664 | JGI IMG/M metagenome (IMG submission 21664)
TGACTGAAGATGGATTAAGAATAATCCGAAACGTCTCGAAATAAAACATGTATAGTTTTTTGAAGGCTTTTTTAATGTTGATGAAACTGTTAAGTCTTTCCCAGTTTTATGCTTCAAAATATGGAAAATGTTTTCTCTTAGTTTCTAGCCTGGGTTTTTCTTCGATCATATGTCGACCACTGACATAATTTGTTTCAATATGACCGTAAAAAACAAGTCAATTCGGTCAATAAATGTCTGAAAACGTGATTTTCGGACAATATACCGAAATGTCTCAGCGAAAAAAGCCGGTTTCGCGTTGATAAAATGACATTTCAACACTGTTGGCCACCCCTGCAAAAATCCATTATTACCCGAACCCCGGGAAAAAATCCTCCCGACGCCCGCACAGCGTTCGCACGATTTTCACTTTCAATGCCATCCTGTCCCGCAAACCTTAAGAGGCGCCATCATTCGGTTAAGCTCTTATTCAAAGATGCGCTTCTTGTTGCAGCTCTGTGATCGCGCTTTCTGTATCCTGAGGAAAAAGGGTCACCTCTTCATCACGCTCTTCGCACTCATGCTGCATTCTGGACTACCGGAACTGACGTCACTGGTAGGCTCGCCTGTCATTTTCAACAACGTGTACTGTTCAGATATTATCTCGTAACACATTTACTTTGACGGAACATAAGCATAGATATGTGGTGCTAGTAAAAGGCACATGAATTGCCGGCGCCATCACGGCTGCCACAATGTTTCCACATAGACCGATTAACAAAAGGCACGGGGGGTGGGGGGCTGCGAAGGACCAGGGGTCATTTGGGTTGCAGACCTCCCTGGGACGAAGCTATACTTTAGTGCAGTTAGCTCCGTCCTCGGGAAGTCTGCAACCCTAATGACCCCCCCTATACACTAAGCATACAACATCGATGCTCTTTGAACGTAACAAACGCAACACGTCATGTATGACGAAGGGTCGGTGCAGTTGCGTATTCATTGACGTAGACCCCCCAATGTTTTAACCTATTCGCTGTTGGTTCGACGCCTCAGTCATTGATTTGGATGATTAAAAACCTTTTTGCCCCATTTTGCGGTGCCTCACTATCCAAGGTACCATGATATAAGAAATGTTATAGTTGCGTCCAAGTATTGAGGCTGATTTTGAAACGCGAAAGGACGAAAATTCCGCGCCGCGCACTGCAACAACAAGTTGGAAGTTTGAAAATAATTTCAGCATTGTGGTTTTAAACAAAAACGAAGGCAGCCAACCGACTCTTTTGTCTTGTTCGACCGCTTTCGTCTGCGATTTTGCGTCGTGTTTCTTTGATTGTTTGTGCTTTGTTTAAAATCAACATGCACTGCATTGACCACCAGTCCGAAGCGCGTTTCGAACCCGTCACCTTTCGATCCGCAGGAGCATCTCGAGCACTTGCGCGAGACTCTCGCGCTCCACCTGACGGAACAGAAAGCCGAGCAGCAGTTCCGCAAGAACTTCAACAAGGCGCTCACCGACGCCTGGTCCACGTCCGTCAACTGGTTCTTTCACAACGTCACGCGCGACAACAAATGAAACAGCGTCATCGTCCGTGACGTCAGCGGAGGACTTGCGTACGGCGAACTTTCTCAGGCCCAGGGAGCCCAGGCGGTTGTCGAAGAAGAAAGGATTCCGCTTTTTGATTGAAACGAGACTTGTATCCGTTCGAGGCGAAGTCACGTCGTAGGATCGAAGCTTGCGATGAGTCGGAGGTCGACTCGGTCAGTTGCGCGTCGCCGTGCTTCGGGGATATTTATAAATTACTCATAAACGGAATCGTGTTACTCGTGTGACTCGCTCTGCCAAAGCGCCCTGCGTCGCTTGTGACCGCGGTCCGCGGATATCCGTGCAATCCTCCATCCGCAAGGCATGCTGGGTTCTGCCACACGCTTTGCGTTCAATCGCTCTTGTGGTTCACATTAAAATTTCTCACTTGGCTTCGCATTAAAACCTTTTTACCCTTTTTCTTGACAACGGAAGTTTCAATTGACACGATATTTCCTCCTCAACCTCGTAGCAAAGACTCGACTGCGCTCATTGTTGACGTAACAATTGGGTTAATAAAATGTCTCCTCTGTTCGCACATCCAATCATTTGCGTCGTTCTTTCCTGCCGCGACACGTAACTCGAAAAAGATGCGTTCGTTGAAAACTTATGAAAAAAACTTACGAATTTATTATTATTAATAATACCGGACACGTTGTCGTCAGAAACAGCGCACGTGGTGTTTCGCCGAACAATTGCTTTGACGCTGTTGCGTCGATCTGAAGCGTCGCTGCTTTCGCCGGCGTAATCCACGCAACACGTCACATCCGCATGTTCCTTCCGGCGCTTCGCGATGTTCTCGTTTCGTCGTTCCCGGCGAGAAAATGTCGCTTACGTGCTTCGCATGTGTTGCGTCACAATCGAGCGCCGTCCCTCGTTTCGCGCCGTGACTCTTTCGTCACAAGCACTTCGATCCACTGTCGACGACGGCCTGGCCTGATCCCGCGAATGTTGTCGCAGCTTCTTTCTGTGCGCTCGGCCGTGTATTACTGGCGATGCGCTTTTTCCTTTTCGCGCGCGGTTGGAATGCGCTGAACTTAATGCATCTTTCCGTTTCTAGGTGAAGCTTGTGTGTTCAAAGTCGGGAACAAACGTTGTCAGGTTGAAAAAAAAAACAACTTAATTATTAATGCTCAGAGTCCAGGACAACTTACGGTGCACTGAATCACACCTTACAAGTGTCCTACGCTGTTGACATCAACATTTAACTTCCCTGGAGTCCATAGGCCACCTCCCCCGTCTGTTTACGCAGCGCATAGTGCATGATTATACCTGGCACCTCACTATTCCGTATTAAACAACATTAGCTTGTCGTAACGTGCTCGTAATTGATTTGAACATTTGTGATTGAGATCGTTGTGGCAGCCCGGATGGCATCGTGCGTACGAAACTCAGTTTGCGACAGAACATACAGTCTACGGTGTGAAAGAGCGGTTTATGTTTCGTGGTATTCTCGCTGCCAGTCGATCGAGCGAACCTTGGCTTTGCTGGGCCGGCATGTTTCGTTTCCTCTCTTCTATCTGTCTTCATTGTGCGATAGGCAATTACCCCACGTGACCTGCGCCTCAAGCTGCTACGTCAGCGCCGTTGACGTCGGCGTCACGCTTCGCTGAAATCGAGAGCGTACTTTTGGCTGTGAATCGTTTGCACTTCACAAATTTTGTCCGAGTGATTATTATTAATAAATGGTAATCATTGTCGTGCAGCGCCTGGTTGTTACGCGTCACAGGCGTTGACCTCTGAGATGAGGTCACATGAACTGTTGCCAGGAAATCTTTCAGAGGGGGATTTACGTTTGTGCAGGGGTGTTTGACATCCTAAAAATGGACAAAACTCCACTGATTTATAGTCGTTCTCCCCCCCACCCCTATTGATGTCCACGGCACTGTGGCCAAAGTCTGTCGGTTTCGTGCATCAGTTGCCTTCGTACCGGGCGCCCTACCCAGGAGCTGTGTGACGACAGCACGCTGTCAATACCTCAACAAACTTTTGTAACGGTTTTGTTTTGAACAGCTACTACTGACGTGCATGGGCGTCGGAAGGATTTTTTCCAGGGGTTGCCAAAAAGGTTTTTCCTGGGGTTGGCCAAAAGTAATGAAATTCCATTTCACCCACCCGAAACTATGAGAACCTTTTTTGCTGAAATTTAGTAGGAAAATGTCAAATTGTAAAATCTAGGGAACCTTGTCCCTCCCACTTCCGACGCCCATGCTAACGTGTAAATATACTACAGTAAACGCACCTACGTTTTTATAAATTATACATACGGATAATATGCTCAGCACTGTCTACAAAAAAATAAAATATTGTTTATAACTACATTAGCATTACCAGAGGCGAATTTTAATTTTCCGGGCCCTAGGCTATTTTCACTTGGGTGCTCTTGGAAGGCAGATGTGGCCGTGGTCACATTTTCAATCTCCATCTCCGCTCCTGTTCCAAAGTTTTTGAATCCGGATACAGGTCGGAAAATTTTTCAAATTTGAGAATCCCACTCCTATTCATACTCTGGCAACCATCGATGCAACCGAAATTCAGCAATGTTTTTACTTAAGAAGTGCCTTATATGAAAACCTACGCAAACTCCTGCCACTGCTAAAAATGAAAAGTGACTCTGAATGCGGATTTTCACAAATTTTTGACTTCGGGTCTGGAAGAAAAACGCAGGATCTTGCCGGAGTCAACTCCGGATCTTTGGCATACAACCTTCCGCCACACTAAAAAACTGGGTAATTGGTTTCGTCTTTTCAATAACAGCTCGTAGTGCATCTGCCTTAGCAGTGGCTTTCTATCGCTTGCTGGAACCACTCTCGCAAGTACGTTTCGTCATTCTCAAGTTAATGCAACTAAGCCTACCGTCGATCCACCGTTACCGTTATCCTGATTACTTGGAAAGAAAACAAGTTACACGTGAAGCTCACTTTGCTAACTGAGCTAATAAGCGCAAGCTATAAATTGTCCAGTTGTCCTTACTAATACATCAATATATGTGTCTATTTCAACAGTAGCTAAAATATTTTTCTATGCATAGAGCTGTAGAAAGGAATGGCCCAAGATTACTACAAAACAAAACAACTGAAGTCAAAGAAAATCCCAGCTTAACACGGGCGGTATTACAACAGCTTAACACGGGCGGTATATTACAAACAGTTCAGTATTTTTCTCCATGGCATATCTGCAGCCCTGGTTGCAGTGAAGGCTAGTCTTGCCTTTATCCCGCATCTTACCAATACAAACCAACAAGGGAGATATCTGGGCTGAACGAAAGTACCCCACTGGCCTCGTGTAATCTGAAAAATGGATCGAGGCGTTTTGTTCCACACATTGTACAGTACATAGCAATAACCGATTCTCAATGCCATAAAACGAGAGTGCTCATCGTCAGTCACTTCAATCCTTCGCGCTCATTCTGTAGAGATCGTTTGTTAGCGGCATAGTAAAACAAGAGCGTTGAACCAAAACAAACATACAAATATAATTGCTTACAAAAATGCTGGAAATTGTCCGTACTCCCAAAATTTTGGGGTCCCCAAAATCGGGGGCCTTAGGCTTAAGCCTTTTTAGCCTCATGATAAATCCGCGCCTGGGTATTACATGCTTCCAGACATTTTTTGCGATTGATAAATTTACACTGAACAACAACCGTTGGCATTTATTGTATAATTTGTGGAGGCTAACTTTTGTAACTATGTTTTTAGTTGTGGGATAACCAAAAGATAGTTTTTAGATACAGCAGTATTCTTATTAGTGGGTTCGCTTCCTTGCCATATCAAGGACAATTGTCACCAATCTCACTCGTTGGTTTAATCGCCCTGATTACTTCTGATACCTCTTTAAATATTCTAACTACAATAAAGTCAATTATTGTTTTCTTATTAACTATTGTTTATTTGAGTTGATACACAAATAGAATCAACAACCGGTACTCACCAATATAAAATAAATGACCCATAAACGAATTCTCTCGAATCAAATTCACAGCCAAGAACAATTCATGCAACCACTTCTGCAACGAGCAATATTTGTCCTATTTCCTTAAAATATCACAATTCTATAACAAAGTTTTAAAGTTACTTCTCACTACTGTGAGTTGTCCAAGATAAAATCAACTCATGAATAAGCCTGATCGTGTTAAAGTTTTTTGACAAGGATTTTAGTCATTAATCACAAAGTTAACTTATTTCCTATGCAACTGTCACGTTTTTCAGACAGTTCATTTTGAATGCGTTTCAAGGCTGTTTTGGGTTGACACGAATTGTTTGTTAGCTGGAGGGAACTATGTTTTGGAGTTTCCATTTTTACGGCCTTGGGTGACATAGGTTCGCCTGGACATGCCACTCGTGTTGTGCGAAGCAAGTCTTTCACAAGGACTTACCCAGTCAAAAACTCTTGTTTGTGGAGGTAGGGGGCATCAATGCCCTCGCTTAGAGCTCCAATCAACTTAACCTCAGTGAGGCAGAGTTGGTTTTACTTCCAAAGTAAAACCTTAAGGATTTAAACTTCAGAAGGGGATCAGAACAGTTAGCCAGAGGCGAGGTCGTCCATCTGAAATCCTACTGCACAAATCGTCCTATTTGTACTGAACTTTCTCTCGGGAAATTCCCGGAAGGTTCATAAAACCTCATTAATATACATATCATTTCCTGTTAAGTGGTACGTCATATTGCTTAACAAGTACGCCATTGATTGTCTGGCTTTCCACCTGACTGGGGCATAGCAAGATATGTGGGTGAAGGCGTGCACAATGCATGCTCAGGGTCTGGTTTTTGCCCATTGTCGACGCATGCTCCACGCTTGGTTGATTTTGGGTATATCCAACATTCATTTCAGTCTTTTGATATTGACTTCCAGTTGTCCATTGTTATACAATTTTGATTGTCTTTGTATATTGTTTTGTTGTACAATTATTATTTTTAGTAGGCAATATGTGCCTGCTACACTTTGCCAAACACGGATGTTGTTCTAAAAGTCACGTATCACTCAACCGGCTTTGCAGTATTACACCCAGGCCCGTAACCAGGGGGGTGCAGGGGGGGAAATGCCCCCTTAGAAAATTTTCTGCCCCACCCTGGAAAAATGTGTTGGACAAAGTTTCAGAAATTTGGGCCCCTCTCAGAAAACTCTTCGCTACCCCTTGTGTCCCAAGCTGGTGACGGACCTGATTACACCTGGGCTCAGTTTGATCAAGGATTTGAAATATTGGTTTACGTTGGGTTGTAGCATCAAGGTATGAGCTCTGCTATTTCCGAGGAATTGCCCAGTTGTCCATGGCTACAAAATGTGCTCTGCTTCTTGCTACAGAAATTGATAAAGTATGCTACGAGACCAACAGTGAAACTTTTTTTTTCATTTTCAGAGTTTCAATTTGATCAACTTCGAGTGCTGTCCATTCGTTGAATAGCAGCTTACTGAAATTAGTCCACCTGGCAACCATACCGTGGCTGACAACATGCAGAAGTGGGGAAAAACAGATTTTACAAAATCAATGAGATTCGTTCGCAAAACAATGAACGCGCAAAAATACAATCCTTCGAAACACCAACATGCAATTATCAGCGCAACCGCTCGCTGGCAGTGTGCCGTTTATCTGCCCTTGCGTGACAGGAACACGTCGAAAACATCCCCATGCAGTTAAGCAAACTTACGAAAGCTGTATTTTCGGAATCTCCTTCAGTCAGATCGACGCATTCCAGCGCTTTTTTCTTTCTGCCCCAAACATATCATCAAATCCGTGCGCTTTTCCTCCGAGCGTACAGAGTGCTTCTAAGCATACCCTGACAACGACCATTGTGTACAAGGTTGAAACAGCTTGCAGCTTCCCAAATGTACGGAACATGGAAATAAACTGATTTTGACCTCATATTTCATAACACTATTGCGAAACACTGGCCTCTCGCGCATGCTGCAAGTTACTCGATTTAAGAAGTTGATGGAAGTCCGAAACAATTACTCTAAAAACACGACTGTCTATACTTGGGCTAAAAACTTTTTTGAGCCTTGTTCGGTCAAATTTGGGCGCCACACCCGCTCCTCTTCAGTCTGCACGAGACAGATTTTGACAAACTAACTGACATGGAGAAGTTGCCAGCTTGTAACGTCTGATGCAACTCGGGATAAGTCAGATCTGTGCACGCTGTCAGTGCCTGTCTGGCTTATACTCGGCAACACGCAAAGAAAATGCCGCGCTTATTTGAATTTTCCATCTACGAAACTATCGAACAACCTCGCTACTTGTCCCAACACGTACAATCACAGACGACGGTGGCGGAGCTCAACCAGCGAGCAGTCATGCATGAAGGTTTATTGCCAACACAGCCGGAAACGTCGCTGGCGCTTCTTTCGACGCTGAAATAAGTGCCGGACGTTACGTGATGATAACACACAAGGAAGCGAAAGGCGGTTGTCGTGACAATAAACGAAGCGTCGTCCCAAAACCAGGATCTATCTGTGTGGAAAACACCGAGAAACGTCATGTGATCACCTGCACCGACTGCACTAGAATGACATCACACACACAACGGGTACGATGACCTGACGTAAGCAATCGCAAAGGTGATACGCACGAGTCTAGTGACGTTATGATGCGGCACAAGAGAAAAGCAGCAGCTTTTGCTTGCCAGTCATACATTAGATTAAAGAGCAATACTTTTGCCCGGACATTGGTTTGAGCTTTCAATTAATTGGCGACAGCTAGCGGACGGTCAAGCCTGAAGTGAGCTTTTTTCGGAAAGCCGAGGTTATGATTTTGTTAGGACGATAGGCTCGGGTTCAAGTTCAAGCGTTCTAATTGGACGATTCACAGTTCAGCCAATGACAACCAGGAATGCGGTGCTTTCACAAAAATTTTGGAAACATTATCTTTCAATGGCCAATCAAATTGAGGAATGTAATGAACGCCAAGTCGTGATGCTTCAGCTCACCGGGCAAAACGTTCCCAGCTTGGAATGTAAGATGTGTTGCATGACGTCGCCTGAAAACGTTCACCAACCACGCCCCATGCCAACGCCCACCTCAGGCTTAGCTCTGCCACCAATCAAACGACACGTGTCACGAAAACTCAAACATTATCCGAGTCCCAGCATGTGAGCGTTGTAATGCACGCAGTTCGGTCAACAGTCGCCAATGTTTAGACTGGAGCTGACCGTATTGGTAACTAATTTTATACCAAAAATGCATAGACGTAGCAGGTATAACGGACACAAAAGTTACAATCAGTTCACATATCGGAACAGGTAGCAATTGCCGAAAGACGTCAAACAGAAAAGTGTATTCTTGCACTGGTGTGCAATGGAAGACAAAACAAAATACTTTGCTTGTAATTGAAATTGCTGGTTTCACACATCTAGCAAAAAATAGAAACTTACAGCTAAAATAAGGAAAACTTCAACGAAGAGCAATAGTTTATAAAATCGAGTTTTTCGACAGAAAACGTTACTTCGATTTGAGAAAGTGTTAACGAAAAACTCCAAAAAAAAATTGTATCACAGACACAGCATAGAATTAATTATAAAACCCAATCACAGGCAGACAGTAAGCGGCGTATGCAGTGACGTCACTGCTTGGTCTTAAGTTCAAGTTTTCAGTCCACTCAGAACACACATTAGCAGAACTGCTTTGTGACAATCTGGTTATAACAAGAAAGGTGCTTTACACCCAGTGAGCAATAATGCTAGACGCAAAAGACGGCACTAAATAAAACGCAGCATCTTTGCTGTTCTATGCATGATAAAAACGACCAAGTGTGGGTGATCAATAATCGCTGTGACGAAACAAGACAACGTTCATGATGCAACAATCGAGTTCAGTTAAGCTATCCAACACATGCTCGTGCCAATGAGCGATTAGATCGTAGTTCAGCATTTTATCATTTTACTGTTTTCGACTTTTGCAATGGCATGAAATAGAAGGTCCACAAGGAAGTAATACAAAATATCAAACTCAGCAAGTCTTACAAGAGTCCGCCATCCAAGGATTCAGTGTGTTTGGCCATATATTGGTGTTGTCAACAAAGACTTTTACTGGGTGAATATGTTGTGGTGAAAAACCAACATCCGGCATGTCATACCACAAAACCTTAACAAGTGAACAGTTCAGCAAACGAATGAAATACACTGTAGCATTTCTTTAAACCTGGGTGGCACTGCTGGGTGACGTCACAACCGACTGACGAAATGAACAATAGATTCTTGCAACTGAACAACTACACCCACCACCACAGAAAGCGCCGACGGTTTGTGACACCGCGCCATGCCGTTCACAAGCGACAAGACAGCGACTTACCCACCACCAAACTGTGGCTTATTTAACGGCAAAAGAAAGATAAAGTGCGATCCACCACCAAACATTCATCGGCGCCGAACAGGCGGTGGAAAAACGCGTTCGAAGCTTTTCACGGTTGAGTTGTCAACGGCGAAAGGCAGACAACAGGTTTTCCTTCCAGTATATAACTTTAATTTTTGTAGAGAAAGCGGGACCCTTCGTTTCAAGTCACCCCGCCAAACATGACAACGCAAATTTAACTAGGGTAAGCAATGCACGGAGTTGCTGTAGATTCTCATTGCGAACAATATAGCCACAATTTTATCGATACTTGTGGCTATATTGTTCGCAGTAACAAATGTAACTACAAGCGCCTGATGTGATTAAACATTTAATGCGACCACGGACTGGCCAGAAACATGTTAAAAAAGCGATTGCAAGTGAATTAGAGGCAACTATTTAGCACAAAACCAGCCAATACAGCATCACGTTCCTAAACTATATTATAAAATAACAGCAGAACAGCAAAAGCGCAGCTCACAGGAATATAACTTCAAAGGGCTCGTTCGCCAGAAGGGCCTAGCAAATGGGCTTAGATCTGGAGCCAAAGGAAAAGTAGACCCGAAATTCGCCACCACCAATCGACTCCACTGTGACAAACAACGGAAGCGAGTGACGTTAGCGCAGCGCGATGAAAACACGTTACGCCTGCAGTTGTCGCTTAGATTTCAGCCTTGCAAGAAAGCTATTTACAAAACGCGTAGTTACCTTTGTTAGTCGCAAACATGTTAGCGCGGTGCTGTGATTAGGTTGCAACAAACAGGCGAACTCACCCGTTTGAATTTTGTCGACCACACAACTATGCCTGACGCGCACCTTGTTTTTTTCAGCTGAAGGCAAAATTTGGAAATCTGCTTTCGTACATCTCTAAATACAGCAATATCAGTCATCGCCTGCACTTATCACAGACATCAGACAGGATCAATAATGGTTTCGATAAAATTACGTCAAAGACGCAATATTTACACTGTTAACACGAAATTCCACCATGAGTTACAGGCACGCACCCTGGTTTCGGATGCTAGGGGGTCAGCCACATTAACAACAAAAAAGTTCATCGCCCATTTTCAGTACTGCAGTACCAACCAAAAATGATGACCGGGCATGCCCGGCCCCCAACTGACAACGTGTCGGGATCAATAAAAAATAGGGCCCGGGCTTAGTGGCCCTGTGATATTTGTGATACTACTATATTTGCAGATGTTTTTCCATAACTATTTCTTACTTTGAAACAACACAACCGTTTTTCCAGCATGAATTGCTGAAACTCCCAAACGTAGGAGATTGCAGGGTGCTTGCTTTGGACTACGAGGTGCTATTTTCAAAAATTCGTCATCACTTCAAGCATACATGTAAATGGGTAACAAGTCGTCCATTCGATCTGCCAGCAGAGACCTGCTGAGCAGGTCAAGGTCCAGCTTAGACATTATCTCTGCTGACCTGTTTCGACCTGCGGGGTCTATGTCGGCACTTGAAAGGAGCATAGCCAACGCAATAAAGCTAAGTTGTTCAAAAGCCATGTTTTTTTCATGAATTGACTTTGGTGCGAGTTCGCTACCAATTCGTTTCAGAGCTGGCGCAGCTTGTTTCGGTCAAATCAATCACCAGTGATTGACAGGATGAACTTCACCTCGCAAAGATTTTTGGCGATGAGAGAATAAACAAAGTGTAACAACAACAAGGAATGTTATGTTCAGCGCAAAACGCAGCCCTGAACTGAAAGGGCGTACTAGTATAGGAGGCCGCGTTTGCGTCCGCACGCCTCTATCAGAAAACGACCTTGCACAATGCATATAAAAAAGAAAGCTTAAATACACTAAAAAAGCACAATGGGATCCACCCTATATCTGAAAAACCAAACCAGCAGACGAAATATTATCTCCTCCACCGGCGGTCTGATGAACTTTGGTACAGACCAGGTTTGGCGCGATGCATATCAAAACCACATCGCCATCCCCCATCAAATCTTCCTCCCAACACGACACGGGCCGCTTGGGCAGAAAGGGGACTCGGCTGGCCATTTCGGGATCCACTGTGGTCGAGAAGGACTCATCGAGCAGGAGACGCGACGTCTCGATGTCGACCGTCTCTCTGCCGCATATGTGGCGGTTGGCAGTGAGAGACGCGTGGGCGGCGGCCGACATCGTGTTCTTCCAGCGGGACGACTTGGTGGTCATGATGGCCTGGAACGCCAGGGTGTGCACGTGAAGCCGCGAGACGCGACCGTACTTCTTTCGCAGCAGCGCGTAGGCCGAGCGCATCTGGTCCAGGACGAAAGCCACGCGGGGGTAGGCGTCGGAAACCATGGTGATGTTGCCGTGCTGTGCGAAGCTGAGCAGGTTGGGCAGTTCTTGCTCGTTCATGCCGATGGAGTCGGAGTAGGGCAGGACGCGCTGCAGCAGTTCTTCGACCAGCGACTCGTCGACAAAAGACGCGAATTCGAAGTGAGTGAGAATGTTCTTTTGCGTCGAGTCAACCATGAGCTTTTGCAATGCGCTGAGCCGTGCCGTGCGTTCGCCAGGTCTGAAACAACCAAACCGTGAAAAACTTAACTTGAAGAGGTTTGACATGGAAACGACTAACTGATATGTTGAACTAATGCAGACATGACTCAATCGTAGTTAGGCACGTACGGACCACGACGGAACTGACGTACAGTAACATGAGTGAGTGAATTTAAATTAGAGCGGAGACATTAGACATTTGTATATCTGAAGTCTAAGCCAAGATATATGGCCATGGGCCACCCATTATAGCCTCCATCATACCAAGCTAACTGGTGCATATTACAATCCATAAAAAAGCACACTTCGGTAATATTTTTAAGTACTCTGCAAAAATACAACGTGGGAAAAGTAATTAATTTCATTGAAGCCAAGGTTTTATCAACTGATGTCTGGATTATCCTGAAAGTCAAAGCTACAAGGAGAAAAGTAACTTGATTGATGCAAACAATCTGTGAATATTATCTACAAAACAATAATCATACCAGCACCTACCACACAAAAATAAAATGAATAGAAAGTATTTAAGACTGGTCTTAAAACTACATTTTTTCACTAATGTGCTACTGTCTTTCGAAAAATCTGGAACGGTAGTGGTCCAGCAAAAAATACTAAAGATACTTGCAAAGGTCATATGTATCAGCCCAAAACCACGGAAAAAAGCAACCAGTTCAGTGAAAGCATTATGTAAAAAATATTTAGCTCAAATACCCTTCAAGAGTCTATGGGATGCATTGCAACAGGCGACCCTGGTTTCAGAGTTATTTTGCACTCCACATGATTGTGCTTCCTTTGCTCAGATAAACAATGTTTTTGCATGGAACTGAGCTCTCGTTTGTTTCTTCCCAAAAAGGAAATGGCTGTTTGTGGTATGGTATGAAAACAACTTAAATATGAATTGGACAAGTAAACCAAGGGAACATGAGTTCTAACTAATGTTAACAGATTTTATTTATTCTGACCACAGATATTTCAGCAATGATCTTGCAACTGTGCTGTATACAGCAGTGTATTACAGAAGTTTTAATTTTTGTATCATGTTTAGGGAAACCAGAATACTCAAATAACATATATGTGTTCACTTATAACTTACAATAAATAATCAACAAAAACTTTTGAGTGATATGATACATCAGAACCCCTAACAAGCAGTCAGATTACAAATGCACAAACTGATCACATAAAACAATGAATCACTCAGTATCTTTTGGATACACAGCATACAAACTTACTGAAATGGAAAGTTGTCCAGCATTTGCAGTCCACCCACAACCAATAATGTTGGATTAAATTTTTCATATGTTCTCACCAATGGCTCCAGTGACTGGATAGTTGGGTTGTATTTGTCAGAGTGGATGATGTACCGGTTTGCACGAACAGATTTGTAGTTGCCCCATTTTTCACCTGTTTTGTATTCTAATATTAAATGAATGTCACTTGTAGCCACCTCTGATCCAGTTATTTCAATTTCAGGACGCAGAGCTTTTTTAAATTCAGGACTTGCTTGAGACGCCAGCAGCACTTCAGCTCCTTCGAGTGCAAACCTGTTAGCCATTACAGGTGCATTACCGCCAAGAACACGCCGGTGACCCTTGATGGAACTGGCAGTTCGAACTAGTTGTTCAAAGAGACTGGAATTTCCAACATATCTTTCTGCAGCTGCTCCATGTTGAAAAAAGTAGGAAAACCCCTCACCAAGCTCTGCTTTGTTACTTATTGACTTGTGATGTTTGGGATGAACAGGCTTTGTGATTTTAGCTTTGTTTAGCAACTGAACAGCATCCACAAAAACATCCATGCAACCCCCAAAGCCCACAGCAATGCGAGGCGAAGTGGTTATAGTGACCTGTAATGTTGCACAGATATATTAAACAATGGTAGATAATTAATGAATCAATGGCTGTCCTGGTTAAAAAACATATTAAACAACTTTCTGTGCCGCTAAGACTAGTTTTACCAACATATCATCTTTAACTCTACATCATGAAACTAGGGCTATTTAGGTGTCTAGATATGTGTGGATCTAACTGGCCACTTACCCAGATATAATTATTGAGCAGGAGTGCCAAAGTTCATTCTGGCCAGAGTATGCATTTTAAGCCTGAGCAGGTCTCAGAGCTAACACTCAGATTATTCCAGGAATGAACCAAAATTTTTAAAGGGACTTCATGTAGAATTTCAACAGTAATGTTTGTTGATAGTCAAATGGAATAGAATTGATTAAAATCAAATTTCTTTAAATAAAACATCTGCATAGTCCTATGTTACCACATCATGAAACTAGGGGAGAGCAACAAGGTTGTGACAACTGCTGATGGTATTCTTTGAAATATTGCTGGCTTATGCTACACTGCACTGTACTTTGAAGGTGCTTGTAGCAATAGCCATTATGACTGCAGATTTGCTCAGTGTACCCCCTTTTGCTTGAGTCATATTTGCAAGTTTGACTAAATAAATACTGTATTTGTAAATTATGAAATGCTTAGGGCTTAGGGTAGGTGATGTTTTATCACTGGTTCTTATTATTGAGTCAGTGGCATGTACATTCTAAAGTCAGATATTTGTAGCATTTATATAGAGCAAATGGATGTTACAAGCTTTTTAAGATTTAATGTAAAGTATGTAACATGTTCTCACCAACAAGTTGATTAGCAACTGAAGGGTCTATTGCAAACTAAGGGAAGATTTTCATGAATCTTTTTGGAAGCGTGTGAGATGTAAGGGTTAATCTTTTGCTCACAATATTTCAGAGTGCAAACAGAAGTTGTAGTTGAGGTTTAGAAATTTTTGGATTTGGAGTCACTATGCTGGAAGCGGGAACAGGGTCTGTAAAATGTGACCCTTATCGTTGTCACTTAATCAAATTAAGTATTTTTTTAAGTGGAAGCATAATAACAAACATCCGTTATCATTAACAGCTGTTTGAAGACATAGGCTAACTGTGGTATGTTATTTTTTTAACAGCAACTGTGACAAGACTTGTGGTGATGCTTGGACAAGGTGGTTAGGTAGGCTTTACAGTTTACATTCATGACTTAACTGGGTTACACTATTCTATCCAATACTCATGCATACATACCATGGTTTCATAAGTGCCACATTAGCAAACCAATTTGCAATAAAACTAACAAATAACTGCATACAGCAAATGCATTTTTTCAAAATAAAGCAAGGTTCCTCTGGTTAGCTTCAACTACTTTGGTGAAATTTTGTTTGAATACAAAGCAGAACACAGCAATTCTTAAAATGAACAGTATATTCTATCACTACATTACCTACATCACAGCGCATCCCGCTTGACAATTATAGTTCATCTCATATAATCTTTTGTAGCACCATGAGGCTTTTTTCGACACTGTATTAAAAAAAATCTCTGAGCAAGCTTCTTACCTTCTTTTCTGCCCTGCGAAGTGAATCAAGAATATTAGGTATTTCTGCACTTAAATCATGTGATCTTCTATTCAACCAAACTGCAGCAAAAATTGCAATCATAGATATCAAGCCACTGCATTTCACTGCAGTGGAAGCCATCTTGCTATTAATTAACCAATTGACTGACCAAATCCTACAAACAAAGGATGAATTAAGCTACACTTTGATGCTTACCTACAGTAGTATAGTACGTTTACTAAAAGCAAATGAAGCTATTGGGCAAGGAATGTTGTTTGCTCATGGTCATGTCAGGCCAAAAAGCTATCATTGGCCTATTATTAAATAAAACATGAAAAATGTATGCATCTATCATCAATACATATATCTAATCAACTATTTTGCAACTGCCCTGATGTTTTAAGGTGTCCAGTATTATAAACTAATGCAAAGCTGGGCAACCAGGCTTTAACTGCAAGCCACTCTTTTGCAGTCCTTAGGCACATTGACAAACCAATTCTTGTTTTTAAAGCTAACCATTATCAACTTAATGTGCTTAGTTAATGGTTCCATGATATGAATTTCTGAATATATTTTAATCAGACAATTGAGGTGAATTTCATCAATTGGTTAGTGGAATGAGCATTTCACTGGATAGAGTAATAACCTTGAGTATTTTCTTGAGATGATCCTTTGATACCAAAATGTCGCCAGAAAACAGCTACTAATGGCTGACCTCCCGTTTTGAAAGCTTGTCTGTTCCTATGGGAGTAATGGACTGATGATTGGTGCAACATGAGCATAGATGATTCTTTTGAGGATCTTGAAGGGGACATACAGGGTAATAACTCTTTGGGTCCCTCAATGGCTTTTCCAGCTTAGGAATCACAACTATTAATGCTCTTCTGCAGATCCAGGGAATTTTGAGTTGTCACATGCAGGACGTGAAAAAATCATACAGCCAAGATTTAAGAGCTGATCCAGTGTAGAGTATAAACTCCCGAAAAATTAAATCAAATTTCGGAGATTTTCTTGGTTTCAGGTGGTTGCATGCTCTACTGGCATGAAAGGGCTGTCACCCTGCTAGAAGGGCTAGAGTTGCTGTCACCCTGAGGTGTTGAGACCTTCCATAGATTGGCCACTTCCTTGTGGACGAACCTTGTAGACTCGCGGTCCCTCGTTTTGTGTGCCCCATTCTTTACAAGTTGTGGAGCGATAAAGTTTGCTGAGACGGCTCACATATGAGAAGATTGTCTGGACCTGCCAGTTAGTTTGTTGATGGTTCTCCATGCCTTGTGGCTAGAGTATGAGAATTGCCTTGCGGGTAGAGTACAAGATTGACTTCTGTCAATGGAATTGACAGCTTCTTCCCATTGCTCCTGCCTCTTCTCGTCAAGATGCGAAAGCAGGGATGAAGTGTCATCAGTCCACATTGGGGTGCAAAGAAAAGAGCATTAAAAGATCGCGCAATCTTTTTACCCATCATGGCATGTGATTATTGTGATGGCCACATGGGATAGATTGTTCAGTCGCAAATAAGCTCTCGCACAGTTCCTGATATGCCCTCTTGATGTTTGTTGTGTCTGGATGTGGCAATCTCCCAACACATTCTCTTGTGAAAAAGCAAAAATGCTTCCAATGACCCTTGCAAAAGTCCCAATGCTTCACCGAGTCACTGTATGTAGGAATCTTGAGCCATGGTAGTGTTGCAACCTCTCCAGTGGCGTTGCGTTGATTGTGTGATTCACCACGAACGGGATGTGTACGAAGAACAACAATATATATGCGTGGCGCGAACAAGCAACAATAAGAGAGATTGTGACGCATGATCTCTATTGTTGCTTGCTGCCACAGTATGAAGCTTTGCGCACATGCCGCTTGGGATTTCTGATCACAACAATAGCATTATTAGAGGGTCAGTGTTGTGACAGCGGAAACTTTCCTAGAGCACGTCTGTCAGACAGTCGGTTGTCATAGCTGACACTTGAAGGTCTGATAAAAATTTTAGCCCACAATTTTTAAAGTATTGCAGTTGGTTTGAAACTTTGCCTTATTTACACATTAGAGAAGCTGGTGGATCCCTTTGAAAGCAGAGTACTTACACATTATTACAGTTACTGTTGGGAGCCCCTTTGAAAGCAGAGTACTTACACATTATTACAATTGCTGTTGGGGGCCCTTTT
>JGI24158J21664_10004515_pt1 | contig 17934 bp, 14 predicted proteins | sample Ectturendosymbi3_FD_21664 | JGI IMG/M metagenome (IMG submission 21664)
TTCAAACAATGAATAGTAAGAAGGCAGCGTGGTTGTCTTTTGTGGAAGTAATGAAGAATTTTCTAGGCAATAAAAAAACAAATTGTGAAGATTTTGCTGGCTAGATGTTCTCAGCGTTTCATGATTTGGGATGCAAAATGAGCATCAAAATGCATTTCGTGTTCAGTCGTTTGGACAAATTTCCAGAAAACCTTGGAGCTATCAGTGATGAACAGGGATAGCGGTGCCACCAGGGCTTCATGACAACAGAAGGNCGCTACCANGGTAGAGGGGCCCATCATATGTTATCAGACTACTGTACTGCTGGAGCATTAAACGTGATTGTTCGAGAGATCTGTACAAACGCAAGAGTCATAAGTGTCAATTTTTGCCCTGATACAGGTGCTTGCAAGTAGATTTTGCATCATATCAAATTTGTTTAAGCTAATTGTTTACATTTTTTCAATGACATTCATGTGAAAGTATTGTTCATTGGTTATATCCCATTTTATTTATAAATAATCTTTGCTAGTTTTCAATATTTCATGCAACATTGATCTGAAAGTTCTTTCTCTTATGGTAATACACGCTGTACTGCTACATATTTCTATTTTTGGACTGTTTTTTTCTATTTTTGGACTTCTAGCCATAAATCCACTTTGTTAAAAATGTCGCTTTGCAAAATTTTGCATTGCACGAAAAAATGACAAATTGTGAATTACAAAAAAAGTATAGCTTACAGAAAAAGACTGAGGTCAGATTTGAAATCACCGCCCCCAAATTAAGTACGAACAAGTGTTTGCATCAATGCAACAAATTTTTTGTTGACCAGTGTAATTGGAAAAGGACAGTGCAAAGCACACCTTTCACATTTCAACTGCAGTTTAAGAGATGAAACCTGGCTACACCACTACGCAAAATTCATCCGCAACAAACAAATGTACAGTTCCAATTTATTACAATTAACAAATTCACGTGCGACGTATTAGGTGCCACTGATAATTATTAGTGGTTAATTACAATTAACGTGTGAAGGATGACGCCATTAAATATTTTCATCTACAAGTTTGAATTTGTCAGTAATGTCATCTTCGTTGCTTCTTGTTGAACAAGATGTTCATCGCTGACTACGGGCGTCGGAAAGATTTTTTCCAAGGTGGGGCGGCTAACAACGGATTTTTCCAGGGGTCACCAAAAGAAATTCTCCTGTAGGGCCAAAAATGGTGAAATTTCATTTTACCAAAGCAGAAACTACGATATCAACACTTTTCTACGGAAAAGTTAATAGCAAAACATCAAACTTCACAATCCAGAGGGGCAAGTCTTTTCCAACGCCCATGTTACTGACGTTTTGTGATTGAGAATTGCTTGCACGCATTTGAAAGATCAGCAAAAAGATAAAAAATTTGGGGGCAACAACATCCGTCGTTCCGTATTATTCTGCTACGCTGTCCAAGCAGCAGTCTACAAAGTTGCTGCTCTACTCTGATCATCGGTCAAAGTCCTTGGACTTCCTTCCAAACCAAAGGTTCACGTATCTGTTTGGACGATGAGCCATCTATCACGAACATGCGGCACACGTCACGTGAGGAAAACGCAGTTGTGGTGACGATCTTGCGTCGTGTGAGGGTTGCTCACATTTCTGCATCGGTAACAACAAAGGGCTAGAAGACCTACAGGCAATAGCCCCCGTCGCTCAGTTCAAAGAGTATCATTGTGACAACGGACGCAATGTGCAGCAGGTCGTAAAAGTTTGCTGACGTTTTACCCAAGTCGCTGCCGCCACCGCTGTCTTAGTGCCACTGCTGGAGAACAGCATAGGCTTACTGCAACCTTAGACAGTGTTAACCTGCGTGTTGCGAGACCACAGGTCACAGCCAAGCGATTAAAGAATCACAGCAGAAGCCAATCATTTCCTGCTAGAGTTTAATTGCATCGCTTTGTCGATGGCATCTATGTACCATTCGTCTAATCTGCTTGCACCAAAATGGTTTGGGTTTTGATTGTATACCCGATGTGATCGTGCATCCGAGTGGATAAAGCAGCTTTGATTTGAGCTCAAAAGGTAGTCGTTTCCAAAGTACGGAACGCAACTCAAAAAAGGGTTGCAAAGGGTAGGGTCAAAACATGGGTCGTGCCGAGGCGATCCAAACCTGAGTTGTGTACTTCCAACGTTACCACTGCTTGTCTGTGTCTATCTGGTACGTAGGTAGGCACTTGAGAGAAGAGGTTGATTGTAGACATTTCAAACGGACCTAGCGACTCACTGCCCAAAAGTCATTCATTCAATCAGTACGTTTTTCACGCCCTGGTTGAAGCTTGAGTCGCGAGCTGTTCAAACGGATTTGAGTAGGGCTCAAAAAGCGTGGAACCGCTGTTATAAGGATTGTGACCCCACGTGCGGCTTGGGTTCACGCCATCGCGTAGACAATGAAATGAAGTGCACGTGGTAATCTCGGCGGCGTTCGATGGTCACGCCACTATAAGCCTTCAAAGGGACACCTGACCTTTGCTGAGATTACATCTCTAGTTCATTCGTGTCATGTTGGGGTTCTTTTTGCAAGGAAAAGAGGAGCTTCAGTAGTCCAGTCGAGGGTAGAGATTCGATTAGTTTGAGAACTAGACTACGCTTGAGTTCGAGAAAAGAAGAAAATTATAGATTGGCAAAGAAGCGATTCTCACATTACATTAGGTCACAGGGACATGTCGTACGTAAATTGTTTTAACGCATTCGACCATGTACAGTGGTTCACCGGCATCATTGTCTTGCGGCAGCCTTGTTTCGCAGTTGTGACCTTGCTTGAACTCTGTCACGTAATTTGGAAGCTGTCGGTGCCATCCAAAGGTTTTTTATAAGGTTTTAAATGATTGCACGTCACGGTCCTTGGACAGCTTGTAACATCCGTGTCTAAACGGTGCCACAACGTTCGGTGCCGAGGCCGCCGGGTAGGGCCAAACTGCTGTCAACATCCAGTAAGGAACAGAGAAGTTTGCATTCCCGTGACTTCACTACAGATAAGATTCAAGAAGCCAGCACTTGCCCGTTGGGCATGCAGTAAATCCTAACTTGACATTCTCTACATTGCTTTTAACTTGTTGGCGTAGAAGCAAAGAAGCTGTTTCTTTACACGCGATTTCACGGAATCGCATTCGTTTTTACCGGAGCTGAGCTTTGATTTTGATTAGTTTTGATTATGAAGTTGGTCTTACCTGGACACGCAAGAGGTGCTGTTCTTCATTGCTACAACCGCATGAACTTCCCCAGCCGTCAGACTAGAAATGTTAAGATATTTACAGTGTAGGTAATTTTAGTTCCAGTAAAAAGCACGCTGGTTTTCGATTTCTGTCCCAAGCAATACCACAACTGCCCATGCTTGGCAAATGCGCGAATGTTTGCATATCGGCGAATTTTTCCACACTAATAAAACGTTTTTTTCAACAAACAGTATAAGGAACTTCGAGTTGCGTAAAAATGCGAATTGTTATCAGCGAACGATCCTTCCTTGCACACTAGGAGTTCTTAACCTGGGTCCTTGAACCCCGAAGGGGTACAGGGTCCATGAATGTGATTCGAAGGGTTATTCGGGGTCGGACGTTTCAGAAGGGTCAATAGGCTTTGCAGACATTTAGATTATTAATACAATGTTTGAAACCTAATTTCGAAAACTTGTTGCAACGTTTCTTCTTGAGAGGTCCATAAATTTTAACAGGGTGTACTAGGCGTACGTGATCCACAAATGTTTAAAGAAATGCTATTCTGCACTGACAAAGGCGTTGGAAATTGAGAAGGTTCAAACCAGACTGTGACGCCAAATAAGGATATCTTTGACCTGAAGTGAACGGTGGTTTTCCTCGCTTTTCAAAACAAACAATAGGAGCACGTCAAGCTGTGCGTTGGCTTAGGAAAGTTTCTCCCTATTTCTTATGCACTGCAACTTTAGTGCAAGTTTTTTCTTCTACTTGGTTTTGCCATAGTTTGCAATAAGCCGAGTGCGAACATAAGAAATAAGAATCTATTTTCCTTTGCTTCAGGTATTTCCCGCAGTGATGGGTGAGCTTGCTGCATTTCCGGGCCGATTTTATGGCTCTTGGCCGCTTTGGCAGGCCATAAACCTTTCGCGCTGCAAGTGTCCAATCTCATGTTTCGGAACGAACGGCTTGGGACTTTGCTTATGAAGTTCACATTGAGGTCATCCTTGTTACTAAGCTTTACTCCATTTTTCAGTATTGCTCATGATGCGTATACTACCGTTTTTTGGAGAGCAGGAAGCCTATATTGATCATTGTTTTTCACTTCATTGGCCATTTTTGGCGTGCAAGGACCATTTTCAGACGAGGTTTCAAAAGCCACCTCCTTTGCCTTTTCGGGCCACAATCTTTCAATCATTCATCTACGATGTGAATGATCGCTTTACTTCAAGTATTTTCTAAGGTGTTTGATGCATTACATCAGTTTAGTATTGAACTTGTGAAATCGCCATAACTATCTACGTCTAAAATAAAGTTAAATCTTGAAGTTTGGTGTGTTTTCTTGGTGAACGTATTGCTTCGCATGTTCAGCTGTTGTGAGCACCTTTATCTTGCTCTGCTTGGCAATGTTTTTAAACACCAGACCGCACCACAACAGACGGTGCTGTGTAAACGATTATAAATTTACAAGTTACCGTAACTGCGATCCTGGGAACCAAGAGACGTTTTCATGCTGTCTTGTATAACTCTAACCAAGAAGACAAAAAGTCTGATAAGCAGGGTTGCCGAGTCGGTGCTTGATTCGGGGTCGCGAAGGAGTCGGAGGTGTTTGGGTGGAGTCGGAGTTGGTTACTAAGAACACTAGAAGTCGGAGTCGGATTTTTTTGTCCGACTCCTCCTCCGGAAGTCCAATTGAATCATTTTTTACATCGCACTTTTAAGTCAGGAATTCCTGTTGAAATGGTGCAATTTCTTTGGAAACTTTTATTGCAGCAGAGAATCCTTGCTGTGCACCACGATTTCCATTGATTGCTAATTGCTGCAAAATTGTTGACAGCCAAACTTCATTCATGTTTCGCTAAGGAGTTGGGAGTCGGAGTCGGAAATTTTGGAAAGGTCGGAGTTGGAGTGGGACATTTTACCTCAGACTCCGCAACCCTGCTGACAAGATCGTAGTTTCGCCGTATTAGTGCTATTACAGAGAGACTACAGTACCATGTGCTTGTTCTCCTTGGAAATTGAATTGAGCAATCCACTACATCACCAAAATCTAAAAACTTGGCCTTTTCCGCAGCTATATGTAGTTTCCAATGTGTTAGAAACTACTTTAACCTGCTAATCCAGCCGCAATGAAGTTGTCTTGGAGAGACGAAGAGTTTGGACGATATGAAAAACGACTATGTGTTTTGATTCTGCTTGCCTCTATTCTAAATCCTTTTCCTGTTTTGCAACCACTTGTGACGCAATACACACCTGACCACCATTGTGACGTCGAAGCCATATTCAACGTGACCACAGACGACCAGGTAAGTTTGGTAATCTCTTAAGCTAAAAATAAGTGTATTATGTTGGTGTTTTCCATTTTGAGAACCCCTGCAACTTCATGTGCTTAACATTGTCTTCTGATTTTTCTAAGGCCGGTTGCACGCCGTTTTCACCAGCTGTTAGATCTCAAGGTTCATTAAAGTTGACCAATACAATTGGCTAATAATCCATTTTGTTTTCTTTTGCTGTTTTCAACTTGACTGTAGTTAAACTTTGCCCATTCGATTGAACCACTAGCGGCCGTAAAGTGTTCCTCCAACGAGCAACGCACCTGCCAATATTCGTCGCGCTGTTCATGCCTGAGTGACTATATCAACGAGGCATTACGAAATACGCATGAGCGATTTCCCACATAACTGTAAAATAACCACTATCAAATGGACAACGCTATGATGCAGTGTTGCGAATAAAATTCGTGAATAGTGCGAAACGGAAAATATTCAATTAAAATGAGACACAAAAGGCTATAAGGGGTCACCTTCTGTTCAAAAATTAAGGTTTTTCAACTTCTTGTGAGTTAATTTTTCTTAGGGTTAACTTGAAAAGTTTTAGATTGTTTCTTATGATTTTATGCTTTCATTAGCAGAGGTTTGAACTTACACCTCCACTGCACAGCATATGTTTAAGGCTGTTGAACTAAGGTCCCAAGCAGAACCCCTTTTCAAAATAGATATTTTGACAGATAAGGTGTCACAGCAACTGCATCCTTACGGGTGTTTCCAAATCGAAAGGGCTGGGGTTTGCAGTGAATTAACTTTGCGACAAACGCATAAAAATCCAATAAAATGCTTGCAGAACTGGCATTGCAAAACCCCCGTTAGTGTTGATGAATCCAAAACCGTCGCCAGAAAGTTTTCAATAGGGGGCTTTGCGTTTCTGCGGGGGGCTTGACACTCTAAACATGACGAAATCTCAACTGATTTATAGTGTTTCATTGTTTCAATTTGGGGGGGCTTGGGGCTTTGTTTAGGGTGGCTAAGCCCCCAAAAGCACCCTGTGGCGACGGGCTGGATGAATCTGCCCATCGGGTAACAACACGATCGAAGAAAATGCAACATTAAGGAGATTTTGATGCAGCGATGTATTCATCTATGGTTTTTAACATTTAAGTTCTGCTCATCGCATTAATTAATGTAACTTTCACATGAAAACGTATTTGGAGGACCGTATTGTATTTAACAACCCGTTGCAGGATAAGATTACAGTTTTGAGAATCGTTTAATACTGCCCATTAGTAAAAGAAAACGTGGTCTTACACAAGTAAAGAATTCGTCTCTCAACTCATTCTTCTTGTTTCAGGCAGCCAGCGTGAATTTAAACATTTCTGGCGATTGGAGGGAGGAGTTGCTAAACTTGACAATACCTTGGTCGACGCCTTCCGAAAAAGCAGGTACGAGGAGCCAGTGCCACATGTACAACATGACGCGGCCCGAAATCAAGAACAGAGGTAAGCGTTTTCAACTCACGGACTTCCTCAGAGAAAAATTCCAATGATGGGAAATGTAGACAAACAAAAGAGAAAACAATAAAATTTTACAGTCGGTATCATATGATTGTTGTTGTCAAGTTTGGCACTTTACTTCTGTTCATTTATTGATTGTAAAAAAAACTGGGCGACAGCAATGGCTGAATTAAGCCAACGATGTAAACATTTCACAAAACGTTGATCTTTTTGGTTATCTGGAATTCATGAAACTGCAGCTCAGGCAACCAAACGATGTTAGAAGCTAGTTAACCAATGCAGTACTGTGGGTCATTTCACCTATTTATCCAGTTCAACCATGAGGAACTTTTCTGCAGTTGTATCGTATACATTCCTTGCCGGCCTTGACAGAATACAGATCGATCATTGCTGCAAACGTGTTGATCTTATACAGAAGACAGTTGATCCAATTAAGCACATAGCTCCGCGAAATCGTCTTCAGCAGGACTTCTAACACATAAAAATACGTTCTGCTTTAAAAACGTCTTCAAAAATTGTCATGTCCGAAACTGTCACTACTTCTAAGGTTTGTTTCACCAGACGTGAGCGCAAACAAGACGTATGAAACAATCGTTTGTGGAGTTGTGCATTTCACCAGCGAAGAAGTCTCATCGGTTACAGAGGTTTGAATGCTTTCCTTATTTCTGTAACTGCTTTTGCGGCACGTACGTTGATCGCGGAGAAACGATCGGTTTGGTGCCCCACGTTCTGAAAAGTCTCAAGAAACTTCAAAATGAATTTCTTTGCCAATAATATTGCAGGTGTTACATCCGGGCGTTCAGTTTTCTCGGCCCCCAAAGCAGTGCCGTCGCCAAGGGAGGCCTTGGCGAGCTTATCCACCCAAAAAAAACCCTAAGCCCCCCCAAATTGATATATGAAACAGTATAAATCAGAGGAGTTTGATTATTTTCCGAATGTCAAGCCCCCCTTACACGAACGCAAAGCCCCCCTATTGAAGACTTCCTGGCGACAGTTCTGCCCCAAAGTATATCTGCAACCGCTTCGTTCATCTTCTACAATGGAGAAGACTGGCCCAAGTCTGATATCAGAAAAGCACAGTTATTGAAAGCTGGATTACTTTTCTGCTTTGTTTTTGTTATTTTTTCTGCTGTCAATGTTAATTAAATAATCCATCTAGCAAGGGAAGAGTTCAGCCATGAGGGCGTATGATTCACTTTATCTTCAGATCACTGAAAAAACGTATACACGTTGCATCATTTACTCCAGTTCTGTGCAGTTTAGTGCGTGTGGCCGGGCAACTCACCGTGACACGGTCTCGCCGCATCGCGTTTCACAGATATGGTTTCTTGCTGTGATGCATATGGCGGGTCGTCCCCTCATCATGTCTGTTGCTTAGGTTTTAATTTGTAGGTCTTGTCTTGGAATTTGTCTTGTTGTGGTTTTAATCATCGAAGTAATTCGAGGTTTGCTGCCGCCTCTGCTCCTCTGAAAATTTAGCTTCATTTTTTATTTGTCAGCTGTAGTTCAGCGCGTTTGTTCCCTGCCGGAAAGAAAGAAATCGAAAATCAATGTTTTCAGAATCTAGCATGGTTGCTTGAGTTGTGATTAATTACGCATTTTGTAGTTTATTTATCAGATAAATAGTGGCAAATAACACAAAAATGAGCATAGCGTTGTGATGGTCAGGTCAACCATTACGTCATAGGTATGACATCATGGTATTGTTGGCATTTGCCGAAAGAGAAAAACATGTTCATCAAATCAACAAGGGAAACTTTGGTTCTAGCTTCAGCAGGTAAAGTGTCAGACTCGTTTGAAACTATCCACCCAAAATTGATTCTTACCATTGCATATGCAACCGCAATTACTTTCCTGCTTTAACGCAGTTCGGCACGGTCTGCAGAAAGGCCTGGGAGAAACCACTCATCACGTCAATGTATATGTTGGGTCTCCTCATAGGCGGGATTGTCTGTGGCGTCGTTTCCGACTCGTAAGTGTTTCCACTCTCCTCGGTTGTTCACACAAGGTTTCATCGTGCCTCTGTGTGACTTTTTTATCGTCAAAGTGAACATTTTTTACATCCAGGATTGGCAGAAGAGCTGGATTTCTGATCTTCACTTTCGTTCAGTTCGCAGTGGTTTTCGCTTCTGCTTTCTCTACCACCCCCACGTTTCTGGCTGTGTTGACGTTTCTCACGGGTTTGGCGACACTCGGCAACTTTGTGTGCGCAATTCTGTTGGGTGAGAGTAAAAGATCTCTCTTCAATGTTTAGAAGCCGTGGTTCTTAAACTTACTGGGAGTAATGAACGCGATAAGCTTTCCAATGCATTCACCAAACCTAGCGTAACTTCAAAAGTAAAGTACCAGTTTTTTTCAAAACCCAAATATACGTTTTATTAGCGCACAAAATAAAAACTGTTTGAGAACCATCGGTGTTGAGGCTGCACTGTTATTGCATGTGTGCATGTGTTTAATGTTTGCTGATAGCGTAACGGCGGCACAAAATCCCCGCAAGCAATGTTCCTCCAGGACCGCGTTTCTTAACCTTTTTCCACTTCAGCAACCCGTTTGGTCACACCTGAGCAGTCCAGCACCCCTTCCATTGGCTAACACCTGGTTACTATAAGGATAAAGTAAAGAGAAACGTATTCCTTTTACCGCCACATATGTGACCTTACCCAGCACCCCCTGAAATTGATTTCAACACCCCCTGGGGGTGCTAGCACCCCAGGTAAAGAAACCGTGCTCCAAGATGTGCAACTGCGTAGTACCACCAGACCATTTGCTCAGTGAAAACTCATTCTCGCGCACTTGCGAGATTCCACATTTCGTATTGTATATATATTTCACAGGCCTTCTACTTCTTGAAACGCTTCACTGGTTTTGTGTCTACATGCTTGTGGAATTTTCATGCGGCAAAACAAACATTTCCTCAGTGTATAATTTTCTCAGAGGGAACACTGCCCGCAAATATGATTTTATAAATTTTACCTTATCGTCAATATGATCACGTTCTGCCTCATCTTCAGCTGAAATTTTTACTACGTTGTGTGCGTCCATAACGTCGTCACGTGCACATGTGTTTAGGAACGGAGTTCATGCCGACACGCCTTCGTTCCTTCGCTTACCTCTCCGTGGAACTCGGTTACTCTATTGGAAGCATGATTTTTCCTCTGTTTGCTTACTACTTCAGAAACTGGAGATGGTACTTGGGTGTTACTGGCAGCATTGGAATTGCGTACATTCCGTATTGCTGGTAAGCAAACGTATTGGAGATAGCACAGCGGTAGGGTGTCCGCCTCTGAATAGGAGGGTTAGGTGTTCGATCCACCGTCACTGAGTGAATCGACGAAGCGCTCCTTTGGCAAGAGCGACCACATCATCTGCCTCAGTAAAGAGCAAAATTTCTGGCTTCGGCATGCCGCCAAATGCCGTCTGCCCAGATAATAAGACAAGCTTAATATAAGCTTGTTGCAGAGTTTTGTTACCAATCTTTTGATGCAAGTTATGTTCCTGTGCATATGACTTGTTGTGACTGGTCGCGGTCCTTCAAGAAATGTAAACGTGATTGGTGAACTGGAGGCGATCTTTTTGCGAAACGGAGCGAATTTTGTGAAACTTCGAAATGTAACATGTTTGTTTCCGATTGGTGCTCGTGTGGAAGGAAAGAAATTTTAAAAGGAGTTCACCATTTAACGTTTTAAGGAAAGTTAAATATTTCCGCAATATATGTACACTTCTGGTTGGCAGAAACTAAACTTAAACCAAACAATAATCATTTTTTCTCACCTTTATCGTGAATTTTTTTTTCGGAATCGCGGATTCCCGGCATAGTCTTTCTCCTAATGCAACCTTCTTAGCTTGCTGCTGTTTTGTAATAATAGAAAAAGCAGTTAAATTGGCGCGTGACACTTCAAAAGTCGAGTTTATTCCTGCATGCGGGTTTGCTTAATCTCTGGGGAGAATGCGACATTCGTTTTTCCGTCTTCAAGATAAAAAGCAAACAGAGAAATTCCGTTTGGAAGTTACACGCAGAACTCCCTGTCACATTTTGAATTCCACCTGCGGCACATACTTGCAACAAAGCAGCACAGGTGACCGATTGCGGATTTACAGAATCTTCTACTCGTAAGTTTAAGACGAAACGACAATTTTCTGCGAAGCAGCTCGAGTCGCGGCATCTGTGGCAACAAAAAGTATTTAATCGACGTTCGATAAGCCGAATAGAACTTAACTGCCCACCCTGGCATATAAGCTGTATTCCGTTTATTCGTTTGGATGGTTTCTGTGCTCTGGCAAAGCGACGGTGTTCAAACCTGCCAAGAAAGTTTGGTTTATCTTCTCTTTTTGCCTCTGAAGCTACATGCTCAGATCCGGGCTTTGGCCAAAGTATAAAACATCGTTGACCCCGCCTGACCTTCAGCACGCGCTCTTACGGTGACATCCACGCGGTGNATGANCTCACCGGTGCCGTGACGTACGCAGGCTCATCGACGAATCACCTCTTTGGCTTCTGGCATCCGGCCAGGAGAAAGACGCTGAGGCGGTGATGCAGAAAGTGGCCAGATTTAACGGTAAGCCGCGAACAGAGACCGAGGAGTTGCAGAAGGCTTTGCGCAAAGAAAGCGATGCTTCCTCGCGCGGCCTTTTCTCAACAGTCAAGGAGCTGGCGACCAGTTGCACGATGGTGTCCCGTTGCTTCATTACCGCAGTATCCTGGTGGGTTGCATTCATTTCCTTCTCGCATTCGTTAAGATTCATTTCCTTGTTACGTACCTAGATCGTTTTTCATGTCTTGCTTATGTGGAGGGCCGCAACCAACTGATATTTTCGGAGGGTGGGACAAAATGGTTGTAACTTGCTGCACCTAACAACTGAACTTGTTTTTGAACATTTCGGGGGGCACAATTGCCCGGTTGCCCCCTTAGTTGCGCTCCTACTATTGAGTCCTGCTTGCGCGAGAGAAAACATGTAAACAGTTGGAAACGAGAACAGTGCGTGTTGTTTCTTCAGGCTTTCTCATGGAAATGGGAATTGTCCATGGGAAGGGAATTTGTCAAATGGGATGGGACAGTGGACTTGAAATTCGTCACATGTCCCGTTGTCATTAATTTTAACATCATACAGCAGGACATTTCTGAAGTCGAACGCCATTATGCTAACAACACGCTAAATATTGGACAAAGAGGCTTAGTGCCATGGCGTAGTGATGCAAGTCCCAGAAAATATGGTTATTGGGCCCTTTTTTTAGGTGACATCTAAACAAGTAATCGCACACTGGTGATTGACCCCTTAATTAAGCTGTTTGGGTAACTTTTGCCATAGTTCTGTGGATGCTAGACATTAGACATGTACATGATATAATGTGTTTTGTACTTCTAGTTTCGTGGGAATTCCGTTGGATGTCATATTCACAATTTGCCATGGGATGGGACCGAAAACTGTGCCCATGGACAAGCCTGGGCATTATCTTCGTATCCGGGCCCATTCTTGTCCGAATTAATATTCAAGTGACTGTTCGCACTAACAGATTAATGCGGATATCTGCGAAAAGCATGTGCTGCACGTAGATCGTGGGGCGTTAAGTGCAGCTGGCTTGGATCAGCATCTCATATTTAAAGTTTGATTCAAAGCTGATTGCGCTTCGTAAGGAAATATTCACTTCCGTGAGCATGGCCATACAGGAACCAATTTGTTTGGGAATCCTAAGACACTTCACCCAACTTGTCATATTTCTGCTCACGTTTTTTCTCTTTTGCCCATACTTGCGGATTTTGACGCAATACTATGCAAACGACTAATAATGATTATTTTCACTGCTCAATTTTTTCGAGACATTCTTCACAAGAAAATTTCTGAGAGGACAGAATATTTTTTCATTGTTCTTTCCAGAAATCTGTATCCAAGCACGTTTATGCTGTGTTGCTCGTATTTTACCAAGGTTTCCTTGATTTTTTCACAGTTTCTTCAGATCAAGGGTGAAAATACCCCTAACTTCCCGCCGAATGGCAATATCCATGAATATCAAATGCATCGTACTTACAACGCAGCACGCTGTAGAACGCCTGTTTGCAGATAGTTTTTGTTTTCGCTAGAACAAATTTAGCACGTGTTTTTGTTTTTGAACAGTCATTTTTACACATGGAAGTCGAACAAATCCAACTAAAAACTGCTCAGTAATATTCTAAGTTGTCTCTGTGGTTGTCGCAGGCTGATGGTAGCAATGTCCTATTATGCTATGAAGCTGAACATGAACAACTTGTCTGGCGACCGGTTTCTCAACATGTTCTACGGTGGCTTAACTGAGTTCGGGGCGACTTTGATCTTTTACTTGGCCGTGGAGACGAGAGGTCGTCGACAGAGCTACATAGGTTTCATGGCACTGACAGCAGTTTTCATGACGATTGCATCGTTTGCCACTACATGTGAGTGTTCTGTAATTGACATCGTTTACCTACAGCACGTCGCTTCACGTTGAGAGTTTTATGGTTGCTGAGGTAATTCAGAGGAACACACAGTTGATTTTTCCCGGGTCTAAGGCCTGCGGAGCATAAAGAGCCGTAACTAATACCCAATTTCGCCAATTTTATCGTTTGGAAGCACTTGCAGTTCATACGACTCGCTTATTCGCAGCTTTCTTTGCTAGACAATTGCCATCTTGTTTGTGTTTGCAGACAGCGGCGAATTGGCCACCGGACTGTCCATGATTTGCCAGCTCTCAATATCCGTCGCATTCAATGTGGTTTATGTTTATACCGGAGAACTCTTTCCCACGAAGTCGCGGCACTCAGTGCTTGGGATGAACATGATCGGCGCCAGGCTGGGAGGCTTCTTTGCTCCGTTTATTATTTACGCAGGTTCGGTTATATAACTGCCGCTGACGCTGAGCTTTGTAGAAAAAGAAACAAAAGCCCAACGTCAGACTTGTGCTCCGCGCTTCTGTTTCACCTGGAATCGAAACTGGAATCCGCGGTGGCCCATTCAGAAACGCGTAAACAGAAAGGAGTTTGATATATCCTTGAAACCGTTGCTCGAGGGCAGCCGCCACCAACCTTGGGTCCACGTAGGAGCAGGCGGTTGGGGGTTAAAGTCTCCTCCTACATCATAACTCGCAGACCAACAGCATTTTGGTATTGGAAAGGTAACAATCCCCAAACAGAAAACCAGAATTTTCTTTCACGTCACATTTTCAAGATATTGCATTTTATGAAGCGTAACAAGTTGGTGATTTGGCGTAAGCGAGAAAAATTAGGGCCCTCCAGTATGTGCAAGTAGAGGGTTGGAACAAATGGCCTAAGACTTTGACGCTCAGCTAAAAGTAGCATCGCCATCAATATTGCAAAAGGGAGGAGGTTTGTTTTCGGCGCGACTGCATACTCGAACATCGGCAACTTTTTAGTGGGGTAAGTTAACCAAAAAGCTAACAGCAGGAGCATGGTAATCTCCGGTAGATTGGCTCACGAAGATTCACAAGAGGCTGCGCAGTTTATCAAAGTCGCGGCTAACCTCAACTGTTACTGCGGTTAGAGCATGAAAAATGGCCATCGGTACCTTGACGGTTAATGGCCACTGTAATGGCATCGCTGCACTTTCATTTTGTCATGTGCTCAGGTGAAAACGGGAGCACTCTTGCGCCATCTATCGGTACAGCGGTAGCGATTGCAGTGAGCGCGATCTCCTTCGCCTTCCTCCCCGAAACGAAAGGCGCCGCTCTTCCCATGACAGTCAAAGATGCGGAAGAACTTCCCAGGTGAGTTGCTGAAGCTCGACTCAGAGGTGCGCGTGTTTCCTTCCACAGTCCGGTTAGCGGCTAAACGGTGAAATGAGCCGTTCGCAGTATCATTGTCTCTTCCGTAATTGTAAAGGCGCTTCCTTACGTTCCTCTCAACACCTTATCTTGATCCTTGTGGCGTGTACATGTAAGAAATCTAAGGCATTGACCGGTTGCTGAGAAACTATTTCGCTCGTTTGCATAGATGTTTCAAATGCGACGATTGGTCCTAAAACTATGCATTAACCGTAGTCAAACAACAAGTGAAGATCAGTATCATTTGCATTCTCTATGTTTGTTTCAACTGCAAGCAAGCATACTGCGGTCCGCCTTTTTCTACTCGTCGCCTCGACCAATGTTCTGTGTTTTGTTTTCCTTTCTTTACAACAATGCTGTTTGTTGTCTTTATGAAAGATTAGCCTTGAGGCGTTGGTTTGTTGCACTGCAAATGAAACCGAACGCCTGCAAATGTCGAACGTTATTATTTCAGCGTTGCCCGTCTCTTACGAACTCCTCTCAAATGTGAAAGTTCTACTAAAATCTCTAATACGCCACCTACTGCTGATTAGATAAACTACAGCAGGTTTTTAGAGAGATTTTTTTTAATGGAGAATAACCTTTCAAAGCAAATGGTTCCCACTGCAAACGTGTTTTTTTGTATATTTGATTTTAAACAGGTCAGAAATAGACGATGTTAAACAATACCAGCATTCGAGCTCCTCAGATATTTGCTCAGTTTGTAAATGAGAATGTAAATTTCAGCTCCTCAGGTTGATGTGTTTAATCCAACATCATATTTTGGCCGCTGAGTGAGATTAGTGAAGACACAACGAATGGAAACCAGGTCATGTTTCCCACAGGCCCGTAGCCACGGGGACAGTGCCCCTCTAAAAATTTTTTGTGCACCCCCAAGTTTTATTTGTGCCCAGGAAAATTTTATACAGTTTGTTTTAAACACATAATGAAAACAAAATCTTGGCCCCTACAAATGCCTTTCCCCCGAAACCTTAAAACCTGGCTACGGTCTCGGTTTCCGCTTCCACTGCAGACTAACCGATGTTGTGAAAGCTTGAAGTAATTTGATGGATTGCAGTTGCAATCACCGCGCAGACGGTCGAACCGTTTTGAAACTTCGAAGTACATTTTTTCTCGCGCCTCCAAAGGTGTCATGTCTTTGCGACATGCGCCGTGCCCGGTTACTCTATTATTTATATACTTTAAATACGTTTTGCTTGCAGAGGATGGAACATCGGCGCGTGTTGTCGAACAACGCATGCTGTTGAGGGGGAGTCTGGCAACCCAGGTTGCGATGAGCGGCTGTAACAACTCGTCAACTTCCTCCTATCAGTGATGGTTTAATGTTTGATAAAACAGTTGGAAAGAATTTGCCAGAAACAAATGTTTTTATCAAAATACAAAAAAGCTGCTAAGAAAGTCTTTTGGCAATCTGTCAAAGTTTTTCAAAATAATACCAAACCCTGGTTTTAACGACTTCATACCTAACATGACTGCGTTGATGAGTGCAAAACGGGAACAATTTTTTCTATGTTGCATTGTGGCCGAACTGCGCGTGAAATTATCAAAATTTCGTTTTTTTTTCTGCCAGATTCGTTGCCAGTTGAAATCACTGTGTCCAGAAATTGCGTTCACAAACGAAAATATAATTTTTGGTGCCATGAAAGTTTTATTACCTTGGAACAATTTCAAGTTGTTCTATCTTCAACGCTTAAAAATTCAACTGCAACGATTTTAGATCATCAAAAAACAAATGGCAATAAGTTTAGTTTCAGATCACTAATAAATGCAGTGGCCATGGTGTGGGGGGTTGCGGTAACTCGGTGGTACGGTGTCCCCGTCTCAGTTGGAAGGTTGAGTGTTCGAACCGTGGCCACTGACAGATTTAACGTACCTCTACCTGGACAAAAGTGTTCACCTCAACCAGGAAAGACGAGCGATTCTGATCTGGGTTTCGGGTCAGTAGGTGTCGCTCAAATGGTACAAACAAGTAAAATTGGCCTTTTTTAAATAAAATTCGTTTTTTCATAAAAATATTTTGCTTCAAATTGGTCTTTCGCATCGGGTATTTGCACGAGTTAATTCGTGAAACTTTCAAATAACGGTCATGCAAATTTTAGTGCATCGGAATTCGAACAAGGCCTGCAATTTCGTCTTGTACACATCGAAATTTGTCACGTTTCGCCCGAAAAATTAAACGAACTGCAAAAATGGGTTCGCGGTTTTACCGGAAACGTAGGGGAGAAGTTTCTGGAACATTTCACGACCATTACTGTTGTGTTCGATTCAGCCCATCTCGATTTTTCGGCACAAGCACGTAACTGGCTGCGACACCGGAACACGGCTCCCCCCAAAAAAAACTGGACGTCTGGTTACCTAATCAACAGAGCATCTGAAAAAAATACTGGATGGGAAAAGATTGTTAATTGTACCAGAAGTCGTTTCTTCAAGGTCTAAACGAAATGTTCAATCTGAAACGATAGCAAGTGCGATTAAATTCGAATTTTAGTCCAAATATCCTTCAACTCCTAAAAGCAACGACATTGATAATTTCATTTATTGTTTTCCAACAGCTACAAGCAAACCTATGCAGTTTTTGACATTCAGCTTGATGCAATTTGAACTCCGTCTTATGTTTCTCAGTTTTGTTCGCAGCTCGCGGTGACACGAATATAACAAATAACTGCTAATCAGATAAACTACATCTTTTTTTAATATTGTGCAACTTGCCATCTTGTTTTTCAATGTTGTGCAACTTTCTCCATTTAAATTAAAAGTCTACCTGAAACTTAGTGGTTTTCAAAATTTTAGTACCCTCGTAGTAATACCATAGCAATATCTGGCGTGTTAGTCGCGAAATACACTGACTCGTTTGCAATGCATTTGGTGATGAGTACACGAAATGCGATAAGGTGAGTTGTGCTGGGAGGAGAAACAGTTGATCATTTGTGATGGAAAGGATTCGAGTGCAGAATGAAGTATTTCTCTGTTGCTCTTGCCAGATGTTGATTGCGTTCATATATGTAATTGACAATGGAAGCCGGTAATCAGGGTTGCCAGATTGGCCTTTTTTAGGCCAAATTTCAGAAATCTGGCCTCATTTCTTGTTGGCTGGCCGAAAACATTTATTTGGCCGTTTTCTGACCTCGTCTCACGTTGGTTGGCCTTAACAAGGGTGTACGCAAGGGGGGGGGGGTGTTGGGGTTAAACC
>JGI24158J21664_10004516_pt1 | contig 17933 bp, 8 predicted proteins | sample Ectturendosymbi3_FD_21664 | JGI IMG/M metagenome (IMG submission 21664)
TTTTTTCTAAAAAAACGGCAACAAAAATTTTTTTTCATCGGCAAGTGATTGCAACAAGAAATTATCTCCGACATCATTCAGCTGCATTTTTAAGGTACAGAGCTCTTAAAAACTTCTCAGTTAAAGCGCATAAAAAAACTGGAAATAAAAGAACCGTAGAGAAGTTTCAAGCCACGGCTGGCTCGCTTGTCTATTGTAAAAAATAAAACTGGATTCAGTTCAGTTGAACCAATATCCAATTGAAAACATCCACACAATACAACCATACATATCCCAGTGTATACAGAGAAACGAAATGGTTTGAACTGCACCTTCGGGTCTACGGTTCCGTGACAGGGAGCGAAGGATGTCCCGAGCAGCTTCTGGCAATGGGATTGCACAACAGACACTTGTTCAGCAGTGAAGGTCGAGCACGGATGAGGGACTTCGTTCGGAACTGCCGTACACGTGGTCGAGCTTTCTGGGTCATCGACGTGAAAGAAGTTGCCAAAAGCGTTCACGTTATCAAATTTCTGAAAAAGCGCGTACAGGCTGATATCGTGATTATCACTTAATGTATTTATTTGATTATTTTTTTATTTTTTATTAAAACGCAAGGTTGAGACTCAGTCAGGATGCAGGAGCAAAATGTCCACTAAACGCGGAAACCGCAGCTTGATCGTGGTTTGGTTTAGATTTTCTTTTTCCACAATTTATGCCTTACCAGCTGCAAGATCATCAGTGAACGAAAGCGAGGCGCCTTCAGAGTTTTAGAAGAATAACTGCAACAAAACTTAGGTGGACGTCGTTTCAAAAAGTAACTTTGCTTCCTGGAGCGCGTTCGAAACAGCTCACCCTTTCGTTGTTAAGGGTCAAGTCATCGTCTGCGTTCTGATTGAAATTTCCGCACAACCCGCACATTTGCGATGCGAAGCTGTTAGGTACGGCGACATAGATCGATTTGTTGTTGTCGAAGAAAACGCGAACGCCTGAAATAATCATAATGTCAAGGCATGTGGGCGACAAAGTACACTGCCACGAATCCTGTTACGTTTCAACAATTAATTGCAAGCAGGCCTGTAAAAAACTAAGTCACAAGTCGCAGGAATAGTGGCTGATAGTAGAATTTAACTACACCAATATCCTCGTGAAAATTTCCGCTCGGGAATTTTTACAAAGTTAATTAGACAGAGTTTTTAACTGTGATATGCAATAACTTGGTTTCTTCTGTTAGTGTTTCCAACGTATTTTTCTAAGGCAGAGCACCACAGCCATATGTTCCAAGTGTAGTAAAAGCAATTTGCTCCTCTGCAGTAGACTAGGTTTTATCAAAGGCGCGAATCTATCTACCTGACAGCAATCGGACAACAGTGTACATTCCGATTCGCTCCAAGATTACGGATTTGTCGACAGTTTTCGGCAACTTGACCGCACGGCCGTTGTAGGTCGCTATTGAATCGGGATAAAGCATGATGTCGTGGCGAGCTCCCATCTGAATTCTCACCGCTCGCTTACACGAAGTGGAACACTTGTAGTTGTTGATCACCTGCAAGATTGGTACGAATTCCTTTAATGTGACGTGTATGCTTTGAATTTCAACCAGTGAATCACGCTTTCAACTTGACGTGATCACAAAGTAAGCCATAGACGCTGGACGTGAGTATTGCAATACCATTGGCCCAAACGGGACCAGGCTGCAAACGCCTTCCGGGCTCCACCAAACTAAATCAATTAATTCCTTACCATGACTCTGAACGTGCCGCTGCATTCGTAGGCCAAATTGTAGGCACAGTTTCCGGGAAAGTAGTATTGCTTGCCATCGAAAGTGCGGTAGTGGTGCATTCCCCAAGCTGAACATGCAGCTTCGTTCTCGCGGGACGCGAGACTGTCTGCATCAACAATCTCTACACCAGCGGAATTGCCTTTTTCGGCACATGTTGGTCCGGTGAAGCCTTCCTTGCAAAGGCAAACGTTGGGCTCCACGCATTGGCCGTTTTGGCACGGTTCGGTGCACATAGCTGGGGAAAGGTGCACAAGGGTAATGGCAGATTCAGGACACACAACAGATCAGCATTACTACGCAAAACAAAAAAACTTTGGTCCAATAACCTATTAACATTTTCCAACTTTTACAAAATAACCTACTCACTCAGGTAGACTGATTATAGCCCATATCGCGTGCGAAAATCTCACAACGTCTGTTTTTATTGATAGAAACAGTCACATACTTCTTCAAAATCCGCGCTGATTTGTTTATAGATAGAACTGTAGCTGAAAACAAGCAGCTTGCACAAAATACGTTTGAAAATCGTGTTATGTTGGACAAACTTTCGAGGAGAGTGAAGTTGTGAAGAAAACAATTTGACACCATGACTAATTTTTTCACAGGAATATCAGAAAATTAGGGAAAGTTTTGTGAATGAACTCTGACGTTTTGTGCTTGTTCGAACTTTTCCTGAAAACAAACCAGAACTTTAACTAAATGTGGTAGAGTTAAAGACAAAACAACCTTGATATTTAGGTATGTTGTTGATTACTGCTATAAAATTATTGTATTCAGCAAAAATGGTTTTAGTAGAAACGCTTTGTGTCCACCTATAAATGTCAAGTGACGGATTGATTTAGGGTATAGACTTTATAACAACTACGCAAAATGTGAGTTAACGCTTGATCAAATATTGTTTTTATGTTTACAAAATCGGTGCAGGAACGCAATATCGTTGACAAAAGCGCTTGGGTCCATTCGATGTTACTATATATGGTTATAAAATACTTCGAGAAAATTTTCGATCTTCCATACTGAAATGTCTTCATCAAATCCCAAATGTCATTTAAAAGACGTGGAGTTCACAATTGCATGGTTCATAATTGTAGATACACTTTACACGCAAGAAATAAAAACGTACAAGTTCTTGAAAACAGCGATTTAATGAAGATAATACTAGGTTCATAAATCGGGATCATTTATATTATGAAGATATAAGATGGGTTATTATGATAAGATCCTTTTCCACATTATCACAGACATTTTGTCCTGAAATAAAGAAATAAATTGAGAAAGGTTGCTTTAGAATCGTGGGAAAATCATAACAAATCCACAATATTTAAACGAATGCGCATAATACACTCGGTAAAATCGCTGATGGATGGTGACTCACATTCGCACCAATAAAAACTGAGATAAATGTGCTTATCAGGATTTCCTTGTACTTACGGGGACTTCCTTGTTTAGATGTTTGGAATCATGGCCGCACAATGTTATCTTGCATTTATAGGCATCATACCATAACAAACATCTACACCAAAAAAGACTTAATGCCAACTTGCTGAAACGGGTTTAATCGAGCTAGTACCTCATGAAAATGCAAATCACTTGTACAGCACTCGTTGTCATAGGTTCACATAAAGTCGCATGTTGTTCTTTTAGATCATTTGGCAACGAGTGACAATTCAAGACATATCTGATCAGAAACTGTGTGCAAAATTATGCAACAACTCCAATTCAAAAATAGGTCGATGGATTTTGTGAAAACTGATTTATTTACAAGTTCATGCTTTTGCCTGATATATGCGTGAATGCATTTTGACTATTGGAGTTGTTTGCAAAAAAACAAATCTCGCGTCGTGTATACTCTGCCATGTTTACATATCGGACGGGGCGCCGTAGACGCAAAATACATCAGAGCGATGTTACCAAGGCGCCTGAAATCGCCGTTTGTAGAGTTATAATTTAAGTAACGTCGGAAAGGTTTGTAAAGGAAGAACGTAAGGTACAGAACGGTTGACATGAATACATACTAGAGCTACTGAGACAAATTACAACGGTGCAGATTCGTTCGTTTTCACAAAAGATAAATATACAAAAAAGACGGAAAATGGTGTTTGTGCAAATGCTGTCCCTACACGTCCCTGAAGCTGACATACCATTTTCACACCGACTTCCATTGTAACCTTCAGCGCAGGCGCAGCCTTCTCCGCTGATACATCGCCCTCCGTTGAGACACTCGCCGCCGCAATCAGCCACAGCTGCAACAAAAGTACTGTGCAGTCAAGGTTTTGACTGGATTCGCACTTTTCCACTTACCGCATTGCAAACAGCGAAACGGTAATTACAGTATGCAATCTATGCAGTGGCGTAACTAGAGGTATGAACCAGATTAGGAAAAATTAGCTGAAGGGGGCTGACGGGCCACTGTGAAGGAACCACTAGCCCACAACGAGCAGAGAAGTGGAAAAATGATTGCGAATCCGGATATGGACTGGATGTCCATACTAAATCCCGAAATCACCGGAAAACAATCCGAAAAACGCAAAAAAACACTTTCTGAAATAAAAAAATACTAAATACCGAAATATAAGCTAAAGGTGAGCCCGTTTTTTACATTTAGCTTTCCAGGGGGGACGGTTTTCACCCCTGCCCCCCGTCAGTTACTCCTTTAACAGTATGGGAATAGGCTAGATCGCAGTCGCTGAAAGCATGCAATTATTATTCGGCCATGCGCATTTCAGTAGCCTGAACGTTTGAAGCAATTGCAAACCGCACGTTTTCTGCATTTTGGCAGGCACGAAAGATCACGCGTTGGGCTGCAGTCGATGCAGCCCAGTGCTAAGAATTATCGTGTACTGTATGACTGCTGAATCGATCGTGAACGTTGTCATACTTCGGCATAGCGATCACTTCTGCATAACGATTGTTGAAAACTTCTGGTGAAGAACGAGCACGTGTAAGCTGGTCTGCTGAGTGCCGCAGCACCGTAACCGAAAGCGGAACTACAATCCTTGTGCAACGAACAGTGCGCCAGGTCCACGACCTACGCCACACACGACTGACTAACTTTATTCAGCAAAAAAAAAAACAAAAAGCATTTGCCTATCCTATAATTAAAATCAGTCCTACCTCGTTCGCACTGCGATCCTTCCCATCCAGCTGCGCACTGGCATGTGTTGGGATCGACGCATCTCCCGCCATTCAAGCAAGCAGATTGGCAGACGGCTGTAAAGAAAAGTAAAAACATTCGACAAGGTTATCAGTTTCATACTTCTGTAACATGTCGAACAAGGGCTGCGGGCAAACCAGACCTTAGATTAGACTCAGAGCATCAGTTGCAGAAGCTACGTGACCAAACGAAACGCAGGTCACGCAAGATACTGGTCTAAAGTGAACTGACTTATTCGCGTAGCCTTGTTACAAGTTAGTATACGTAGTCTGTTTGTAGCATTTCCCAATCTAGCCTGCCACACGTACAAAACATTATGAGCAACTGCCAGTAATTGTTTTTAATACAGCGGCTACGGACGCACTTAACGCGAGCCTTGGACTTGCGCCTTCGCTTGGTTGTCACCAGCGTGACCAGCAGTTTAAAATTTCTTGTTTCAGAGAGCGCAGTTCACTCCCTTTCATTCACCTACGTCCTAAGATAAGCAAAGGGACCACGAAGTTGAAAACCTCACACCACGTTCCCTGACAACTAGACAAGCTTCCTTCAATCGATGAGATGCGTAAAGTATTCGCATACATTCAGCCGCAACAATTTTTTGCTTGGCAAGGTGGTATGTTTCAAGTGCGTTCTTACCAGGAACCCCTTCGAAAAAACAAATTGGACGAAGTACGAAACAAGTTGGAATGTCTTTTGTTTAAAAAAATTAGCGCAGTGCTGACAAAATTTGCTTTAATTGGTTTAAGATTTTACCCAGGGAGGTTTTTGCGTAGCAACACTGGGTGTGGATTTCTAGTAAACTAAAATGTAAGGTGCAATGCGCAACATAACAGGCAGCTAGCTCTGCATGAGGTTGAGGTTGCAAACAATGGGTAAGGAAAAAATGAACAGTTGCCTTCGCAATCCATCTTACAGTCAATCCTGCGCTTCATGACAATTTCGTTCGATTTTGGAAGAACGTTGCGCTTCCTGGGAAGGAAGTTATGAACAAGCTACTAATCACATGAACACAGTGTAGAAGCCAGAGATGATCGGATATTGGCTTTTTACTCTCCGATCCTATTCTGTTTTAAAAAAATAATATCCGTTTCTGATCCGAATCCTGCTTTGGTTGAAATCATACTATCCGCAGCCGAGAACTATCCAAAAGTGCATGTTCAATAATGCATCGATAAACTCGGAGGCAGGGCACAGAAAGCTGAAAAGATGTTTCCGAAGATAATACATGAACGGTTTTGCAATGTGCAACTTTCTCCAAGAGGTCGAAAGCGACCTAAATATATTTCACAGCCTGAATCCTCAAAATGTTGAGTAAAGCGTTTCGGATCGGATATCCTTATCCGTATCCGGTTCCCCTTCAAAATCGGTTTTCGGATATCCCTATCCGGTTGACAACTTACTATCCTGCCGGATATCCAACCGGCAAACGGGATAGTGATCATGTTTGGTAGAAGCAACACTTCAATTCTTTAGCTGTTTTTTTTTACCGCGAAGTGGATGTCAATAACGTGTGTTTTACGATGATCACACCTTGCTACACTGGAACGTGTATGCCAATAGCTGTGCAAAGCAATAAGTATCATACAAAAACGTTTGTCTGAGTTTAAGCATCGCGTGAAAATACATATGAAAGAATTTCACTGCAGCNTTATGTGTCGAATCAAGTTCCTCAAGTTACAATCACAACTTCAAGGATATTGTGAGAAATAGCCACCGACGTCCATGTGGACTTCATGCAAGCTTCCCTTCTGGTCATTTGTTACTGAAACAAAGTTTTTATATATATATTCTTTTTGATAGCATGAGTTTGTGTTTTATTATGTCAACTTCGCAAAGTAACTTTTGTAATAGAGCAACATCGCTGGAACATTTCACTTTAACACAAAACGTGTGAGATGATATATTTTGACAAAAACTGAAGCAACCAAAAATGGGCAATATCGCCTTGATGATACCTAAAAATGCGTAACGTTTTCGTTTAACGTCTCCATTTCGAAGACCGCTTTAAGTAAGTTCGTATTTTAAAAATGGTGAACGGCTGAGAAAAGAACATTTTTCGCTAACATCGTCGTTCAGTTGTTTGACCGAGTAATTGTTTTTCCATCACATTTCAAGTATTAATTATGAGAAGGAAGTCGGGGCTACGTGGACGGGTGTACACAAAGAACACCAGCCATTTTCTGCGGTAGTGGTTTCTCGTACCAGGAAGCGGTACTAAGGGTCTTTAGTCAGAAGTACGATTTTAATCGGCAACGCGTCACTGAAGCTTATCGCATCTTTATTTGAGTTTGATTCCTGGTCGCGTAAACTCGGCGATGGCCAGCGCACGTGACGTCTGCATGTAGTGAGTTTTTTCAGCGTGCGTGACCGGGAGTACAAATGCGGCTCAGGTCCTGACGCACAGCACTTGAATTCTCCTTTCGCACGGGCAGAAATAATATTTCGCTTCGAAGTGGCGCAACAAAAGCCACTCGAGCTCGCCGTGTTTCAGTCTCTGTAAAATCTGTTCTTTGCCATGTTTGTCGCGAAAGGAACCCGGAACCGATAAGCACTTCCTTTTTGTTCCATTGGCGGCCGTGTGGTCACGGCCGGTCGCAAAAATAACAAGAGCCAGTCTGAATTGCGCAAATTCTGCGTCGTGTTGAGACACGAGCTAAGTATTTACATCGCTTTCGTTGCTGAATTGCCACAGTTCAATTCTTCTCTACAGTATGACACTTGAAATGCAATCTTGCTACAACCTTTCTACACTATAAAATAAACTTGATGCACTCTGCCCAAAAATTGAAACTGAGTGTTGCTTTTACTTTGTTGCAAGTAGGGTAGAAGGTATGCGTGACTTTTGTGAAATGCGTAGATCATTTCGATGTTTCTTGTAGTTGTAGCGGACGCATGCAGTAGCCCTTTATTTTTATGAAGCATTTTTGCAAATAGTTTGTTATGTATAGCAGACAAAACCGTGCTCAATTGACTCTGTAGTATCTATCGATTCCAAACAACGTTATACCAAGAAACAGTACGGAATAGATTGCTTTTCAAAATATGAAAACCTCAACTCTGATCAGATGATACTCAATTTTTTAAAGAACTTTTTGAAACATAATTTATGGCCTTACCAAACTTTTGATACGTCTTACCTAAATTCAGTAGTTATTAAGACCAAGTGGCTACTCGCTAAACTGTTCTGTCAGTTCTCAGGATAAGTTCATCTCGTTGTCTGGCAAGCAATCTCTTGTGACCAATATCCATCCTACAATTCTTTCCCCATTCGTGTAACGAAAGTTTTAAGCTAAGACAATCTTAGACCCATTATTATATTTTGGAAATATACAAAGGTTATTGCGGCTCTTTTAGGTGTAACATTTTCCGAGTGTTTTAGCGGAAAGGTGCAGTGTCTATCTGATGTAATAACGGCAGCATAAAACCTTTTTACTTTTGGAGACCTTGTGTAGAGGCTTCATCATGACCAGGTTTTTGATAAAAGTGCGTTTAAAAAGAGTTTTAAAGTAAGAACTACCAAATATAAAATTCATCCATAGCATTGGTTGCGCAGTTTTCAGAGAATATCCTATCCACCTCAATAAGGTAGTGGACATCGAATCTTTAAAGTTCGACAAGAGCCAGGAGTAGTTGTTAATCACTTAAAAGTTACATAACACTCGAACGAAACTGAGTAAGAAAAACTTCAATCAAAATTCATACAAGTTATTGCCTTTCCGATTTGACACTATCTATGGAAAGAGATCCTTTCTCAGCAAAGAATCAGAAACTTTAAGATCTTACTGAGTATGTATTTCGCTTGCTATGTAGGCATCGTCAGCTCTTATTCAAATGGAATGATTTGAAAACGAACTTATTGTCTCTTTTTGCTGCATATTTCGTGTGCGGCGCTCAGATTGATGACAACTGTTCGTTACGTAACAGTAAGACTTCGAAGCAAAACAATTGCTTGAAGAAACAATTTCTTGTTTGCACTCATAGACTTAGGAGCAATCGATGTGAATGGCGGCTGCACCCTTAGCAACGTAGAAAAAAACAAAATCAGGGGCACTGGCAGTTTTCCTTAATGATTCAGAAGAGATCTGTTCTTACTTTTTATTCTGTTCCAAGTCATTTCAAATTCTGTCAAAAGTCAAACTGTTAGAAGGACATCAATCACGTTTTTTCGTCGTTCGGAGACTTTCAAGGAAACAAACCGTAATTACTTGAAAAATATGGGCCAGAAAACCTAAGAAAACTGTGATCGAATTCAAGTCAGAGAAAATGAAAACTAGCGATTCGAGTAAATTAAACAAAATCAGTTTGGGAACTTTACAGGCACATTTCGTTCTCACCAGGTGAAACGTTTTCCTGTTTGTTTTTGTTTATAATATCCTACTGTGATTTTCACTTACGTGTCACGCACGTCTCTCCTGTGTAACCAGTTCCACTGCAGTTGCAGGTGTTGGGACCAGCGCAGACCCCTCCATGTTGGCACTGGTTGCGACACACAGCTGCAAAATAAAGGATTCAGGAACGTGACATTTCACGTGGTTGACTAATTCTTTAAAAGAACTGATTTTGTGCCCATGGGCAATATGTTAAACGCCCACAAACGATTATCGCAGATTGAAACACGTATAGACACATTGGGCATTGAGAATATTTGTTGAAATCATTTTTTTCACCACAGTTTTTAAGTTTTCATGAAACTTGGTGTCGAGTGGACTAGCTGTAGCTGCGAATTCTTCCCAAAAGTATATGTGGAAACGTATGTCGCGCTCCAGTTCAAACAACGACGCTTATCTGGATTTGCAATCAAAACTTCAGTACAATCATAGCGTGGCCTGCACTGATCTTACATCTTGCCTCAATAAGCGTCTAAAATAAACATTTTCGCAAGGCACACCTCACGGCAAAAGAATTCAGGAACGTTGAATAGCGCGGAAACACTAAAAGTTTAAGTGTTATTTTTTCCAAGCTTATACCAGAACTGTGTGTTTGCGATCCTTAACACTGATTTGGAACTTAGGTACATTGTATTCAAGCAAGCGTACATTCACTGAACAGCAGCGATGATTGGTTGAAGACTACTACGCTGCTTGCATGCAAGCACAAAGCTAGAAGCCTTTGAAAGCAAGGCTTAACTTACCAATGTTACACTGCTCTCCAGTGTAACCTTCGCAACACGCGTCAACCTCACGAGGCTCCTTGATTGTTTTGTTCGCTAGTACCCGTTCTTCCGTTGATCTGTGCAACCAGCAGTGTTAAATCAATAAATATCCTCGCGTGCCACAACAATCTGCTGCCTAAGTTTGAACTACGAAAGAAATAGAAAAATGCAGTGATCTGCCTGGGCCGAAAAAGCAGAAGAAAGCAGAGGGGTAGATGTGGCTTCGAAATGCTGGAAAATCTGTGCTCTTGTTCATCAAATCTTTTGAGTCAGCTTCAATCTCTCAACATAATCCTGAGATTTTTCTTGTGCAGAACAGTGCTGAAACGGAAAGGGTTGCTGAGACGCAAAAGCTTCACAGTTTTGTTTTATAATGCGAAATGGAATTCAGGATGAAAGGTATTGATTGCGCGTTACAGATCTGTCCACTCTGTGCTGCATTATACGAATAAAGATCAAACTGAGCCATTCACAGTTCACGTACCTTCACATTGTCTAAGGCACGTAGACGGTATAAAAAAGGAAAATTCTTGAAAAAAATTAATGATATACAACTAGAAAAGTTCATGGGATTTCAGAATAAGCAAATTTGATAAAATGTATTTGTATTCATTGGATTCGTTAAGCGAAAATTTGAAGTTTATATTGGATTCTGTCAATTTCCATGATCAAGAACATAAAAGCACCTGAAAAAACTATACGTCATTTATCTTCGCGTTTTTTTTCAGCTGCGCAATCGAGTGGACGAAATGGTTGGTTATTTTAAACGTTTCAAATATTTCTGAATAGAAACTTTTTAGAAGTGTTTACTTCTCTTAAAACATAAATAAATCGGAACATATTTCAGCTCTCTTAGAGAATTTAAGTTATGTTTTTCGAAAAAGTCAAAACCAAAATGGATAAATGTCGTGGCAGGTGAGATCCACCATCAAACAGGCGAAAAAGACTGTTTAGTTTTTCTGTTTATTGCATAAAAGACACTGATTCACTCAACAATAAAAATAAGTTTTTCTATAGCTTTTAGTTCAGTCAATTTACTGCTCTGAAAGATAGTTTTCATCAGATGTGCGGAATTAAAGAATATTTTAAAATCATCCCAGCAGACAATATTGGAGAGAGAAACTGCTGTAACTTTCTTTACGACTTTTGCCGGATACACGTCACTTCATGGGCGTCGGAAGTGAGGGGCAAGTGGGGGCCTTAGCCACCCCTGGATTTTGAAACTTGACAATTTCCTGTTATAATTTTAGGTAAAGAAGGTTGTTTACTTAGTTTCGAGAGGGAAAAATTAAATATTACCACTTTTTCCCCCCCTTTGGAAAAATAATTTTGGCCACCTCTGGAAACATCCATTATTGGCCCTCGCTGGAAAAAAACCTTCCGACGCCTGTGCGTCACTTCCTTTCTTTGCAAAGTTTTTTTGAGATTCAAGAGACTGTCTCAATAAAATCATTGCCACAAATTGACCCCATCTCCTCCATCCACAGTTTACTTTGAAGAGTTCTGATAATGGTAAAATATTTGGAGCTTTTTCGGAGACAAAACCATTATTATTTTTTTGTTTTCTTATGGCTATTGTTCATGAGTGGAAAGACGAATTGTGGATGGAGCTGCAGGGACACAAACTTTCGTTTCGAATGAAAGCAACATACTCTGTGTAGGAAAAGCACACAAAATGAAACGGTTCGTTTTCGGCATACTGCATGTTGTTCAGCGAGCCTTGTTGTTCATGAGCCACGCACGTTTGTTTACAGAACAAGTTGATCCAAACTAACTCCACAGGAAAAACCCTTGTTTAAAGCGTAATGCGTTGTTGATCGTGGCAAAGTCTTCGAGGCTTGCTTTAGCTGCCTACGCATTTACACACAACGTAAGGCTAGTAGCAAGAAAGCCTGCAAGACGCTGCCCCATGCAGTTGATGGTTTTTCAGAACACGAAAGAACCACCGTAGTTTCACAGCCCTTCTTAAAAAGACTTTATTTCAATGTTTTGAAAATTGAGCTCCAAGTAACAGTAAAAGTTTCTTCCTTGTTTGCAAGAAACGATAGTGTAAAAATCTCTGTTGTGTACCAAGTCAACACTTACTCTTACCACACAATTCCGCCTGTGCTATGTCCGGATTTGGGCACAATCCAGGCTAGGCACATAGTAGGCTACTTTTCTTGCTAAGGACGTTTTATCGTATTGAAGATACGATTCGGGCAACGTTTCAGAATCAATTTCCTTTTTCATTTTTTAACTTGAAAGCATCAAACGCTGACTTTCACTGAATGCTTTGTTTTCAATCAGCCAATTAGACCTTAGAACGTTGGTGTCCGATGAACATGTAGCGCTGCACGGTTTCTTTTCACAGGTTCTATTTCGAAGCGAAATGATTTTGAAAAAATTGTATTTCTTAGAAGTTTCAAACCTGCTCAAGCTTTCTTGCTGTAAACTACGAACACGTTTGGTATTAAAATTTAAACGTTTTAACATTTTTGACAAAATAACAATTCTTCCTACTTGACGAGAAATTCTATATTTAGACATTGTCTCGTCATATGAATCTTTAATTATGTTTGAATGCATAAAGCATACTGTATTACATGGACATTGTTCCTTTTGTACGCACCTGTTGAAGGTGCACGACGTGAAACCTTCATCTATAGTTTCTTCGACAATAATGTCCGTCTCTCGCTTGGTGGAGCAGTCTTGGAAGGGTACTGTTTTCCATACTGTCCGAACTTCCTCGACTTCCACCACTTTGTCTTTGTAAACGGTTTTCGGGCATATGCTAGAGAAAGCAGAACAAAGATTTTAATTTTTCCGGGTCCTGGTGGTTTTCAGGATACACTTGAAATTTGCAAGCTTTCTAAGAGGAAGGTGAGCATTAAAACAGAAGTTAACAAGTTGTTGTTTCTTGGAACAGTTGATTCCGGGTTCAAAGCGTCTGCTCAATACGCTCTAAGTTTAAAAATAGTCCCTGAATTTCATTTGTCAAAGTCAAGCAAAAGTGCGATAATGTTTAGAATCAACTACGAGAGTCACGATAAAGTAGTTCTGAATTTTAAGAGAACTATGCACTGAGCATATGCTGCTAGACTTTTTGCTTGCGTAAGTCTTGCATGCGTTTTTGTTGTCTCAGTTTGTCGTAAGATGATTGATTTGCGTTTGATTGATCTGGCACCTGTTTGTTGCAGATTGTATCACTGTGCAAGGACGTTAAGGACCACCTCGTGTCAAAGCCGATTTCGGCTGCTGATGATTTATTGCTATGGAGTTGTTCTCCTTGAAGATTGTTTATACTTCGCACTTAAAAAGTTTTCGGGGTAGCCTAACTGATGGCAGTCAACCATTATTTTAGTTTTCCCATCATTTTGCACTAAAAATATAGAAGGAAACCAGTTTTTCAAATGTGCAAGAATTATTTTCAATTTGTATCTTTGAAAGAGCTGATTACATGTACTTTTTGTTATACTCATCGATCACGAACACCGAGTGCGTCATTGGATGTGATCTTCGCAGATCAAGAGCGTTCTGTTTCTATTGTTAAAAACACGATCGCCTAAAATCTTGCTTTCTTAAAACAGCACAAGTATTTAAAAAGAGATTTGCACCAGTGAGCTGACAAATATTGGCATGTTGTACCGAATAAGCTATCCGTCTATTACGCACACAAAAAGATGCATAAATACATGTAATGGACGACAGCTTGTCAAGTTACCCCGCATTGGTCACTACAAACATGTGATGTCCAGCAAAAGTGTGGTTCATAGATCCAAACAAAAATTAATAATGAACGTACTTTCGTTTTCGCTTCGTCTTTCATAACAAAAACTGTATTTAATTTAAGTTGTACTATAAGGAAACAGTCCTTAAATTGACCCATATCGCGAAAGCATTTGTGTGGTGTAACAGCCTCTTCGGCGAAAAGCAAAGTTTTAATTTGCAAAAACCAAGGCAAGCATTCATTACATGAAAATCAAGCTGTTGATCAAACAATTGTTATTTTTAGAAGAAAAGAAGAGTGTTGGCAACTTACTTCTGGGAATAAACATTTGCAATGATGGCTGCAAATACGAGTGCTTGCAGAGACATCTTTCTTTTTGCGAAAAAGCCTCGAAGGCTGCCTTTGGTTGCAAAGATGTCTTCCGTTTTCAAAATTATTCCTTGTCTCATTGAAGTCAGACGAAGATATTCGTTAATGAGAACGCGTCTGGGTAGTTCACCCAAGACTGTAAAAATCCGAGTTGCACGTTCACTTTTAAAGACAAAGCAACTTTTTTCCAAAAAGAAAACCTTTTTCGGGAAGTCTCAAAGCCGGACGCACAACAATGGGTCAATGCTTCGAGAGGCCTTTCCCGGATGTTCTGATCTTGAGAGCAGCAAAAAGGATCCTATCACCAACAAATAGCGCAAAAATGCACACAGACTTGATGGATGTCTATGAAAATACCACTTTATCCTGAACCTTAACTTTCTTTGTTGTTACAGACGCAGTGAGTAAAACCCGGATGAACTTTTCTCTTAACAAGTTCTCCTGCACGTGTTTAGTTTGCTTGTTAAGCTCTTTTGATAGCAATTGTACTTCCATTTTGTTCTTATTTCGGTTTGTTCTTTTATGTTTCAAAAAAAATATCTACCAAAGTTGCAAAGAAAACACGTCTAAAATCTGATAAGTTTGATACGTGCCAAAATGTCCAAAACTTGGTTCACTGACTTTACCTCAAAATCCTCCCATTGACGCTTTGTATATTGAATGAAAACCTGCTAGGACCAGAACGTCTGTGTTGTTCTGAGATCAAACCTAGGTTCACATATCATTTGTCGTATAATAAAGCATAGCATTAATTTCACTCTTGCCAGCAAGGACGTATCTGTTTTGCAAACTTGGTAATAAAGCCATGCTCTCTCCTCTTCAGCATCAGCATACTTCTTTAGTCACATTTTTGTGTCTTTAGAACAAAACAAAAACTTTTGAAAATTTGAAGAATGCCCGCATCCTTAAATGCAATGCAAGCATTCTCAAGACTGAGAGGTTGCAACCAACTGCCACTGCTTTGGATAAATCTTAAACAAAATTGAGCAAACATTGCTTACTACGCATGGCAGCTTGCTTTTTAAGCAAAGACTACACGTGAAACTTGTTTGCTGTAATTACTCTCGTATCACTATTATTTTGAACTTGTTATTGTTAATCGCCCGCATAGTTTTATGAACATCCTGTCGATTAATCTTCGCTATTTCAAACATTTTTTAAATTTCTGCCCGAAATTGTGTTTTTATAAAAATATTGGTGCATTGCGAAGAGCAAGCATTTAGATTTCAGCCAGTTTCATCTTTTTCTTGTTTTTTTTTAAGTCGCCAACAAATGTTTATGGTAGCATGCTGGTCTTCGAATTTACAAGATGCTATTTTTTGAAAAACAAAAGAGCTTGAGCAAATCATAAATGTATTGCATCACCTCGTTCACAAAGTTTGCTGTTTAAAAATTTTGCTCCCGTCTTTCGACAACGCAGAACTACTTTTAACAGCACGTTTTGTCCTCCACGTAAAACGGATTACAAAGCTGCATCTGCGTATCGCCACTGCATCGGAAGTCTCAATTTCACCACCTGGTAATAACAAATTTCTTAACATGAAAGTGTTCTACTTCACTTACACACAGTACCAAGTTAAGCGAATGGCGATTTTTGATGCACGCACGTTTGCTAGAAGTTCCAGTTTTTGCTGTTTTTACGTGAAGCAGATTAACAGTGACAGCGTGTACAAAACACTCAGTCCAGGCACGTCATCGCACCGAACTGCTTGATAGTATTCTGGAAAATGGTCACTTATCGGCCAATGATTTCATTAACTTGTTGTTTTATATTTCACACAAAACAAGCTGAGCTTGCTGAAGCATACAGAAGAAAATGTGCACAAGTTTTGTCAAGGGATTAAACCCGTTCGGGTTTCGTAAAAGTGAGTGGTATTTTTGTGATAGGTTAATACTTTCCGAAATCCCTATTCAACCCATCGTTAGCGCTTTTGAACCACTGATGGATACGACCGAAAGAAAATTAATGACTCCTTTCTAAACTTGCATCGCGTTCAAGTGTTAAGTTATTTCTAAAGCTGCTGCGTTTCTTGAAAATTATTCGTTTAACAACGATCAGCCAGTTTTAACTGCTTCGTTTTGTTTCTAACAGCATTGCGATTGATGCAGTATATCTGTTTGAAATACACTAGTTAGATGGATGCACACTGAGTCAAAGTACTATTCAGCTAAAGCTTATTCTGATGCTTCAGCAAAAAGAGTTGGATACGTACTCAGGAAAACACTGCATCCATTTACCTGGCGATTTTACTCACAGCCTTTTCTTAGAAAAAATGAATGAACAACAATAAAATTTTTGACATCAAACACGTGTTGCCAAGCCCAGCTTACTGTCGTTGACATTGAAAAAAAGCAATGATAGGATATATTTTGGAAAATGTGCTGAAAATGATGTGCTTTCTTAACGGATTTCACTCCTAGGTTACAACATAAATGCAACGTTTTCTGAAAATCGTAAAAACGATCTTTTGAAATCCGAAATTGAATTAAAAATGTTTTCCCTGCGTTTACCACTTCCAAAAAACATGTTCCAAGTTCTTGAAAATTCAATTTCATACACATTGTTGTGTAACTAACATGATGTTCTTATGAAATTTCGTGAATCTAATTCTAGCCAAGCGTGACTCCGTATGAAATTACCTGATTTTCATGTAAAGACTGTAAAACCCTGACAACATGATGATCTGCAGACATTAGTGGAATACTCGAACGTTTACACCAGTACAGAAGAGTGTTTTCCAGTACGCAACTATTAATGTTGCCAGGCTTATTTTGATAGTATGTGCAACAAACACAGTCAGAAAAAGGACATTTTATACCTCCGGTCTGTTAACCCTCAAACGACTACGTTGCAATGACGTATGAACTACTGAATATACACAAAATACGAATGTGCTGAGTGCGATCAGTGAGTTTTTAGCCGGAAATGGAAGTAGAGAGCATTTGGATTGATCACTGTCTGCAAATTTCCTGAAAGAGATTATAATTCACGCTGGCACAAGCTTTAAAAAGAAGGTTTCTCGATAATCACTTTGTACCCACTTTGGAATGTCTCGAGTGGGCCCCATATATGGGACTTCCACTACTCCGGGGATCACGCGCTATCTTCGTAGTGAATGCTGCATTGGCGGCAAGTCAATGGTAGTATCGCACATCAAGATTCCTCTTCTAACCATCCATTAACACCGTGCACAATGCATGGACAGGCGATAAATATCGTTCATCAAGTCGTCAGTCTCGTAACAGTAGTCGAACCAAGCGTCCTATCAGCTTTAAAAAGTGCGTGATAAATCCACTGCAATCCAGGATCTTTAAAGGTGAATCCAGGATTTTTTAAGGGAGGCTCAGGGCAAGTTGATTTGGGAGCCTCCTGACCGTGTAGCAAGGGCCGAGCCCCTCGGGGATCTAGCTAGGGACTCTTCCCCAGAAAATATTTAAATACACAGAATCGGTTTGGTGCATTCTGATGCATGTCTGCTTGGGATTTTCTGTAGAAATGCTATCGAAATTCATATAAAATTAGTGCAAATATTTCCCACAAATCCCGAAATTGACATTTGTCTGAAAACTACTGTGTCTTGTCACGTTGGTCGGTTACTCTCATGTCGTAGACAAAATTTATTGAGCCAGGAACACGCTAAGGCGAGCTCTGACCAAGTTTATTCAGAATAAAGTTATTTTAATGCAGTATTGCTTCGAAAAAGTCTCCTGGTCGGAATATGACTCTTTCGTTGCCTTGGCACTTGAGAGACATAAACATATCTTCTCATGTACGGTCTCTGGGTGT
>JGI24158J21664_10004517_pt1 | contig 17925 bp, 15 predicted proteins | sample Ectturendosymbi3_FD_21664 | JGI IMG/M metagenome (IMG submission 21664)
AAAGCGACATTCAGCGAGGGTTTCCTACAGTCTTAGCACGATTTGCTTATTGCAATTGAAGTGTAACACTCGTAACGTAACAAGGTAACAGATCACTACACTACTAGTTATAATCGAAATCTTTATATGGCAATGTATGCACGTGCGGAATTGTTTTGTGTTTTGGCAAATGTCAGCAACAAATTTGTTTTGGCGATTTCCGTTAGATGGGGGGCTCCAGCCCCTCAGACCCCCCTGCGTGCGCCCCTGGAATTGCCTCGAACCCTCTGGATTGTGGTGGGTTTCCCTCTCATTAAAACTTTGGTTATCTATTAGATGACTGCAACATGCAGAAACTACGACCAGCAGAGCTGTTAAAACAAAAATTTTAATTTGCGGTCACTGATCTTCTGTTCTTTCAATACATAAAGGACATTGTCTCAGTGAAAATGTTACGCGTAAAGTTTACTTAATCAGCACTAACTTGATTGAAAAAGATATTACGGATTGAAAACACGCGTTTCCAAATGTTGGGAGAACTTTTCTTTATTTTCGTTTGTGAGTTTTGCTTGCAGCATGATGTACTTTTGATGCACAGTTGTGTCCTAGCTTTCCGAAACTCACTCAAGCAAACCAGAGTTGCATTGTGCAGCAGGATAGATTATCAACCTTCGAGTGAGATCACATCAACTCTGGCAACAGGACATTCACGTTTATTTTGCAGCTGTGCCGAAGCAATTCAAAGTGACTCAGATCATTCCACGAAGTTCATCACAAAGCGCTTGACCGCGTTAGCAACTTTTACATTAATCTGTCAAAACGCAGAATCCTGAATCATTGGAGTGAAGTGACGTCTTCTCACAATTGGTGACTGATGCGCTCAGAATGTTTTCAGCGTTAAACGTCACATCTCTTCAAATTGATTCCTTGACAGCACGTCTTGCTGCTGGGAAATAATGAGTGTGAATAGATCTCTTAAAACTACTTTTCGTGACAGTTCAAAATGAGGATGATTGATGTCGACGAGTAACCGACATTGTCTCCGGTTGGAAATGCCCCACACGGAATGTTTTCACAAACACGAGGCCAGCATGCGCAATGCAGGATCAAGATTTTTGTGGCTTTGTATAACCTGTGCTCTGAGGTTACGTTAGTTTGCCGAGCGATATATTGTAAGAACCGCGTCGTGCAGCGCCTCAAAATCTTTCTATGTCAACTTGTGTTAAGCCACAAAGACGCAAGACAAGCCAAACTTTGTAACAAAGCCGATTTTCATAAATGTTTTAAGAACAAATAACGACAGTACAATGACAAACACAAAAAATGAAACAAACGCTCGAGTTCTAAGCACAACGTAGTTGCAACATGCGAGTATCTCAGCGACTATGTTTCTGTTGAGAGAATTAAGTGCCCAATGAAATGGTACGACAACTGCTGATTCGTGTGGATGTCACAACAAACATAACGTTACACATGTAGAGAAGTACAGACAGCAAATTAATCGGAGCAACGCTTACACTTGTGCAGTCGTAAGATTCGCAGTAACACTGCTTTGCAGATGAGGGCAACACGAACACATAAACCAAACTAATTTGCACTCAGAAAGTAAAAAAATAGAAACTCTAAAAGAAAAGTTGAATGTCTGGGAAAAATGCTGGTCAAGGAGTTTGACCAAAACAGAAATAACAGCAAGTTTTCGAGGCACATCGTAGGGGAAAGCAGGGAACGATGCGTTTCAAGAACCTTTATTGAAAAATTTCGTGCATCATTTTGGATAATTGAGATGAACTGACGTTTGAAGACTATTCCAGCTGTTACTTTTCTGGAAGACGACTTGGACGGCAACAAACTCATGCCAAAGCAAATCGTTAAGCTTGTTAGATACGAAAAATTTTGACTTGTTTTGCCATCGTTCCCACACATTTTCAAAAACCATTTCCATATTTTTTTAATCCCTTTTCAACACTAGATGAAAAATCATTAATACCATCCGTTAATTATCTTTGTTTTTCCAAAATTTTCATTTATTTACTTTAACTTACGGTTTCACACTTTTTTACCAAGTTATAGTGTTGAATCTTATTTGATGTGAGCGTATAGGCTAGCAGAAATAAAATAACTCACCAAGCAGTTTTTTTAACTCAAACAAACGTTTGTGGAAATGATTGCCCAATCCGTCAATATGTTAAAATCATCCTTTTCTGATGAAAAAAAATTCAAGGTATTGAAACACTGTTTAATGACTTGCTAGAGCCATACTTACGTTTTTTTCGAACGAAAAGATAAGTAGCCTATAATTTTGTCATGATTTGCTTTTTCAAAGCGCGTTCTACCCACCCCGCTTTCCTCTACTCAGGGGTCGGCAAACTCCGGCCTAGCTATCATTCCAGCCCGACCAAATGGCATTTCAGATGTTGTTCCTCCTTCCAGTGGAAAGTTGCACCCGGTCATAGATTTGGCTTCCTTTTTCAAATCTCGCCAAGCTTTATATTAGGCAAACACACCGCTTTGTTTTTAGTTTGCAATCATCGACCAACAAGAAATGCATGGTCATTTACGATGGTACAACGCTCCTCGTGACAGATATAGTCGTTTGTTTGAGCAAACTGTGGAAGCTGATTGCATTAGAATTACAGTAATGCGTAACCTCGCATTTGCTGCACCAAAGCTTATTTTGATAGTAACAGCTGCAAGCACCTGGCCTGCTTCGGAGGTGTAAGAAAGACAGACAGGATACTGTTGATGTTGACTACTATTGCAACGTTTTCTTAGCCACAGTTGGGCCGCTGCTAGAAATTAATATTTCAGATTTTATTGAGTAGATTTTGTACTGTATCATCTTTGCAAAGCGTAAGTCATACGTAAATATTGAGGATTCGTAGGTTTAGAAGGTCAAGACAATAGCTGTACAGTAATCTCGCACAGTGCAGGATACAAACGTATTAGACAAAGGAAGCAATAACAAATTAGGGAAATTTAGACAGACGAGAAAGGGGCTTTTGAGAATTTTAGTTCAGTAAAAATCATGTCACGGCAGAAAGTGGCGGGGCAACTGCGAAATTAAAAGCTGCAGAAGTAAGGAAGCTGGTAATCTTATTACAAATTCTTGACTGAAAGAAGTGTTTTGTGTGAATACACATTTCATTCCAACAAAGCGGGAGAGAGCGCGTGTCACCGAAGTTGTTGGGCTGGGCTCGAATCCCGGCCGAGTCGTACCGAACACTTGATAAGAGGTCCTTGCGGCCTGTCAAGTTTCGCGCTCGGCGTTGATGGATCAATGCAAGAACCAAGTAACCGCACGGTGCTGCCATTGGCCTTCCACCAGTGCTGCATTCACTGAGAAAGCAGCCGTGTGGCCTATGGCGCACAATAAGCGCAGATGGGCGCCAGCAAACCACTCGTGACACTCCAAAAGGGTACAAAGCGGGTATAATGAAGCTTTTTTGAATTCAGGTTTTCAGTTGGTTTACCTTGATACAAAGAAAAATAGTAGGAAAATGAATTTTGATACTGTTTGGTAAATGACTTTTCTTTATGTTGAAAACCACTTCGCGCATATATCACTTTCAAAAACTGGTGTTAGATCCTACTGTGACTTTTTGAACGTCTGAAATGACCTAGTAGTCCAACGTCTGCCGACCCCTGCATTTTGAATTAGCAAAAATGCAAACATAGAAATATAATTTTTGGTAAAGTAAGGAGAGTTTCCAGATTCTGAACGGAAAAATTTTACTAAAGCATACAAATGCATACGCTTATTTCTAGTGCGCACGTCAGTTCTCAACTCGGCGATTCTGCTGTGTCATTGTTTCAGATTTATTGCAGCATTTCCATGTCTTTGGCGCTATCTACGTTTCTTCCGTAGAATAAGTGCAAAACAGTCATTCACCTGGTGCGACTTTCCTTTCGAGCAAGCAGGTTCTTGACCTTTTATTGCTTTTTAACAGTGCTTGACCTTTCAAAGACGACCTTCGCGCATTTGAAAATGGACTTTTTGCACCAAACTGCTTCCTCCGCATGATAGATATTAGCTTGAAGAAACGTCTTGAACGATAATGTCAGGAGGCGACAAACGCTCCAACTGCTCTTGGCCGCTTTTCCACTTTTCCGCAACGTCTGCTGAAATCTTTTTCGACTTGTAGCAGAAAGGTACTTTGGCGAGCCGCATCAAACGCGTCACGAGCGACTTTCGAAAAAGAATGTAAACCTGAAAGACAGAACGCACGAATTGTCAGAATAAATGGCATAATTGCGAAGGCTGGCGGTGAACAGTAGAAAACATGCAAAGCACGCGTCGGATTTCTCATAAAAGGGCATCGATTGATTTCGGGACTACATTTGCTTTTTAAGTCGAGTTGACGTCGCCAGCTGAGCGCCGAGAATCGTTAATGAGCTGCTGTGCATAGGAGCGAACTTGACGTCCACCGAATATCGCCGCGACTTCTATCTCGCGCGTCAGAAGTTGCAAATAACCTTTCTTGCTCACCCAGGGATCAAGAATGGGGTTGATGATCGCCAACCAGATGGCAACGCGGTCGCACGAAAAGCAAGGCTCGCCTCCCAGCTGATTAAGAATGATGCGACACTGAAAAAAATTTGACTGTTTCAAACAAACCAGTTCATGAGCTGAAACAATTCAATTTAAGGTTTAAACGGTATAGGCCAGTGGTTTGCAACCGGTGGGCCATGGCCCAGTGGTAGGCCATGACGCTTTTTCCAGTGGACCACAAATCAGAATGTAAACATAATGAAACTTGTGTAACGATGTCATTATGATCAATTAAGACAGAAAATTAGAAAAAAATTCCACTTGAATGTTACGTTTGTGACGTACCTCCTACTATGACAATACTAGCTGAAGCTGTTTTTGCGAGAATTGCTGTGCTGTCTGTGGCACAGCATTGCAATTGCTACAGTACAGTAAGTAATGCAAAGCTAAAGTTATGGAAGTGTTAAATCTATGAGATTATAGGCTTTGCGCCACCAACATCTTCCCTAGTTGCAATGGGCCACCGCCAATACTTTTCTTAGTTGAGTAAACCATGAGCAGAAAAAAGTTGAAAACCCCTGGTATAGGCCAGATATGAACTGACCACGATGAGGTGAATTGCACGCATCACAGATTCCCCTCTTGCGGAGTGTTAGAATACTACATTAATGCCTTTTGAAATTTTCTTCTCTCGCGTCGTCGTAATAAACATGCTCTTTCTTTGTGCGTCATGAACAGAAGCCGTTTGATTTTTGACATTAATCGACGTTGGCCTCACGCAACCCGACAGGTGTGTTCCGCGTGAAAGCGCAACTTTGTTGTGGGATGTTGGCACCGCTCACTTAGCGAGAGTGGAGCATGCTGCTATAATTTTTTATCAGATAAACCACGGACTTCCTCAGTTTTCGGAGCTGTAAGAAGCACGGCCATATGCATATGCCGTGCTAACTGAACGCTTCAGATTGAATGTTGGAATCCACACCGGTTCAGCGCTTTGGAGCATGCGCTACGTTCGCGTCCTACTCGAACACGGTGAAGAAATTAGTGTTGCCACTGGGGTCAGTCTAACATCAGATTGTTGCCTTCTTCAACATCAGATAACATCAGGTTTTTAAGTTACAGTTTCATATTAGCTAAATAAAACAGGGGTGGGCAATTAATTTGACCCGGGGTCACTTTGAGAAGCCCGGGTTTAGCGGAGGGCTGTACCTTCTTGTTTGATTTTTAAATAAATAAATACAACAAAACCAATAATGGTACACAGAAAAGGGCTTACTAAAATCGTTATTGTGCAATTGCACTTTATTATACAGCGCAAGCAAATCAATGAGACAAATTTTAACTCAAACACTTTTTCACAAATTTCAGATTTGAAGATTTTTCCTGAATGGTTCAGCGGCCAATGACAGTTGCCTACTCTTGAGCTAACCGCTTCTATTACAGTTTCACATACAATAAACGCTTCTACTGCTAACGTAAAATGTTGATCCCAACGCCGATACTTGGCGAGGCCGAAGGAAGCTTTTTCAGTTTGGAACGATAACCAAACACATGAGGGTAAGAAAATAACTTCTATTTATCCTAAAGGGAGAGGAAACGTGGAGAGCAAAAACAACAGCCCGGCCAACATCAGATTTGTCGCCAAAACATCAGACATCAGAAATTTCTCTCAAAACATCAGATCTGATGTGAAAACACCAGAAGTGGCAACACTGGAAGAAATGGCTGTAAAAAATTTTTTTACTCTGACTTCTGAGTACACTCCTTTTTTCATTGTTCACCAAGCAAGCTCAGCGTGATGCGTGTCATGAAACGTGACACAAGCATCGCGGTTGGAACTACGCGACAAAAAATCCATGGAAATTTCATTATTGCCGATCACTTCAACCCGTAATTGCGCGTTTTGCGAAACTGGATTTGAACGGCGGTTTCACTGCATACAAGATTAGAGAGTTAGTAATTTGTAACAAGTAAAACAACTTGTTGAAAGTTTTGAAAGCTTCATAATGAACCACTTCTTACTTGTGCAGACACGAGTTTGCGACTGCAAAACCTGCTTTATTAAATAAGCTCGTCGATATCGAAGAATTCGACACTGTCAAAGCCTATGCCGACATGTGCAAACATTTTCACTCACGCGACACAGAAAACCACTTGAATAATTGCCGTACAGACAAATGCCCCACCCGTCTCTCATATTCCGAGAGAAACGCTTCAATCGCTTCTTGACCAGTCGATCAAAGATGATATCGACGGAGGTGATGACACAATGCCGACGCTGAACAAACTGGCGTTATTGCTTAATCATATATCTCCTGACGTGTATTCGCATGTCGAGGATTGTAAAATTAGACAAAGAGTACCTGAAGAAGGATCTGAATGACGTACTATTCGTGTTGCGTACATTGGCTTCTTACGTGATAGCAAAAGCCTGTTGAAGACAAAGATTGCGGGAGTGTAATGCTCTTACGGCGGAGGAATTTCGTGCCGAAATGGCTGGCGTGGCTTTTATAACTGGTCTAGATTCTTCTGCTATCAGTCAGCGGTTGTTAGAAGAGGACACCTTATCGTTTCAGTCCGCCGTAACTAAGAAGCTTGCCCTAATAGAGCAAACTCATAAAAGAGCTTCTTTCAACCTCTCTTCTAACGCTCAATCATCAATTGCTGCTGGCAACACCACAAGCAAGTCTTATCTACTTCTTCGGTGGCAAGAGCCCTTTCGCTCGCAAAACACCGCTATTGACATCAGCTGCTGTAAACGTGCAAACGAGGCAGTGGCGTGCAGAGGGTGGTGAACTGCACCCAAAAAGTGAAATTGCAAAAACTGCATTTTATTAAAATGCTGTATACCACATGCTTCTTCGTTTTTAAAGGCTACAAACACGGTTGTAAGGCTACAAACACATACTGCATGGAACTAATGGAAACTTGCCTGAGGGGGAATGTAAATCTATGTTAAGAGACCCGAGATAGAGATGAAACACTGCAATCGTTAGTTTAAGGCCTTACACCCCACTTCTTTTCCCCTTTATGTAGGCCGGCCAATTCCTGCTAGTATATTTCTAATCTGCGACTTGCAGTCTTCAAAATACGAGTATCTCTCGATTCTCTCTACAGCCTGGGTTTCTAAACTGGGGGCGTGAAAGGTGCGCAAGGGGGTGCGAGTATGGCAACAACATATTGTTGAAAAGTATTGAAGGCATTGTTTTCATCATTCGTAAATTCATTATCACTTCACTGTAAGCAGGATTTTTTACGCTGTTTTAGGGGTCCCGAATCGGGTCCCTAGAATTGAAAATCAGGTCCCTAGAATCAGAGAAAATTATCATCGGGTCCCTACAGGTCCATACCGGGTACCTAACATTTTCCTTAAAAAAAAACTGCTATAAGCACAATAATCAAAACAAAGCGGGCAGTACAGTGAACAAAAACCAAGACCTCTTAAACTTGCTTGTTCAAAGTTGAAGTCATGAGTAAAGAAAGCTTTGTGTTTCGATGGTGTCTTGTCTGCTTGGTTTCATTTTTAGAGGCAATGCGAATTGTGTCACAGTCAACAGGACTATATCCTGCATGACGATTTGGCGCTGGATTCCTCGCTTTCAATGGTAAAAAAAGATCAAAATAATACATAATTTCAGAAAGAACATCGTTCGGACCTGTTGAAATACTTTCGGTGCCAAGTATGATACGTTGAAAAACGTATTGTTTTTTGAGAAGAGCGTCAGCAGTCTTTTGAAACGTACCTTTCTTTTTTTCTCGTCAAAACTCCCATCCAAAATCTGTGCCCTGACACGTATGTTTTACAACCAGGGCTGCCGATGAAATTTTTTGATAAACCCCATATAGACTCATTAAAAAATCCTCCATTTGAACAGAGAACCCCAATTAGGAAGATACACAAAATCAGGTGAATCTTTCTACTATCCAGGCATCAGTTATTCATAAACGGTACTAGCGGATCTTTGCTTATGAACTGTAAAAACAAATATTTTCCACGTAACAAATAAATATCACAATATCACAATTTCCATGAAAAGAACAAGCTCACAAATGCAAGATCCAAGTTGTTGAAATTAAAAAATAAAGTGGATTCTTCCTCATTTTTACTTTCAGGAAGAGCAGCAGGTCTCAAGTTACTAAAAAGCACAAATAAAAAATGCATGTCTCAAAATATTGCAATCACAAGTTATAAGAATCCTTCCTCAACCAAATTGAACCATCTTTCCCGCCATGGCGCGCTGAGGTGCTCGTTGTCAATGATGGCCGCAACAAAAACGTCTCATAATTGATTGTTCGCAAACCATTAATAGGTATGCGCTACCGGATGCTTATCCTCTCACGAAAATAGATGATCTAATCGATAAAAGTGCCGAAGGTCGTGATTTCAGCACGTTGGATAGTCAGCATATCACGTTGCACGAAAAGGATGAAGAGTTTATTGTTTTTCAAGCATTCAGAAAATTGTTTCGATACCGACGCTTACCATTCGGCGTTACAAATGATGTTTCCGTTTTTTAACGATTCAGATCACCCTGCTGACACAGGACATCGAGGACAACCTTTCGGCTAAGAAGGCCAGAGCTGTGTTTGTCGATCTATGACACAGCAGCCTATGACACTGTATGGCATTGTGGCATCACCTACAAGCTAATGCAAGTGCTACCTGACAGACACATGGTCCGCATGATCATGAAGATGGTTGGCAATCGTAGCTTAACCCTTCCCATCGGCAACAGCAAACGGAGCAGGTTACGACGCCTCAAGAACGGCGTCCCACAGGGATCCATCCTGGCACCCCTTCTCTTCAACATCTACACCTCTAACCTGCCAAACACCGTCTCCAGAAAGTATGCATATGCTGACGACCTAGCAATCATGCATGCTGATGGAAACTGCCATGCAGTTGAAGAGGTACTGAGCAATGGCAACCGTAGGTGAATATCACTTGACCTGGAAGCTGAAGCTCAGCACTACATAACCGGTGTCGCAGTTTTCCACATTAATAACAAGGAAGCTAAACGTGAGATAAAGTCAAGCACAACAACGAAACCTTGCCCTTCTGCTCCGAGTCCAAATACCTCGGAGTAACGTTGGGCAGGTCGCTCACGTATCGCCGACACCTTGAGACACTTTGAGACACCTTGAGACAAGTTGACATCACGCATCGCACTATTGAGATGGCTTGCTGGCTCTGGCTGGGATGCTGGAGCAACAACGTCGCGAACAGCCATCTTATCCATGGTTCATTCAACAGCAAACTACTGCGCTCCTGGCTGGTGCCGCAGTGCTCACACCCACCTCACTGACCCTGTCATCAACGACGCCTTGCGGTCTGTGACTGGATGCATGCGTCCTACACCAGCGGACAACCTTCCTATCCTTGCAGGCATCCAACCTGCTGAGCTTCGTCGCAAAGGAGCCACACTGTCTGTAACACGCCGTGCCATGGAGCCTGGATATCTGCTCCAATCGCCCTTCCAAGAACAGCCTGGGTCTGGCTTAAATACCTCCACACCGGTGTCGGGGGTCGCACGATTCCGCTCCTGCTTGCACAAATGGGGTATGGCCTCTTCTGCGGTGGGTTGTAACAACTGGCTCAAACGACGAAGAACGATCTATTGATTCTATTTGAAATGGCTCTCCACGACTGAAGGCTGCTAAATGGATTGTTACCTTTACGTTGAAAGTTCGTCCGCTAACTCAAGCATTGAAATCCAATCTTTTGCTACTTTCTGCCGAAGCGGGTAAAGCATTTGACGAAATGCGTTCCATCCTCGTTAATGACAGCAGGGTTTTTTAAGGAAAATGTTAGGTACCCGGTATGGATCTCTAGGGACCCGATTTTCTCTGATTCTAGGGACCCGATTTTCAATTCCAGGGACTCGAATCGGGTCCCTAAAACACCTTAAAAAAACCCTGATGACAGTGTTACTTGCATTAAGGATGACATGATCTTTCCGTATTGATTGCGACGCCTCTGAACCAGGCCCACAACCAGGGGGGAAACCGACCCTCCAAAATTTTCAAAAACATGTTTAATTGTTAGGTACAAGAACAAGATACAATCATTCTGCCCCTTCCGCGAAAACATCAGCTGGTTGCGGCCCTGCATTGAACACACCATTGCAGCCACTCAGCTAAGCTGACCGCGCGCTCTTTCGCGTTTCTTCCAGGACTTTATCGAAGTCTGAAGCTTCTACCCGATCGTCGATAATAAGCGTATAGCCATTGTTAAGGCTGTTCGATGAAAGGTGCGAATCCCTTATATATTCTTATTACTATCGTCTATCGATACTATCGAGGAATATTAAAGTTTTCCGTGTGTTCACTTGTCATGGTCGGTCGACCCATATCGTCAAACATCTTTCAAATCTGCTTGCTCTCTTCGGTTATCTTCGGTAAACAGGCTCACAGAAACAGAGGTTCTTCCTTTTGTCTGTGGAGCTGAAGCAGTGTTTGTTACTTCTGGGAATAGCTACCAGTCGCAGCTCTCCTTACCATCCTCAGGGAAATTCTAGTGTGGGCGTACAGTCAAACTTATGTTAAACGACAGAGGCTTGTGTGAACAGGCGCGTGAAACCATGCTTCCAGAAGATTTGCCCTCCGTCAGGTCATTGCTATATAGGCTACAAACGCCACGCGTCACGAACGTTTTCTACTCTTCAGTCACCGCCCTTTGCTTGGGCGATCGCTGCCAAGTTGGCTGACCCAGCCAGGGCATGTCATATTGCGAAAATTTGTTGGTAACAAAAGCCAACCTGCGAAGATGTTGAACCATTAGAGGCTAATCCTAGCTTTTTTATGTTACCCTGGTGGAAAGGAATCGAGCGTTTGGATCAAGGATTCATTTCCATTTCCGTCTTTTGAGCGGTCCCCTTGCCCTTCCTTCGAGATTCCCCGAGACAAAGTTCCAGGACGCCTAGTTCTCGAACCTACTGGAGGAAAGGAAGTGACGACGACGCCTGGGAAAAGGAGGTGGTAACGGTGCTTGACAATGGATCACCTGGCGTAGATAAAATGCTAGTGGTAGAACATCCAACCCCTAGGAGGAGGTTGACACAAGAAGAGCTCCAGACAGATATGGAGATTGGATTTCGTGAACCACTGGAGCGATGTGAATGGAAACGTTTGCAACTTGTAACCTCCTTGCAAACTTTTGCAGAGAGCTTGGTGTCTTGAGTCAAAGTTGTTTACTGTCTGTATTGTTCACATCCGCTCTTTCTTTAACCTCCGTTGGGGAAGACTGCAGTAACTGTAATCGGCTCTCGCGCTACTGCGTTGCTGATTGCCTATTTTGTAATTGCTTGATCTGCATTCTTTAAGTTATAATCGCGAAAATTGTACCTTGACGCGTGATATTTGGAGTGCAACTACAGCTCAAACCGGTCGCTTGTTTGGCTCATGAATTTTTGCGTTTATGCGGTATGTTTCTTTATTATGTCTTTTCTAGATTGAGTACTGCACGAGTTGATGAAAGCCTATTTTATCAAGAAATCTGATCACAGTGTGTAACAGTACCGACTGAATGACGCTGTGAGGTGATAACAAGGTTTCACAACTGTCATCTCCACAGGATCACCGTGAGCATGAAACCAAAAGTGAAGAAATAACCACATTGAAAATACAGACTTACAAAAGACTAGCTTACATGTTTGAAACGTACTGTACCAGAAGATTTTGATGTGCAAACGACAGTGGGCTCAAAGAAACTGATAGGGCACTGATAGGGCTCATAGAAACACTTGAGACACCTGTGACTTCAGCATACAACAATAATACTAAAACAATTGAACAAGAGACTGCGATAATAGTGTGTTTTACCAGGGCTGTGGAGCTGGAACTCAAATTTCAGGCTCCGGTTTCAGGTCCAGCATCTAAAAATCATGGAACTGTCTCCAGAACCACCATATACACATCATTAAAAATGAAGGAAGAACCACAATGAAATATGAGACTGGTAAAAGATTAATTCACATGCATGAAACACATTGTGCGAGAAAGTTTTCATCTGCAAACTACACTGACAGGAATTAAACTAACAGACCAAAAGGAACTGAATCACGACGTGAAATCAACGTTCAATTCCTCGCCGCGCCTACCGCACCTTTACACGACAGCACGGCCAAAATCGCAGCTACTGCATTACCTACCGCAAACGCATACCAGAAAGCCCCGGTAACTCAACAAAACAATTTAAGTCTCTGTAATGGTACACCCACGCAAACCACAAACACAAAACAATGCAGGTTGCACTCAAACAGAACCGAAACACGAGTCCCAATTCTCACCCAACACCTTGTCCCACCAAACACAAAAGCATGGCTGGAAATAGGAGCAAACACCGCTCACACCACGTTCAAAGTCACACCAGACAGCCTTCATTTCGTCACTCAACAAAAAAATCCACCTCTGTATGCTGGTACACCCATGCAGATCACAAATACAAAAATGTTGCGAGCTGCACTCAAACAGAACCGAAACGCGAGACCGCGACGCTCATTCGACCCCTGATGCACCGACAAGCGAAACCAGTGCCGAGACCGGAGCGATCGCCAACCCGCCCCAAAGTCAAAGCAGACAACCCTTGCCCACCACACAACAAAAAGCACTTTTATCTCTGCGTTGGTGCACCTACGCAGATTCAGTGTCATTTACACTTGCAAGTATAACGAAACAAACTGAAATAATTTTACTTTTTTAAACTCAAATCTCCGTCTGCACAACAGCCTTTGACATAACGCTGAAAGAGAAAAAGCACTGTGGAACTTCAAGCCAACAAAAGATTCATCAACATGCTTAAAACGCATTGTACCGGAAACTTTTAATCTGCAAAGTACACAATACTGGGAGGCCTTTGATTGAATCACCTGCCTCTAAGTAATAGCGCACAAAATAGAGTGAATGAATATGTAGTGTACAAAACACTACAACACTTTTCAAATTTTACATTCAAGAATCTCTGTCTACAGAATCACCATAAATATACTACTGGAAGTGAAGAATGACCCACAGTGAGAACTGAGACTACAAAAGTGATCTTTCGCGTATAAAGCAATGAGAAACTATTTCAGTACAAACTGATGCATTTGTATATGACTGTAAATTTGCACAGAAGTGTAGATAAGTTCAGAAATGTAGTTTTGTTGACAAACGCTATATTACTACAGAAAGCGTGCCACACAAAGTAGGACCATAGAGAAGTTTTATTGCAGTTGCCCAGCTAAAAATTATCAACCAAAACAGAAACGCCTGACAACCTCTACACTTTTTGTAGCGAATATAACGAAACTGTAACTTCAGATTTGAAAAACTCAGCACCCACACTTCACTAGAACAAAACGAGTAATCAACACTGAAGTATGGGAAAGTATGTTGTAGTGCACTAAACACCAACTGCAAGAAATTTTTCAGATCACAACTGTGATATTCATTGCAAAAAGCATTCAGCGTTGGATATGTGTAGGCCTACAGCTTATTTCATTCAAGCGTATGCATTTACTATTCTGCAGCACATGCTCTTTGTATGATACAGCTTTTCAAAATTTTGTGGATGGTGATGAACGCATTTAGTAAAAATTACGACTTCTATATACACAACATAGCCTAAGAAAAATGTGAAATTTGGTGAAAACGAGAGAGACGTCGCAAATTTCTTTTCTGCTTAGGAGATGAGAGACTTGCAGAGATTATGAAAACTACTGAGTCCCATCACATATTTTGAAAGGTTGCATTATCTCGACATTTTCATGCCCAATTTTTGCAAAACCTATCCATTTGTGTTTGAGAACTTTACTTAAAATTCCTCATTTACTGTCTTGAGTGCAAAAGTAATGGCTTTCCTTGTCTTCTTGCAGAAATCATGAAAGATGTTTGATATGTCAAAATACGTCATAAGGCTTAGTGCATCAAGACTTTTGTTATACGTTTAACAAAATTTTTCCCAATTTTTTTTCAAACCGGACCGTACAAATTGGGCATTACCGCTGCATGCACTTTTTAATTACAGTAAGCAAGTAATGGTAATTTCTGTATTTTAATTGCATTTACTGTGTTTTCAAAAATGTGATAAATATGTTGATCTGTCAGATCTACGTAAGGATTTTAAAATTCTTTTTAAAATTTTGCCCTATGTTTTGCAAATGTCCAAGCTAGAAGATGGAGATGCAACTTCACCCCCATCTCCTGCACTGTGATGTTTTGTTGCCCCTTGTCAAAGAATTTCGTTAGCTGCAGGAATGCAGTAGAAAGACGCAACAGTAAGATATTATTTAAAAACTTTCAAGTCTGGAAAGTTTTAGAGTTTGAAAAATTTTAAGACAGTGAAAATCTGTTGAACCGGCAGTCAGTTTATCGTCAGCGTAACGTGCGGCAATTTTCTGTTCCACAACGCGTACTCACCATTAATGGCAGCCAGCAAACGACGAAAATTACTGATATTGCCAAAAGTTGTATGATCATCTGCATTTCTAAAGACAAGACGCGTCGTCGATGCTTCTTGCTTCTCACAACTCTGAAAAAAGTGGTCGTCCGTTTCACAGAGCCTTGCAAAAGCACTTTGGCAACAAAACCACCAGAAGTTTATTCAAAGATTGTTGGAACAATGCACGAAAGCAAAGTCAGGGCAGCATTAACTTGCGGAAGATAGAAACGTTCAACGCACTGTGCGAAACACCCAGTGACGCAAGCTATGAAAACGCGCCAATAAACCAATGTGTTATTCCAGCATGTGTATTGCTTGATATTCCCGGCGACGACGGGCAGCTTAATTCATCGCGGATTCAATGACGAAAAGTGCGCACTTATAAAACTTTCATAAGCTCACTTTCGTTGCATTCGCAGTAGACCTTTGATTACATGAATATTGCAAATCACCGTCGTGACGAGCATGATTATTCCCAGAATCGCGTACATGTAATTGAAAACCTGCGCACAAAACCAAGTTTTAAAGTCGGGCGTCGGTTTCAAGATTGGCGAAAGGCTTGAAGGGAGTTTTCCCAGAAAGCGCAGGTGTCTGCTTTCGCGCCGTTTGCCGGGCGGCAAAAAGCGATGGAGTCGCGAACAAAAGCCAGCCACGTTCCGAGGTTCTTTAATCGATTGAATTACGGTTGGCAGCGAGAACATTTTGTACCGCTGGGTGAGTGTCATTTTCTACCGATCGAAGTCAAAATCGGCTGCACTCGGCATTTCCAGCCGCCACGACTCAGGTTCGTGCATCTTTTTAATCAAACACGTAAGACAGAGGCGATACTTGGATACGTCACACGAGCGTCTGTTTTTGTGATTTATTGCGTCACGCTCTCCCTCCCGCGCTTGACAAGCTGACGAATGTCGGATCGCTGAACATGAAACTTGCTTTCCTGCGCGCGCTTGAACAGAGAGTTGACCAGTTAAAGCCAATCGCAATAATTTTCAAAAAACAGTTTTGGCATCGGTTGACGCAATTCCTGCATAGTAGCAATGTTACAAAAAAAAACAACTTTAGTGAACTCACATAGCTTAAGCTACTTGGGGCATTTTTTCCTTCTCAATACTATTTCTTATTTTCTCTCATTAGTTCCAACAGTGTTTCCTTTCTACATACTCTTTATCTATGTCCCTATTGCACAAGGCGATGCCAGGGAAAACAGGACTTAAAAGAAACACTATGATATGCTCACTATGTCTTTTTATCTCGCCAGTCTTACGTTGAAGTGTGTGTTTTTGATATCGAAATCCTATCTGAACTACGGGACGGCGAACATTCTTCGAGTGGCGCTTTCATTCCTACGTAGAAACGCTTCTGTGTATAAGAAAACTCATTTTGCCTTTTGCAGGCGTCGTTTTGCGGTTGGTTTTATCATTAGTCTTGATAGTGTGAGCAGCGCTGTAGCATCAGCGCTTCCAATTTGGGATATCCACATTATTCAAACGCGTGCAAACAAGGTCACTGTTTGACGTCTGTGACCAAGGTGATAGAAAGGTATTTCAGCAAAACATACTGCAAGCACTTTGTGCCCTTTGCGCTTTCTTGGATGCGAGACCCATTGTCATTTGTTAGGTCATGTTCTAATCAAAAAAACAAATATGACCGACTCGTGACGCGCAGTGAAAGCGAAACCTGAAGAGCGCGTGACAACAACTTACTTGGTCCTTCGCTTCCACCGCGTTCCAATTGGCAAAACACCACGAATTTGGCGCCATCGCTCGCACGCTCCCGAAGCCCATCCTTGGCATGGCGCACATTGTAGCTATGACAACAAACATTACGCACACGATGACGACAACCTGAAACAAAGCAGGGAGCAATTGATGAGCTCAGCATTTCGTTTTTTTTCTTTGTGGCGTCGTTGGCAGACAGTGGTCTCACCAGTGTTCCCTCTATGTGCGTGACTGCGCAAATGCGTGGTACCGCCAGAGCATTTGCGCAGTGAAGTCTCATTCTTGCGCACTTGCAACATTCGAAATTTGATATCCGCATATATATCGCATAGCCCTTGTGACGCCTGAAACATTTCACCGGCTGTGTGTCGACATAATTGCGAAATCGCATGCGCACTAAAAGAAACATTTGCTCAATGTAAACTTTTCTTGAGGGAACACGGGGTCTCACCTTTGCGTTTAAGGCTTGCATGATGGGTTGCTGAAAAAGAAATAATTGAAAAAACTAGAACTCTTGGAAACGCGAACACGCAATGTTTAAAACAACACGGCATCCACCACTGTTAGAATACACTATTTGACGCTGGATAATGTGTGTTATACGCGTTTCATGATGAGGCGAATGACGCAATTGCTCAGAGCAAACCGAGTTGTGGAGAAACATCGCTTTTACACATGTAATCTGACGCCAGAGGCTTTGTCTTATAAGGCGCATCTGTTGTAATCATACACGGTACGCTCAGCAACACATACAAAACACAATTCAACAGTTTCAGGTTTTATTTCTGACAAATGCGTGATTCCTTACAAAAGCTTTGTTCAAGACGCGATGATCTCCGCTGTTGGACACGTCGCGTTACGAAAGATGGGTCACTTTTTCATATCCTTGGCAGTGCAAAACACTGCTGCGGTACGCCGCTAGTTTTTTTTCCGGTCATAAACCGGATTTTTTTAAATGACCGAAAAAAATTAAGTCAATTCGGTCATAATGTCCGAAAATATACACTATTGAATACTGTTACGGCGAGTTTTATACTATTACCAGGGCTTCCATGCCGTCCTTATTTCTAAGAAATGTCCTTATTTGTGACTTGCGGCCTTATTTTTTCTTATTTTCTGTAGCATAACAATTTTAAATACGAGCAATATCTGACAGATATACAGATCATCACTATCCCATCGTAAATATTCTGTAATCAAGGTGTTGTGACATCATAGAAGTAATATTTGTAAAGCCACAACGGTGACCCACACCAAGCGAATCTATCGCAATTTATTGCGTAAGGAAACTAGTTTCGTGTATTACACATCTTCAGTCC
>JGI24158J21664_10004518_pt1 | contig 17921 bp, 13 predicted proteins | sample Ectturendosymbi3_FD_21664 | JGI IMG/M metagenome (IMG submission 21664)
ACTCATTCTTATTTTAATCATTTTCAAACATCCCAAATATACGAAGAAATTGTGTTTGTGTGTGCTAGGGATATAAGGGGGCGATGGAAACTTTTTTGTCAGAAAAAGGGGAGCTAGCCAAAAAAAGATTGGGAAACACTGTTCTACACAAACGCTGGGGAATAACTGTTGCGTTTCGTAAAGAGAGGTTTACTTGAACGGGTAATAAAAACACCTTGAGTGTCTTAAAATGTGCAACGTATGTTTTATTCGTTGATAAAAGGTCTCATCTCTGACATGCCACGATTTCATTCGTGCATAAGTGTTGTTTTGTCATAATATCCCATTGCTTGGCCTTGCTGAGGATGTTGTTTGTAGATGACATATTGAACAGACGTGCGACGTTTAAACGGGTCTGCGTTCAATGTATTCATGGAACTGCGCGAACGCATCTCTTTTCAGGAGTTGTTCAACAACTTCCGCAACATCATCGTCCCGGAGGCCGTGAAGCACTTGCAGTGCGAGGAGCCGTCCGTGATCGAACTCGTGACCGCGCTGACCGCGATCCTGCAGGGCGTGCGTCTCGACGAGCTGACCAAACAGGTAAAAGCGAACAGCTTCTTGAAACTTGATGTCAATGCTTGCGTCGACGGGGCGTTTATCATTGAAACTTGCTTTTGTGCTTAGTTGATGGGCCACATGCGCAACCAAGGGGCGCAGAATGGCACGGCCTCCCCCTACGAGGACGCTCTTTCCGATGTGCACAATCTGCAACGACAATACCATCAACTGCTGCAGGACGCCAGGCTGGTGCGTTTGTGGCTGTTTGCGTTCGATTCGTCGCCCTGTACAAAAAGGCGCTTTCGTGTTGGTTAAATGCATTTCACAATCGATCAAGTAGTGGAACGGGTGTGATGTCTGTTTGTTGGAAACCTTTGCGAGTTTTGTGAACGAAGCGCGCTTTTTTCGTTCGGGTTTCATCGCGTTTGGTGAGATTTCATTCGAATCGTAACCTTTGAACGATTTCCCACTTTCGTATTGACGTCATGACAAGTGGTCGTTGAACCGATGTGTACCTGGTTTTTGATTGGAGCTCGTCAGGTCGGTCAAAATTGCTCCTTCAAACTGACCTCAGTCTCTCCCAGAGCCACCTTTGAAGGTGTAGTTTAATAAGAAGGTCTGACAGAGGTTGCTGGCAAACTCTGCCTGAGAATGAAATGACTGTGTGCCGGACAAAGCAGTTCGTTGCGCAATAACCGTGTTCTTAGGTGCGACCGTGTTCATGATCAATGTTTCGTGTCGCGCAGAAACGTTCGGACGAGCACAGGCTCACCGCTGGCCAGATGCTGCTGCAAGCTTTCGATGGTCTGTTTTGCGCTGTCCAGAAAGAGTTCCTCTCGCTTCTCTCTGCGCGGGAACGCTTCAACTTTCCGCGCGAGTGGGCTTACGTGGCTGCGCTCAGTGAACCGTTGCAATTGCAGAAGTTCAAGAACTTGTCGGGTCAGTTGATGGTCTTGAGAAAGGCGTCGTTTTCAAACAACGAAAAATGTTGTTCAACAATCTGTTCATTATTTTTAGTTTCTGATGAATGCCAACGAAGTATCTTCTGCAGCTACTGGTTTTGTTTTTGCTGTGAATGACCTTAACTCAGCAAGTGGAACTGTTTACCATTAATAGTTAGGCCAAACCCCATCTTTGCAACAGTAACATTTTGCTTGAGATGACTCGATAAAGAAGTTAATTCTTGTTGTCAACGTTTCGTGCCACGATTTATTTCCCGCCTGGTGCTCATCGCCCCGTTATTTGATCAGGATCGTCTGAAGCGCTGCAAGCGATACTCTTCGTCAAACAGTTGCAGGCCATGCATGACTTCTTCGTTCTGTGCCAGTCGAGCGCCCGAGCCTTCCTTGTGGACAGGATGCCATCCGGCGAAAAGAACACCATGACTGGTAACTTTCTTGCCTGACCTCCCATTTGCAACGTGTTTCATTTGGAAAAGATTTAATAACCCTTAATGAAAAGACGGTGTGCTGCACGAAAATATTGTATCTAGATCAGTTCGTGCGTGTCTGGAATGCATTGCGCGGCATCTGGAATGCGATGACTATATACAGCATATAGTAAATCCACAGTTCTGTTGTACTAGTTAACAAATCACTGGTACTGTTCCGTGTGCGAACAACTGTGCTATTGTCCACGTTGCTCAAAGTACGGTCGATGACACTCACGCTCGTTACATCGTCAGAGTTTGAGATTAAGCCGTATTAAAAATGAACGCTGTGCCTGTCCTGGCTTCCAACGTTCTGCTTTCGCTTGTATCAGGTCATCACTACATCGGTAGCAAGTCGATATACACCGAGGAGAGGCTGGCCAAGCCCATCAAGCACTTCGTCTCGTATTTCGTGCAGGAATTGCTCATCGGCGTCCCGTCGGAAGTGAGTGCCATCCCCCAACGTTGCTAGGCAGCACAAACTTTTGTTGTTGTTTAAAGCGAAAGCCTCGTCGCTTGATCGACTGCTGCAACAGATGTGCGCGAAGAGAAACTTTCGAAAAATGCGCAAACAGGAATTTTAGTTTCTTCTCTTTACTTGTCTCTGTGTCTGCGCGTGCGAAGCCCACATACGCCGTAAAGTTGTTTTTACTCTGGCATAATTGCAGTAAAAAAGTTTCGAGTGTTTCATGCTAGGCGAATATATTCCTCACTAGCCAGCGCTTCCCTTCGACTGTTTTTCGTTGTTAAACCTATAGGTCAGGGTTTTTTAAAGGAAAATGTTAGGTACCCGGTATGGACCTTTAGAGACCCGATTTCTCTGATTCTAGGGACCCGATTTTCAATTCTGGGGACCCGAATTGGGTCCCTAAAACACCTTAAAAACCCTGATATAGGCTGTTACCGTTGGCGGTCGTTTGGTGCATGATGGAGGTTGTTGCCTAGAAAAAGGTGCGGGTAAGAACGTGATGTAGGTTGTAAAAATTTGCAAAAAAGTATTTCGTGGAACCGCTAGACCCCCCTTATCGTTGGAGATTTTTACAGGGCCACAGATAATACCCGGTCCCTTTGCAGTCGCCGTGCACGAACACAGAAAAGCGCCTGCATTGTCCAGTGTCCCGCACTGCTTCCCGTAAATTTTGCATCATCCCTCAGTGTTCTAATCTTCTGTTCCTAGTTTTTTTTGGTGGCTTGGTCTGCTAAAGCGGTGGTTTCCCTCACGATAATAAAGAAACTCGTCATCATACGGCAGTTCTTAAAGGATTGGCCTGAGTTGTGGGCGAACAGTCTCCTTGGTCGTGATGCAGCATGGATCACCTGGTTGGTGCGATCACCCCCCAGTCGTGTACAATGAACGGGGAGTGGATGTGTTCGCAAAAAAGTGGCCGCAGTCGGTTGCACTGTCTATCAAAGAGTTCAGTGTTTACTCGATGATTGATTGATCATTTGCAGTTTGCTCGACGCAACGTCAATAGGCTGACGTCAGTGGACTTCTGACGTACTCAGACAGCGTCAGATTGACGCCGGAAGTCTGCGCGGGCGCCGATCTAACCCCCATCTTCTTTGTGCCACCTCGCAGGCGCTGGGATACGCGACGTGCAGCTACATAGAGTTGCACGGAGTCGAGCTGGCAAGCTTTGCTCGACCAAACGGTCCGCCTCTGGTGACGGACGACATATGCAAAGCCGCTGTGGAAGCGAAGTACCCCCAGGTACCAACGCGAGCATCCCCTTTTTTAGTTTTCGCAATTGGTCTGGCTTCGTTTCGTGTGACGCATGACAAAGCTTTCCAGGTCGTATTTCGAATACCAGTTCGGTATTAACGGCGTCATTTTTCCCTGACAGCGGATTTCGTTCTGGTGACGATCTTGTGGCATTAGTACGTTCCTGATTTCCATTGCTTCCTGAAAACAATGAGCACCTTGCCGTATCAGCGACCCCACCTAAAATAACAACTAAGATGCTACCTGCAGAGTAGAGCAGTGGTTCTCGACCTTTTTAACGCTGAGGCACACTGCAAAGAATCTGAACGTTTTAGCGACTCAATTCCACGCAGTTCATGCAGTAATTATGCTTTGATATGTTGTTGACATACATGAAAATCTCTGGCGGCACGCAGGTTGAGAAACACGCACCAGATAGGCGTATGCTGACGCAAACGGTGACGCATGTCTGTGCGCGTATAATCATGGCGGCTGTGTGCGTAACCAAGACCTCGTAGATCTCTGGATGGCCTTGGTGCAACAGACTTTGCTTCGCTATTTTGCCTCCTGTTGTTGTTCGTGTGGCACGTGACTACGTCATGTGGCCGTGCAACAATGTTGCTGCATTGCGTTGTCATTGCACTTCACCTTCGCCTGATGGAAACCAGATGCGTTTGACTCTGCTGCTTGGCGTATTGTTATAGAAATTCTATATAAATTCTTGTTTTTGAAATTCTAGTTTGTGAACATGCGCAGTGAAAACTGTTGCAACAGATCTGTGCGTTTTCACTCTATTGAGCGAAGTAATCAAATAGGACATTTTTTCGGCAAAGTCAAAGTGTGTCGGACCCGGGGGGCGTGCAGAGGCCTGGTGATGCCGGGGGGCAACTGCTTGATTGTATGTGCCCTGCCAAATGCTAATGTACTTTTGAGAAATGTGAGAAATACAGGCATTTGAAATACGTAAAAACTAGTGCTTACGGAAACGATGGCAGTGTTTCACCTCTCTCTCTCGCTCTCAGGTAACTTGAAATACATTTGCATGCCCCCCAAGCAAGTTCCCATCAGATCCATGCAACATGTGTTAGCAAACTTACAATACGGAGAATTATCTTGTTACAGCATTTCAATGAAATGTAATTTTTGTAATTTCACTCTTTGGATNCCGGGGCCGTCGCCACCGCTCTGCACCCCCCTGGTCGAACCCAAACNTTTGTTGGCCTGTCTCAGAGGAAAGACATGTGCCGCGACGGCGCCATAATTTGTTTCGGCCATTTGAAGTCGGAAGGACGCTGTTATATTCGGTTTTATGTGCGCCACGCTTTCACTCGGCGTAAGCTTGTCACGTGACAACCTGTTTGTGTCCGCAGAATTTCATCGTCAAGCCGTCGATGCTGGTCTACCAACTGAATCAAGCGTGGAAGGATCTGGATCGAGCCCAGAGGCTCGATTCGAACATCGTGGCCGTCCGGTCCAGTCTCCAGAGAGCGCAGTTGCAGGTAATACACGGCAAAGTCAAAACGCGACCGTAAGACCCAACGTGACCAGTCTCCACAAAGACAGACGGGTTTGAATCCCATCGGCAATTTTTTTATGGAAAATTAATTCCACGCAACACTACGCAGCTTCAGTCTTGAAATGCGTGGCATTACGTGAAAACAATTTCTCATTGAAAAAAGTTGCTGTTGGATTAAAACTCTTCACGTGTGTGGAGACTAGTTACTTGAATATTATTGCGTGCAAGTGTGAATCATCGCAAAAAGATGAAAGCTAAGTTGAGTCGGATAATTCCTCGGAAACTAACAGTAAACTTAGAGCATTTAATTGTCATAAGAATCAAATATTTATCTGTTCCGTTGCTGGCAAACAAACGCAACCACCATCTTAAGCGGCTGAGGCGTCAGCGAAGTAAAAAATTCCACGCAACCTCATAGCAACGGTATTTGCGAATTCCACGGTTCGAGGAGTCCGTTGCTGCTTTTCCCAGCGTTTACAGCGCGGCTGATGCGTCTCTTCTACTCAGGTGACGCGGTTCCAGTGGCTGCACGAAGACCTACTGGAAGCCGGAAACAACGTCACTTTCGTGCTTCCGCGCCGCAGAGACGTTTTGAATGACCTGAACAAGCGAATGGCGACGCTGCGGCATTTGGACCAAGTCTTTCAGCAAGTGCAGGTGAGCTGGGCGTCAAAAATCAGCTCAGTTTCGTTTTGTAATGGAGGTTCTGGCTGCAGAAGCCGATGTGGGAAGTCGAAGATTTGCGAAATTTATTTTTTCCTTACCTGAACACACGCGTTGATCTCTAATCGGATCTGCCCGGATTGATCTCTGATCAAGAGCTTGGCGGTGCAACGTTTTGATACATCATATTTGTAAATAGCATGTCTTTTAAACAGTGCAGCTCAGTAGTTCTTTCCATGGAAATTTCCATCCATTGACCTTAAGGAACTTTCCAGTTGGAAACTTGTGTATTTTTCCATATGATTATCATGCTACTAATTCAAGCGTTACTTGTATGATAAGTTTTGCATGTTTTGTTGCCGGGCAACAGGACAAGGCGTCCAATCAGAACACATCAATTCAACAGCGCCTGAAGTGGGCAGCTGGGGCAAACCCGAGCTTGCAAAAGGTTCTTAGCTCAGTCGAGGCCGATGTGGAGACAAGAACACATTTTACGAAGAAAGAAGCGACACTGAGGTGCGTTTTTCTTAGTATGTGGAAGGTCAGCGAAAATAATATGTTCGTGCTCTAACTCCAGACCTCAGTGACGTACTTAAACAGCTTCTGAACGGGTTATGCCACGACTGCACAACATACTGCCCGCGGGCCGCATGCGGCCCGCGAAAGTTTTTATCAGAGCCCGCGAGAGCTTTCTCAAGTGTAGAAAATGTTGCAGAAGCTCCACCTCGAAGAAGTAGGCTAATTTGTTTCCATAATTTCGTCCATACTACAACGAAATCTCTCTTTGCTGCCCGCAAATTTATGCTGATAATTTGGCCCTTAGGGCTTTTTGAGTTGTGCAGGACCGGGTTGTGCAATACACTCAGAAGCCTTGTGCTTCTGCCAAAAATAAAGCTCAAACGATGAAGAAGAATTAATGTTTCCTGTCTGAACTTGAACTTTGGAAGATATTCATATAATAGTCAAGCTACCTGCCATTTGTGGTGACCATGCTGCTCAGAATCATGCTGTGCATGTTGAATTCATGAAAAAAGTATCAGCACTAATGTGTGTTTCACTTTATGTGTTAAAGGTCTGTAAAAATAATGTATGTACTCCATCCCCAGACTTTCTTATTGTTACTTGAGCATGTACTCTCCATTGTGGAGGCAAGCTTAAGCAAGGAATCTATCAGCTAGGAAATTTTTAATAGGAACATAGCAAATTGCATGATAGTCATGGCATCTAATTGGCAAGAAAGACTACGCCCATCAATATGCGACAAGAAAGAAGACCCACAGGTTTGGGTTTCATCTTTCCCACATCTGCTAACCATAACACAAAAAAATTAAATCCGAAGGGAATGATATCCTACAAAAGACCCACCACATTTGGACAAAAGCAAACGAGCAACAGTGACCTTGCTTTAAACAAGATACGGAAGCAAATCAAAGGCGGTTCAAGGCCGCGTAAGCGCTGTGCATTTTGTGGTTGCCATGGAAAAAAGTAACAAATCCATGGTACCAGCTGTTTCACAATTGCTGACAAAAATATGACTGACCTGCTGAACCAAAACTTGACTTGCCCAAACCTTGGAACTTATGTAGCGACTTGTGTGATATGTCATGAACCGTATATTGGTCAAACTAGCAACAATTGTTCCAGGAGATGGTCAGCGCACCCCAGTAATTAGAACAAACAAAACTTTAGTCGCGACACGCTATTCGAACAGCCTTTACAATCAAGCCACCCCTGCACGAAGCATTCACCGGTACTTTTGTCGAACAACCAAGTTGTCACTCTCTGGATATCTATGAAAATAAATGGCATCATCAACTTGACGCTCAATCTAACATTCAGAAGATGATCCTACCCCAAGTAAAGTAATTCTTGCTATAATTTTTTTTTTGCGTTGCTTGGCACAGCCCGACCTTCCCACAGCTTTGTGTGCTGGCTTTACTCCCAACGAAGCGTGCTGGCTCACACGGCAACGTTTGAAAGCGATTCATCGCAGGTTTTTATGCGAACTCTAGAGAATTCTACCTTCGCATCGTTTGTTAAATCTCTCTAGCGTTCTTCCTATGTTCTTAGTCAAGTGACAACGTGTTAAGTTGATAGGTCTGAAGAGTTTTTAAGCATTGGCGACAACCAATTAGTTTAGTAGTTCTAGTGAAATCATTTAGATAAGTGGAAGTTTTTTCTAATTTTCATAGTCCCAGTTCCTTTTTGTCGCAGCCTGTGATCCTGACGTCAGTCAGTTATAATGTTCTCTTTTCTGAGGTTGTTATGTTTTAGTCATTAGTTAATGTGCTTTCTCTGCTCTTACTTTAGCCCACGGGTCACCAACCTTTTTGAAACTGCGAGCTACTTCCTGTGTACTGATTAATGCGAAGGACTACTAGTTTGATACAAACTTACGAAATAAAAATTTTGCTCAATTTACCTTCAGTTATTTTAGTATTGATATTCGTTAATGTGAAGACATTGATCTTGCTAAGTTATTTTTAGAACAGGCCCGCGGGCGACTTAAATGGTCCTTGCAAGCGACCTGGTGCCCGCGGGCACCACGTTGGTGACCCCTTCTTTAGCCTTTCAACTGTTCATCCGTAAGCTCTCCTTGCAATTTTCAGGACTAGGATGCGTATTTTGCATGAAATTGATTTCTTATTAAATTTTTGCTGATTGATTCGAACTCTCTACCTGTGTGGAGATTAGATGCTTAAATCGTCACAATAAGATAAAAGCACAGCGTAGTCGACAGATTCCTCCAAGTAATGCAGATAACGTTTTGCTACGTAATGTTGCCTGGAATAGGTTCTATAATGGTTACCAATCTTTTCAGAAGCGTTGCTTCTACCAAAAATATAACTCAAAAGAAGAAGAATATTGGTATCCTGTCATAAGGTTCTAAGTTTGGAGCTTGGAGAAATATTGATAAAACTACCTGCTGTTTGTGGTGACAACGCATCCGGTATCGTACTGCATTATGGTAAATTCACGCAACGTGTTGATATGTCAGCGCCACTCCATTATTTTAGTCAAATGTTCGGTTAAAAAAGTCAGAACATTTTTGAGGTCCAGCCGCTACCATGAAATCATATAAATGTAACATGTCTTCATGTCAATATAATACGATTATGTATACGTATACAGAAATCCAGTAGAAGGAATAGTTATTAACGGAAGTTATTGGCGTTATTGTTCTGCTGGTGAGCAGAATTCCCCCGAAGAAACTTATGCACTTAGCGAATGTTTGCTTTTTTGAGAATGAATATTTTAAAGGCTGAGTTACCAGAGTTCTAAATAAATTACAGACTTTGTGAATTAATAGAATAAGTATAAAATCTTGTCAAAATACGAGCAAAGCAAGCATTTAATTTAAAAAGCTTCTCAGTGTTTTCGTTCTTTTCCAATGTTTTGGAATGTTGCAAGTGCGCGAAAATGCGAATTCATTGCGCAAATTGTCTGGTAGTACTGCGCAGTTGCTTTGCTGGAGGGAGGAGTGGCATTTTTGAGTTCTTGCCAGTTTCTTGCATTAGAGTTCCAATGTGGTGGTAGCGAGTCGAAGGCAGAATCGTTGCCAGAAAGTTTTCAATAGGGAGGCTTTGCGGTTCCGCGGGGGACTTTGCGGTTCCGCGGGGGGCTTTGTGTTTGTGCGGGAGGGCTTGACATTATAAAATTAACCAAAACTCCACTGATTTATAGTGTTTCACATTTCAATTTGGTGGGCTTGGATCTTTGTTTGGGAGGGGCTAATCCCACCAAAGCCCCCCCGTGGCGACGGGACTGGTCGAAGGCAGAGTGGTAAAAGAGTTTCATTTATCATAAAAATGCGAAACTTTTCTTTGTGAGGCTCATATTTGTAAACGCTGACTCGCAGCGGTTGGTAGATCCAAACACAGTTGAGAATCCGCACTGATAATTTGCGAAGAGTGGGATAATTTTTCGAATCCCTTCTATTGACCAACGATAAAATGTAAAATGTTTCTCCTGGAATTTATATTAGCTCCAATTGAGTTTTAGCTGTGTTCGCTGAAAATGCCTTAACCTCCACGTTTTGTTGACTTCCAATAAAAGCCAATAATTACTTTCTGGTGGACGAGAATCTCTGCAAACACTCTTTCCTTACTCAACCGTCCTGCATTGTTTTGTACAAATAATTTTGTTTAATTTGCATTATTTCCGGCAAGAAGTGGTTTCATCGCCTTTGCCTGGCCTTGACTCCACTGTTGCCACGATCGACATTGTAATGACAAGCAATTATTAAACAGTAATGGTGAAACAATTAGTTTGAACCAGAAAGAAAACAAGGGCAACTCATTGTGTGCTGCAATACTGCTACACAACAGCTTGATCGACAATAATACAGGTGGCGAGGAGTGAATGCTTTAGAAGAGGGGTTACCAACCTTTTTGAAACTGCGAGCTACTGCTTGTGTACCGGTTAATACGAAGGGCTACTAGTTTGATATACACTTCTGAAATAAAAATTTTGCTCAATTTACCTTCAATTATTTTAGCATTGATATTCGTTAATGTGAAGACATTGATCATGCTGATTTCAGTTTTAGAATAGGCCCGCGGGCGACTTAAATGGTCCTTGCAAGCGACCTGGTGCCCGCGGGCGCCACGTTGGTGGCCCCTGCTTTAGAAGTACGGCTAAAAGCGCTAGATTTTGGAATAAAAAATCTCTGTATGGAGAACTCCTGTGTGAGGCTGAAGAGGTTCAGCCTTCACCAACCAAAGATCCAGATTCGGACTGCGGTCCCCTACTCGAGCAGCACTGTCATATGTTAAAAGTCGATGTCAGTGTTTCGCGGTTTCGAAATTTTTCGTGTGTACGGCAGTTGGGTTGGAAGTGATTTTGTACGCTTTGTCCACAGTTAGTGAAATCTCACAGCTGGCTTGTGAAGAGTCGAGATTTATCGGTAAATATCGGTTAGTATCGGCAAATGTCGGAAATTCTCGCTTGGAGAGTGCATCAAGCTCAATGTAGGTCGTTTTGTAAAAATATTATGTTTTGCCCATGTATTTGCAAAAAAGCGAAAGTAACACAATGCGTTCCATTGCAGTCGGAAGATTCTGGAAATTTGCGAAAACGCGGTGGCGTTTGAACGGAGCCGTCTCAGTGTGGGAGGCAGCACCAGCGAAGCAGAGGGCGAGTTCGTCCGCTTACTCGACACCTGCGAGTCCGTTTGTCGAGTCATTTCATCAAACCCTGTGCAAATTGACGAGCAGGAAAGGACGGCCGTCGAAATTTTGGTAAATTGCGAGTGACAGAGTTGCGGAAGTTGAATCAGGATTCTTGTGTGCGTTTTGTTGAGTATTTCCTGTCTTAGACAACAAAACAACCGACATGCATGAAGCTTAGGTTGGGAAGTATGCATTTCGAGCTTGGCGGTAGCGGGTGGTCATTTTCTGAATTTGCACAGAAACAATTATTTTACTGTGTATCAACAGTAAGCTGTAAGATCCTCAAGCGTAAAATAAAGCTTGAGTAAGATCACTCGCCCCCAGTTTAATGTTGCTGTTCACAAGTGGCCAGACCGCCAGCTTTGTGTTGTAACGTCCTGTGTTCGGCATTGATTTTCATGATACTCGTTTTCGGAAAGTTTTTGCGTTCCTGCAAATAACGATTTACAGCCGAACATTTCGCATACCACGCGGTCCTCCATTTCACTCCCACCTTCTTGACAGGCGCCGAAGCCGGGAGGTCAAACCGAAGAATGGCTTCAGAAAGTTTCCGAGAAGTTGCACTCTAGCGTCACCAGGTACCGGCAGCAGCGGCAGCAGGAAGAGCAGAAGATGTCGCTAGTGAAGTCGAAGTTGCGCGACCTGGTCGGGTCGGTCAAGCAGCTGCTTTCTGGCCACGGAAGGTTGCTCGCCGATGTCAAAGCTCTGCTGAAAACAATGGCGAAGGTGAGCGTGAAGAAGCGTGAACGTCCGCTTTCACGATATGGCAGTTGTTGTTTTGTGAAAAGCAGAGCATTTTTAATGACGCTTTCACGCAGTTGAACAAAAAATTTTCGAACCGCGTTTTTGCTGCAGGAAGAAGATGGCGACGGCGAGTCGAGCGCTGAAGCGCCACCTGGTGTTGGCAGCGTGCGAAAATACATGGAGCGTTACAAGGAGCTGACGTCGACGCTGAACGACACCCTGATGGACGTGCTGCACGGCTGCGACGCCGGGACCATGCTGGACCCTGACCCTCTCATTGAAAGACTCACCGGCATCGTTGGCATGGTGACGGGGTAAGCTCGGCGACTGCTGTGACGTTAATGTGTTGCGAGTTGCTTTTCCGGTGCTTTGTTAATTTTTTGGGTGTTCTTTGCAGTCTGTTGTTAAGATTTTCTTGCTTTGTTCAGCACACTTTGCCTGCTGCTTTCCAGCGAGTTGGTATTTGCGGCAATTGAGGCAAACGTATTTTGCAAACTTAAAAATCTGTTATCTAATCGCCAACCAGGCCCGTAACCAGCTTGGGACACCAGGGGGGGCGAAGGGTTTTCTGAGAGGGTCCGAAATTTTTTAAACTATGTCGAATAGTTTTAAACATATGTCCAACGTATTTTTCCAAGGGGGAGAAAAAATTTGTAGAGGGGGCGAACTGCGCCCCCCACCCTAGTTGCGGGCCTGTCGCCAACCATATCGAACAAAAATTCCCAGGCATCGGCGTCTCTGCCTTGCTTCTTTCCTCATTTTTCAAGAGAGAATATAATTCACTGATATGTTTTCACTGCATTGCGCCTCATCTCTGTTTGCAGCGTGTACGAAGATCTGGTCGCGTTTGCAAACCCTTACCTGGACAACTCGTCCAATCAGCCCACCTTCGCCACGGCCTTGAAAGTGGGCACCGGCCTGCCCGTCGCCAGCGTCCGCAACAGTCCTGGCCCGAAAAAGACCCCGACCATGGCCGCTGCCAGCGGCTCGCAAGCTGCCGGCACTCCGAACACCCCGCCTCTGGCCTTGGAAGGTGTCAACGTCGCATCAGAATCAGGGGGGCCTGCTTCGGCCAAAAGCGCCCTGCATGCCACGGGCGCTCCCACGCCCAAGAAGAAAGTGCGAGACCCTAAAACCGGAAAAGGTAAGTGACGGAACAATGGTGGAATTATTACGTTGTCCCGCCGTCTGTCGCATGGAGGCGGACCTTGTNATCTTGTCGAAAGGGCAACGACAAAGTTTATGGTTTTGTTACGCACTGAAAGAAGCGTGAAAAGAACCACGTTTTTTGAATGTGGTGGTTGCCAGGTATGGTGGACTTCGCTGCGCTTGACTGTCGATGCAACTGCTGCTCTGCTCAAAGCACCGCGTCCACACGATCTTGTTTTGAATCGTGTTTTTTTTTTTTCTTTTTATTGCGTAGGGCTGCTTCCTCGTCCCTGGTTTAATACACCTAAAGTGATTGATTCGACAAGAATTGTCGCTTATTTGCAAAACAGCACGCTCCCCTTGTAAACTCCTGTCCAAGTTGGCAATTTTCAACCACAGCCAGGGGCGGGTCCAGCTGGTGAGTTTAGGGGGGAGATTTCAGTAATATATGGAAGTCAAGTTCCATTACAGGTTCACTATTGTAGGGGAGATGAAGTATACTTCACAACACTGCTGTGACAAAAGAATGGACGGCAAAATGGCCTTATGTCGCGAATGCTGTTTTCCGAATTGTGCAAAATCATGGTGAAAAGAGTTACTTTTATAGGTTTTAGGGGGGGAGAGATCGCCCTAATCTCCACCCCCTGGACCCGCCCCTGGCCACACATTTATTGAATGTGCAACAAGGGCCCGGGGCTCAGCTGTAATATTATTAACTTACTAATGTGTAAGCGTTTCTAACCGCCTGCGCATCACAAGTACATGTCACACTGTTTTCATCGAGGAGGGGTGTTGCGGTGTTTGATAAAAATAACCGTGCTTAATTTATTCAGTGCATGGTATTTTTTATATTTCCATAAAAAATAGCAATACTTTTTTTCAGTTCATAAAATATTTTTATTTTAGTAAATTATATTTCCCTGGGATTATTTTATTTTAATGAAAATTAAAATTTTAAACAATGCCCTGCGGGAAATTTTTTTGACTTGTATCCTGTTGTGCGAGGTTTTCATGCAGTCGATGCCACCATTGGCTTCCCAAAACGTTAAGAGTTGCACTGGGACACCACCCTTTGCTTCGTCTTTCGTTTTTTCAGTGACGAAAGTCTTAACATCAGTCGGTTGGAATTCGAAATAAAGCTCTCGTTTTCTTCTGTTTCTGCAGCAATCCAAGAGCGCAATTATCACGCGGTGAACGTTTGGAGAAAAGTGAAAGCGAAGTTGGATGGCAGAGAGGCGGACAGTGGAAAGAGGCTGCAGCCCGCCGAACAGGTACGCGCCGGTTGCGGTGTCTGCTTGACTTGGGGACAGATTTACCCCCCGGGTGTCATAGGCCTTGCCGCGTGTAATGGTATGGTGTGTTGCCATGATCGTTGGAAGGGGCAAGAGGGGACTTCGCCTCTCTGGACGTTGAAATTTGATATTTTGCTGTTAATTTTACAGCAGAAAAATGTTTTTCTCTTAGTTTCGGAGTTGGTAAAATGAAATTCCATAACTTTTGGACACCTTGTAGCAAAAATCCTTTTGGCCCCAACCCCACCTGAAGAAACTTTCCGACCATCGCGTGTGTTGCTGCTTGCCTAAGATGAGTTGCACGGTCGGCGTTGTCCCGAATTCTCCAGCAAACTGAGGCTTCCGCCTGATGCAGTGCTCAACAGTCTTTGTAGACGCGCTTGCAATTAATGGCAAATTCTAGGAAAACTATTTACGGTTTCGAAGCTGTCAACGCAGTTTTGTGAAGTGTAAACACTGACGGTCAAGCTAAAACCGTGCGCTTGCTTGGAACGCCATTTTTTGTGAAAGCGTCAGTTTGCCATGGCAACTAGTTTGCGTCTTAACGCGCGTTTTCTTTCTTTCGCGCAGGTTGATCAAATCATAAGCGAGGCAACGTCATTCGACAACCTGGCCCTTCTTTACGAGGGCTGGACCGCCTGGGTGTGATTCCCTGGCGTGTCCTGGCACCCTCACGGAGTGCCTGGTTCCCAATTTCCAACGAAGTTCTCTCTCTCTTGTGCAGGCAAGCTGCACGATTCGTCTCTTCATTTTCCCGCTCCTTTTTGTGGCAAAGATAAAGAAAGAGAATAGGTTGGAGCAAGAGGAGTGGGGCGCTTGTTTCCGAGCGCAATCAAAGAGAGAGAGAGAGAGAGAGAGAGAGGCGAGGCGAGTGAGAGCAAGTGACCTGGGGCGGAGTGTGTGTGTTCTGCTATGTGTTCAATTTTGGGAGAAATCACCTGCCGGTTTTCGAACCGCGTCTGGAATGACCTTCGCCATTAGCTTCTAACATACCGAAGATCTCCCCCAGCGCAACAGGCATCGTTAAAAGAGTTCGATGATTCATTACGCAAAAATGATCGCGCAACACTGCACGCAAAAATGGTCGCGCAACACTGCATTCGCTGTTTGCTTCATTTACTCCCGGAGAAGAACGCGACGTAAGCTTTGCTTGTTCGTTTGCCAACAGTAGTTTTGAGACATCATCAACGGCGCTCGGAAATTTTTGGTCCCGTTCGCGTTTCGGCGCGCCTTTTCTGTCGTCACAAAGGTTGTCTTTGTCAGGTGGGTTGTTTCCTTTGTTGCCCTGAAAATCAGTCGTAGAACCGAATCTTTTGCAGCGTGTGATGCTGGTCGAGGAAAGGGTGTATATAACAGTTGGCTTGCTGTGGTCTTTCGTGTGTCTCTGCTTGAGTGCATTCCCTGTGTTTGTATTGGCGCTCGCGCTTTTTCCGTTTCTGCAGAAGCTATTTCGCATACGATCTAAGGACCCCATTGACAACAAGTTCATTATGCCTCCAATAATAACGCGCTATTTTTCTTTCGAACTTGACTGTCGGTGACTTTTTCGTTGCTCCTGGTGAAAATAATCCCATTTCAGGCTCCGCAAAATCTTAGCAACGGACCGAATTGCGCGCTTTTTCAGCTAATTTCGTTTCGCTTTCACTTGCGTCCGCTTTGACCGCTCGCCCGCTTGTAACCAGTGTCGGCTGCAAGAGTCAGTCGCCGAACACTGCTCTGCTCTAGCCTGAGATGCTTCGCAGCGCGCATTGACTTCTTGCGTTGCAGACTATTCCTAGAGGGCTGAGATAACCATTGCACTCACATGTGTGTGTACGGCTTGTGTACTACTAATAATCACCATCGTGTGTTCGCCCACCCGGAATGAAAACCTCTTCGTTCATCTTATGTCACTGACGTCAATGACAATGACGAACTTCAGTCTTTTGGCGTCACCACTGCGTTGCGTAGTGGTTGCGCAAACGTTGCTCACTCATCTGCCACGACTGACGTGTCGACAAGCTGCGGTTAACCCTGGTCCGTTTCCACCAACCTGTACTATCCCGCAGGTGTGTGTAGTAGTACTGTAGTATGTCTGTGCGTTGTGTAGTCGGCGACGAAATAAAATAAATGTACAGAAAGCGATTGAACGATTGATTGGCTTGGCACCGACCGCACTAAAGCGTGTGTTGTTCATGTAAAAAGTTTTGATCTTGAAAACACTCCTAACTAGGATGGCTGTCAGCAATTGGGAGACAAAGGAAAAGCGCAGCATTTTTGCGTAAGATATTTCTAAATTAAATTCAACATTTTTTGCGAAGGGGGATGTGTTGAATGAACATTTCGTTGAAAGAATCCATGTCGGAAAATGTCTTGTGCAGGTGAAGCATCAGGCAATGGATCTCGGTCATGTGCATTTGTCATTAGAAGATTGGACTGTACAAAAAAACAAGGCAAGAAAGATTGTGGCGTGGTGATTCGCCACAGTTTACGTTGACTACGTAGCAGCAAAATTTTGTGGCAGGTAGAGTGAACCTGGTCGAGCGGGAAAACTTATTGCAATAACGCGTAGAGTCGTCGGTTCGATCCTCTGGTTAGGCGGCTCAATGCGACGCAGCATTGTGGCTGCGACAAGATGCATTACATGCTGGGCTATTTCATGTTGCGCGAAAATTTGTGCACCCTCTTAATTATGACTAGAACTACCAAGTACAGAACGCATTAATCTGGACAAATTATATCAGAAAAAGTGGACATGAGTTTACGTGGCTGGTTTGTCGCAGTAATGGCAAGGTTCTTTTCGCCGAAGTACAAGTGTCATTTAGACCACGCCCGTACAACAATAACGAGATGTGAAATGAACTGAAGGAGAAAAAAGTTATCCTTATTGCGGTTGACCGGTTGCAGTGGGTCACCACCTTTGATTATCTTTGCTAAACTGCTTGTAAACAGCTGTTATTCATGCTGAAACGTAGTAAGAACGCGTGGCAAGAAACGGTGGAGCTTTCACTCAATAGATCACCATAAACCTAATACAATTTTTGTAAACTTAATCGTCTCGGGTAGGGCCAAAGTGATTGTAACTTGTTGCACCTAACAAAACATATTTTTCAAAATATCGGGGGGAATTACCCGGTTGCCCAGACAAGCGCGTAACGAGGTTAGACGGCGCCCGGGGCAAGAAGTTTGGCACCCCCATGTTCGAGCCTAAGGTCTTTCGGAAGGAAATTTACTGTATTGAAGAAAGTACTTCTGACATCGTTGGGGCATTTCGGCGCCCCCATAATGATCCGGCGCCCGGGGAATTGTGTTCCCCGTCGTTACGCCCCTGTGCCCACCCGTGGTTGCAGGCCTGCTGCAATGAACGTTTCTCGAACTGCCAAGACATTGAAAGCTGGGAAGACTGCAAGTTGACATCCGACCTAAAACGAGTAAATCGAGTTGGAATTATTTGACTAAATCGTGTGTGTCAGGAGCCCTGGTTTTCGTGCAGGGCACCGAAAGATTGATCGACTGAAGCAGGGGTGTGGCGGCCAGAAGATGGCGCTACATGTAAATTAATGGTCACCGCTAGATGGTGCCCATGAGTAACAAGTCACTGTGATAGTCACCACAAGCGAATTATCGTAATTCTCTCAGGGGCGCAGCCAGGATTTTTCTAAGGGGGGGGGCTGAAGTTATGGAAGCAAAAGCCTTGAAAAAGAAAAATTGCTTGTGATTAGAATAGTCAAGGAAA
>JGI24158J21664_10004519_pt1 | contig 17920 bp, 12 predicted proteins | sample Ectturendosymbi3_FD_21664 | JGI IMG/M metagenome (IMG submission 21664)
AAATTTTTTTTTTCAGGGCAAATTTTTTCCCCCCCCCCCCCCCAGTAAAATGCCTTCCCGTACGCATATGCGTATGTTGATATTTTCAATCCTTCAAGCGTCAAGTCGCAACGGCCTCTGTTGCTGACCGGAGCTTACAAGCCACCAAAGGCGCAGTCCGAAAATTGCAGCAAACAAGATTTGTGACACGCCGTACATTCACAAGCCACTGAAATTGCAGTACAATTGTATCTGTGCGTTTCAAGGCAGGGCAAACTTTGCCACAAGACTCGAACCACACCTTTTCAACGCAATTAGATCGAGTATCACGTGAACAATTATTTTAGCCACTAAAGAGATCTCTCGCAGCGCAAGTGGCACATTTCAGTTTATTGCCATGTTGAGCTTCACACCGCCTGTATTTTTCATAAACGCAACCGTTTTATCAGCAGCCTAGGACGAAACGAATCTCGCCATGCCTGACTTGTTCGCCTCAGGTAGTTAGTAGATGAAACCCTTAAGAACATCTTAGCCATGATTGTTTCTTTAAAATCAAAATTTATGCTGTAAACTCGTCACCTTCAAGGCCGATACTTGTTTTACGGCTTAAGACTTCGCCACTTTGATGTAATGATTACATCAGGCGTAGAAATTATTGTTAGATCAGTGTCCGAATCAGAACCGTCGCCAGAATGTTTTCAATAGGGGGGCTTTGGGTTTGTGCGGGGGGTGCTTGACACTCTGAAAATTGACAAAATTTCAAATGATTTATAGTGTTTCACGTTTCAATTTGGGGGGGCTTAAAGCATTGTTTGGGGGGATAAGCCCACCCGTGGGACTGGTCCGAATCCACCCGCATGACTTCCACCTTTTTGGTATCACAAACTCACCCACCTTCCCTTCGTGCACACAGCCGTTCAATCAACTGCTTTGAAAATTCGACACTGGAGCTGTTTTTTATGCTTCTTCAATCGTTTACCTTGCCCAAATGAAGCCCTTGCACCAAAAATTAAATGCCACTCATACACGACTCCGTAACTTCCTCGTCCTTACATCGTATGGGATAATTAATTTGCCATCTGGAACACTTCGGCTCGACACAGAAACTGTGGCGTAATCAATAAGGTCGGCACTTCGGAATACATTGTTGACTCGATCTTACTGCTGTCAGTCCGTGACCAAAAACGATTGCTCGCCTGGTTTCTTCACGCCTGGTCTGCCATCATTGGCTGTTTGTAAATTAAATAAGTGATTGCATAAAACGAAGAGTTTAAAGCATCCTGACGTAGATTTGCAACCATTCGACAACGACGCCGAAGCAGCAAACGAGACTTATAAGCGGAAGCGTTTATTTCTTCGTCAAACGTTTAACAACAATCGCGCCAGGCACCAACTTGTGATGATGAGAGGCTGGGCAGTGGAGCATCACTTTGCTGGGGTGGGGGGACGCCCGTCAACGGCGTTAACGCTCGGAGGAGTGCGCAGCGAACGCATGCGACTGTGTCGCGCTTGCTGGTAGAACGTGTGTGACGCAACAATTAATACAATCGCGAAAGGCTCTCGCCGGGAATGCGCTTCGGTGTTTCAAATACCAAGAACAGAGAAGACACAAGGGCGAAACGTGCGAACGGAAGTATCCGGGCACGCCACGAGACCGTTTTCGCCGAGCGCGTTTAATAGTCGCGAGTGTAAGGTTGCTGCGAAATCGCGAAACGAAAACTTCGCTGTCTCCGTCGCTGCAGCACAGATGACATCATCGCCTTGCCAGCTTCAGCGCGCGCGCGTCAGAAACCATCCCGCTCGCCTCGTCGTCAAGCGCGAGTGCGCTCCAGCATAGCTTCCAGGCTTGCTTGCGTGCGCCGCAGCATGGTTATCGCCTTGCGCGTTACCTCGCCACCAGCGGCGGCCGAGCGCAGGTCGACCAGATAGATCGCCATGGAGTCGAGGGTTTTGTTGATGAGGTGGCGTCTGCAACGCAACGCAATGCGCGATTATCTTGATCGATTGACGACGCTGCAGCGACGCAACAGAAACGAAAATAGTCGCGCCGAAACATCCGGGGTGGTCCAATAAAACACGGCATCAAACGGTTTTCCAGGAATAACGGACACGACGGTCCGATTCCATGTTTTAAGCAAATACCACACAGGAAAACACTTGCACAAAAGCCACTAGACGCAAGACAAGCTGCACTTTTTTAAAAATGCTTGTTATGCTTCAGTTGTTGCGGGGCATGAGAGAGAAGCAAACCTTACGTCATACACGACCGCTCTTTTTCTCTCATTAAAACAGGGCCATCCTAACTTTTCCGAAGAGGGACAAATGTAATAATGTGAAGGTGACCGCGTGCCAGCAGTTATGCGTCCAACATTGGTACAGGTTAGCATAGTTCATGCATTGCGCTAAGCTGGTGTGTCCATGTGTCCATGGGACACACGAAACTAGTAATACGAAGTCCATTATACCTTGTGCATATCAATTTACATCGTGTGCATCCTAAACTCCTTTATTAATGGGGACCAATGAAAATTGGGTGATCTTTTCTTAGTTGTCACCTAAAAAAGGGGACCTCAGTGACGGCCTCGCACCACTACTCCTATAGCAATGAGCATCTACGTGTAAATAATATTTACCGTGCCGTGAGCACAATGGCATTATACGGCTTTGCGGTGATTTGAAAGCTCCCGTTTTGGTGACCACCGAGCGATAAAGCCCACGCAGAACTGCGTTTGCTTCATCAATCAGTGTATCAATCAATCTCCTTGTTCCGCTTTCCGTCACTTGTGAATACCCCCGAAGAATACTGTGAATACGCTTGAACTTCTCCACCTGCTGCAGTATATTGCCGCTCATTTGCAGCGTACACTGCCTTGGGTTTCTGGAGAGACATAATACATTCCTCGGTCTTTTTGTGCTAATCTTCATTCCGGCTTAGTGCACGCAGCTGAAAACCGATCAAGTGCATGCTGAAGAACCTGCTCAGAAGACGCTAGCAATACCACATCCTCCGCAAAAAGGAAGCGGTTGATACTGCAGCTTCCAACAATAACACCTTCGTCGACTCGGCTGTGACTGTTTATCTAATTCATATGCAATATGAAGAGGAGTGGTGACAGCACACACCCTTGTCAGAGTCTAACGGTGAACGGTTGTGATTTAACTCCCCCGACACGGCCACAAACTTCTGAGCAGGAATACAGTGACTTGACGGCCAGTAACAGGCGGCTGTCAACACCGCACTCCCGCAACACTTCCCAAAGCTTTTCACGTGGAACCCGGTCGTATGCTTTCTCGAGGTCGACAAAATATAAGTAGACGCCTTTGGCATCCCCCGAGGATTCCTAGAAAATTCGCCGCAGAGTGAAAATTTGATCGGCAGTGCTACGGCCGGGACGAAAACCGCACCGGGTAGCATCCGGCTTTGGTTCAAATACCTTGAGGCATCTTTTTTACAAGGCATCCTTTCCAGGAAGGCTTAGGAGAGTGATGCCCTGGTGGTTAGCGCACCCTCTCCTGTCTCTTTTCTTGTGTGTGGGAATGATCACCCCAGTCTGCAAATCTTTCGGTGACCAGCCAGAACACCAGGCCACTTGTCACCCACGAGTCAACCAAAGAATTCCTCCATTCGAGTATTTGAACATTTCAGGTGGAATTTCGTTTCATCGCAACCTGATGCTTTCAACGTTTCGGCAGCTAGGAAGACTTCTGCTGCAGTGATGGAATTTTCCTCCCCCAAATGTACCTCGTGTGCGTCCAAGGTTGTGATAGTGACTGGGTTTAAAAGATCTTTGAAACACTCCCTCCATCATCCAAGGATGTCCTGCCCATTGCTGAGTAAGACTCTGCTTTGATCTCCGATGGATCTGAGATCTTTTGCCGCGAAGAAGCCAGATACAGTTTGCCAGAACACTTGCTGGTTTGTCAGTGATTGAAATCCAGTTTATGTCCGAAATTCTCTCAACATTGCATTTCGGACATTTTCACCATGAAGGCTACGCTGTCTGTCAAGGTCTTTCTTACATCTTTGCCCGCCAAGGCCTCCTACTTCATTTGATAGGACCTCCTGTCCCAGCACGTTTTTGTATGTCCTGTTTATTTTTCAAAAGGTATGTTACAGACTAACAGGTAGGGTATAGTTGACAGTTCTATTCCCCTTTTGATACGAACGTCCAACACCGAACGAAACAAGTTACTATTGACGGTCAATACTAATATCATAATATTATACGGTTTAGGGAATAAAATTGGGATATTTATTAACTTCATCAAAGCTAAAAAAACTTTCGAAGCACTATTTAGTGTTATTTGGAAACGCCGTGGATTGTCCTTCATCCATTTCCGATTGAAAACGGGTGAAGAACAAACGAAACATTGAGTAGTGTTTCGAAGGTTTTCTAGTTTTTGTAAAGGATTTTTATGTCTAAGCGGTACGTATGGCGGCGACACTGGGTCCGGAATGTTCTGTAATTCTAACTATAGGACTGGTATCTCTCGTTTTATTTCAAGCTTTCATAATTAAACAAATCCCCATTTGAGACATTCGGGTAGGACTTCAACAAAAAGAGACATTTTTGTACCCAAATCAAATCATCCATGAACTCAATAAATCAACATCGCGAATAGAATAAGGAAAATCTAATGTCAAAAAGCGGAAGTGACGTCATCCACGCTACAAACACAGGAGTACTGCCGATAGCAAACCGTGCAGCCTCAAACAGTGCGGCGGTCTCTTTTGAACTGACCGAGAAAATGCTCCTAACAACGCTCAGGTGCAGCTGGCCTGGCGTGGCAAGCCACAGACATATACACGTCCGTGAAACACTATTCGCAAGTGGAAGTCGCTGACGAAATAAAAATTTATTGACACAAAGTCTTGAAGCAGATCAATGTCTGGGCCAAAACGATGAGTGTTACAGGAGCGATGATCAGCGGTTTTATGCCATGAACAGGATTTGTTCAACGAAACGACACGAAATCTGTTGGATCGCCGAGATTCAGTGAAAGCGCTGGTTAAGATTTAGTGTCGCTGGCAGTGTTACCTCTAAGAAAATTTACACTGAGCAAATGCTTGTTTCAGTGAGCATGAATATTTTAGGGCTGAGTTAGCAGAGTTCTAAATGAATTACAAACTTTGCGAACTGTTAGAATAAGTGCAAAATCTTATCAAAATACGAACAAAGTACACATTTAATTCAGATAGCTTCTAAAACGATCATGCGACACGCGCAGAATCGTTCTGCTCCTGCCCAAAAACGCTATGCTGGTACTGCGCAGTTGCACACCTTAGAACAGTGTTTCCCAAACTTTTTCTGATAGCGTACCATTTGTGGGTTCCGTAGTGTCACCACCACGTACCAACTTCTTCCAGGAAAATTCAATCTTCCAAATTTTATTCGATCAAAAGTTCGGGAACAATTTCGACATGAACAAAACGGCTGTGAGAAATTATAATGGCCATTTTCAAAGCCAACGCGGCAAGTACACAAAAACTCAGGAATTTATTAACAGAACCCGATCAGTAAAAACATAGCTGTGAATATATACATTTTTTTTGCCTAGAAAAACAGAAAGTAGGCCAATTCGCGTCCCACCTTGAAGACCTTCGCGTACCACAGTTTTGGAGCCACTGCCTCAGAGGGAATATTGATAGAAGACACGAAGGCGCTCGAGCGAACCGCCGATGCCACCGCGCCCGCTCCGTTGCGACGACCGGTTACCACACGCATCGCCGAAAAGGCCAGCGCTGGCGACCAGTCGGTCAGTGGGGGGGCACACATCGCAGACACGTGCTCTCGGCCTGGTAAACATTGCGCCAACCCTTCATCGGGGACGAAGCTTTTGCGCCGCGCCCCAAGCGAATGCGTCGATTACAAACGCTTGTGTGTCGTATACACAGAACGCGTCGCTCCTCTCTCGCGCACCCCGCTGAACCAGGGCGTAGAACAAACCAGCAGCGAAGCGACGTTTCGGCAAAAAGTTTACCACAACAAGTCAAACGCTTTAATTAAAATCCGATCATCCGCGCTGTCACTATGCAACGGCGATCGTTTCGCGTCGCATTGTGACGCGATCAAACGCGCACGACAACAAAGCTCTTCGCGGTCGCGGCCCGCCGAACGATCGCGGTCGACCGCGAGCGCTTTTTCGTCCTAAAGACAAAGTGCGCGCGGACGTCATTGGCAAAATTGGCCCGAATGTCAAGTTTCGTCCGACAGCGAAAACAGTGTTTCGCTGCCATCCACAGACGCACTCGGTATGCAGATGTGTTGCTTTTTTTCTTTTGCTGACGTTTGTAATAATAAAATAAACCGGGAACCCTTCCCTGAGCGTTTCGTGCAGATAGTACCGGATGCTCGAAGAGCACTTACTGCGCCTGATGCTGCTGCAGCACTCAGCGCGGTTTTGCGGTCAGCGATTCCGCGAAGTATTAATCCCATTTGACGATCGAGCACTCGACTCAACACGTGCAGCCGACAATTGATGCGCTCGCACAGTTACCGCCGCTAATTAAGAAACGCGAAAAAAAGGTGCAAGTTTCGCCCGCTTCAAAGTGCCGGCCGGCGAAATGCGCGATTCGAAAATTGCATCCAGTCCGGCGCCGCGTATCAAAGGCGTACACGGATGTCACCGTCGCAATGCATCGCGTCGCACCATCGCGCGCGCGCCGCATCGCTTACCTGCGCTGGCCGGACGCGATAAACTTGAGGGGATCGTCGATGAATATGTGGAGGAGGGCGTCTTTGGCGCGGAGGAGGTGGTAAGGGGACCCGAACGTGTTCCAGACCGGCAACTGGGGAGGAGAGAAAGGTGATGTTGGATTGTCGTCAAAGGGTCAATGCATAAAGCAGCACTTTGCGAGCTGGGAACGGCAAGAACGTGAAACAATGACAGTGCGACAATGGTGGGGGTGATCGAACGCGGTTCAACTGACACAAAACACGACTTTTTAATAAAATCCTCCAAATCTTTTAATATTACCTTTAATAACATCGGCATTATAGCGCTCGCGTCCAAACCGTCCCAGTTTTTCCACATTTTCACTCAAGTCGGTTCTGAACTAGTTGCAACAGTCGAGCATGTCACCAACATACGCAAAGCGCTCGTTCAGTGATACCTCGCCTCGCGCGAGACGCGCTTTATCACGTCACGTAGCCAGCCAAGCGAAGAAAGACCATCGCATGCGCACAACTCACTTTCTGCGCATACAGATTTCCATAGACCTCCAGAAGTTCTTGAAAATCCACCCCAATCTGGAGCATGGTGGTCACGACCCAGTCTCTCTCCCACTTTCGGCCGCAAGAGATCTTCTCCAGGAGAAGAACCAGAGACTCTGGCGAAACGACGCGCGCTTTGCGTTATGGACGACCGCCGGCGATGAACAGAAACAGTGCGCGAAGTGTGAGAAGGGAAATTTAAGTGCTTCGCCGCAAAAAAGTTGCTGTCGCTTGACGTTTATCCGGTAAGAGCGGGACGTCGTGCGATGCCGATGAAGCACAAGGAGGTCACTCCTCCAGATTTAGCAACATCGAGCAAATTAACAGTTCGGGGAACGGGTTTTGCAACAACCCGCTGAGCAATGAAATATTTTTTAAATGTCGCACAATGCGTCACACGAACCTCACAAGCAGGTCAGGTTATAAGCGGGACGCGTTTCAGCTGCAGACGACAACGCAAGCCCCAGAGTCAAAGTCAGTGTTCTCAAGTTTTTTTTCATGTTCCCCCCCTTGCAAATCCAAACGCTGTCAATTCCTCCCCAACAAAAATCACAATAAGGATAATTGCAAAAATTTAACACTGCCTTCAGTGACGAAACAATAGACTTTTTTGAACCAAGCAGACCCTTTTATAACGTCAGTCACTGCAGTCAAAGCAGCTTGTCCTTGCGTATTGTAGACATGCCCATCACAACCAATCTCGTTGTGCTTTTTTTATGTGTTGGATAAACAAATAACAAAAGCTTCAGTTTTCATCATCCACAGCTTTTTCTCGCTAATTCCTCTCTGGAAATTACCTCCTAGGAATTTAAAATTCCTCCCTTAGTGAGCCAAGTGGCACGCGTTTGAGTACCACTGGTCAAAGTGAAACGCTGTGTGGCAGGTTTTTGGCGACTGGATTTGGTCGCTTTACGAGCTTGTTATCTCGAAACAGATTCTCCTGGTTCCCAAGTGCTCTAGTCACGTGACATTTGCAACGGAGCGCAACGCAAAGCGACACTCGAAATATCGTCGTGAGCGGCACGTTTCAAAGCGACACAGCCAAACATGCATCTCGCTACACGACGTCACTCCAGGCCCGTAACCACCGGGGACATTCGGGGGCAGTGTCCCTCCCCCAAATTCTTTTTGTGTCCCCCAAACTGTGTTGCGCCCAGAATAATTTTTAAAAGCATATGTTACAAATAAAAATCTTGCCCCCCTGGAAATGTATTTTGCCCCCCGAAACCTTAAAACCTGGGTACGGGCCTGGGTCACTCGCAAAAGCAACTCGACAGCGCGTGTACCTAACGGAAAGTAGCGGCGAGAGGAAAGGTAGCGCTTGCCCAGCTCCACGATCTTCAGTCTCAAAATGGCTGACGTCGGCTGGTCGGCGGTGGCCGGCATCGAAATCGCTGCAAGGCAGAAAAACAAGCGGAAGTGACGCAGTCGCTCGCCGAAACAAGCGGAAGTGTCGCGGTCACTCGCCGCTCTAATGCAACGAACCAAGCAGAGGCGCTTGCGTGATGGCAGAAAGAATGGACGGGCTGTTCGCACGTTGGCAAATGCAACGCTTTCGTGCAGAGCGTCGAGCGACATATCAAAACTGAACTTTGCGCATTCAGTGCAACCGTCCGAAGTGCAAGACTGCGCGCATAGTTCAAAATCTTGCGCGTGCGAGACATGCCTTTGGGCGAGGAAGTCGAGGCCCTCCTCCCCAGCTGCCAGGGCCTGCGGAGGGGGATGCAAGAGGCGCATCCTACCCGGTGTCAAGCGAAATTTCTGACTTCACGCCATGTGCGCATACACATAGCAATATTCTGCATATCAAATACGCTGATAAAACTGATTATAAGGGCTTAGGTTCGGTGTTTCGGTAATTGTGTCGGGTTAGGTTTTGCGTAAGGTCAGAAAAAATAAAAATAAATGAAGTCTAAGTGTAAGTCCAAAATTTTTCAGTGGTTATAGTTATCCCCGTGCTGCAGCTTGTTGTGGGTATCTCACATCTAACCAACAAGTTTTGATTTTCACAACACACGTTACAACGGTAATCACCTAACTTCATTCCTTTACACTGAGAAGCAAAATAACTTACAAAGAAAAATACGTCAGAAATTTCGCTTGACACCTGGTCCGGAAGGTCCTAGGGCCCAGGAGAAAGTACGAACGCTAAGTTTTTCTGTAATCAAGCACAAAATTACTATTGTAAGCCAGATGTCAGTATAACGATTAATCTGCTTCTGAATCTTTCAGTTAAATCTATTTCTTAACTCTTAGCATGGTAGCTGTTTCATACTAATTCTGATTACTATACAAAAAAGCTATACAAGTTTCCACGATGGCTCCAGAACAGCGGTTCCGAACCAGGGGTTCCCGGACCCCTGGGTGTCCGAAACAAGATTTCCAGGGGACCGAAATGCAATTTCAGAGTGCGAGTTTATATGTTCTTGGATGGACGTTTTTCAAAGGAGCCGAGATTTATGATAGGTTGCAAGCGCTATTACTCAAAAGAACAATATCCATCTTAATTATTCCAGCTAACGTACTAATTAATAATCCAAATTGTTAAATGCGTGCAATGCTATTTCTGCTTCACGCTGCGGTTACCACGCTGAAGATGACCGGTGATGTGATTGTAAGCGCATTGTGACGTTTAAATGCTTAGGGCGAAATTGTTGTTTGATGCTACAGAACTCGAAAGTTTCTGGTGTTCAACCAAGCAAATTTACTAGAAACTGATCACAGAAGACCTAGCCATTCTATTGCCCTTTGCAACAATACATTTGTGCAAATCTAGATTTTCCTCTCTACTTCATTTGAAAAACAAGTTTCGGAATCGTTTGAAACCATCGAACAATTTGCGCGTGGCTCTGAGCAACTGTGTGCCAAGGTGTGAGCGGATATTTTCAGAGAAGCAACAACAAAAAAGTCACTAAGTTTGTTTCTAACGCGCAGTAAAGTGTGTAAGTTAAACAGACGGGCTGAGTGTTTTCTGTTGTTTTGCCAGCAGGCCTACGTATTACGAGTAGTAATTTTTAAAATGAAGATGCTGCAAAATCGGACTGTTTTTCTGATTTCTACACTTTTTTCAGAACGAGGGGTGCGAATGCCGCTTAACCTTTATGAAAGGGGTGCCAGGTTAAAAAAAAGTTGGAAAACTATGCTCTTGAAGCTGGGGGGGGCCAGTATCGGTCTTCGCACCCTCTTGAAAAATTTCTCAGAGGCCCTCCTACCCAGTTACAACGCGCCTTTCGCCGGCGCGCGCTCTGTCATTGGCAAAAATGAACAGAAACCGAAAACCACATGCGCAAACGCGATATCCTGAGCACGATGCTGCGGAGGAGCGGTAAGCAGGTGCCTTTGTGCTGCTGAGCTGCGGCGAGCAGCTGTCAGGAAATTAATGACGGATCGGCTTCGTGCCCACTCGAGATCAAACCCGACGATCCGTTTTATCTCGGCTTGTTTAACACTGCCAGTCAGTGTAAGCCGCGCAAAACACGACCAATATTGTTGCCGCGGCATGTCGGGCACTTGGCGCAGGACCAGCGGCCGAACAGGGTGGAACCGGATTTGACCTGCGTGCGGCAAAGCCGACGACATCCGGTCGCGCGTCGACGGCTTTATTTTAATCGACCTCGGCGTTAGCGGCGAGTCTAAACAAGGTAGGATCGAAGCGACGAACCAGCCTCGACGATGTTTTGCCACAGGGCCTCGACCAGGGCCGGGTCGTGGAGCCCGGCGACGTGCACAATGGCCAGCTTGCACTCAGCCAACTGGAACGGCTCGGCGTAGTCTCGGTATAGCTGCGACGACAAAAAAAGCGCGCGAAAAGTTTGTTACTTGAAGGCAAACAAACGCGTAACAACAACGCAAACTACTGCGCCCGCCCCCGCCCCCCCGGATGGCGAAGCACGGCAGCGATACGTTTCATGACATGAAAGGCCAGAATTCGCCGTCGCCGTGCAAAGGCGATTACGCGCGGCTCGTGAACTCGGCGGTCGTCATCACCTTCGGTTGCCACGAAACATCAACAAGTCTTTTCAGTCGATTTTACGCTGACGCGTGCCATTGCCGACGCAGGTCGAGTCCTCGCGTACTTTTCCTTTTCGACCTGCGTCGGATATTTACTTATTTTTGAGCACCATCTCAAGACTACCACGTCCGCGGATATCCAGCTGCCGGGTCGCCTCAAGTCCACAGGGTTCTCATTCATTTTTAAAAATCATTTACCAAACTTTTTCAATACTAAATTTAAAAATTCAATACCATTACTTCTCTTCATTTATCAAAAATTTTAGTCTAGAAACTCAATTTTACATATTGCATAACACTGAGTAAGTACTTTGCCTTCAGTAATATTCCGCTCAGATACTTCAAATTTCTTTTCCATTTAGAATTTCCATACTTTTCAATACCTAATGTACATTTTGGCTAAATTCAATACTTTTTCAAGGTCTTGAGAACCAATTTTGAAAATCAATACTTTCAATACCGCGTGGGAACCCTGAGTCCAGTTTACATCGGTTCACCTTGTGCCCAGGCTTATACATCAGCAAAACGTTGTTTGATCCGCGAAATTTTTCATTTCAAGCATCAGTCGCTAAAAAAACAACGCTGTTTCAGGGTAAATTGCGCAAAGACCTCGAAAAATGCGGGATATTGTTCGACTCGTAAGCTTTGCAACCGTCTGTCTTCGATATACAGATAAAAACGGTCGATGACGTGAAATAATGGCGGAAAAATCTTCAACCGCATCAAAACAGGGCGTATTTTTAAACATCCGGCCGCTGCGCAACTGACCACAAAAGTGAGAAACGATTACTGAATAACCCCGCTACATGCATTAGCTGTTGAAAATCCGGAAACTGCAGGACCTCCCACCGCACGTTTGGTTATTAAGATGGACTTTATCCGAGTTCAAGCCTACGGCCAAGTAAACAATGCAAAATTTAATTCAAGCTTTTCCCGTTCTGTTCGGAAAACGTGTTGTTGCCATAGCGCAACTTCAATCGCTTGGCCAAAAAACACAACCCTACCAGGAATACGGGCTCGTCACGCAATGGTTGGTACGAGGTACACAGGGCTGGGCTCTGCTTCACTTTATTGAAAAACACACTTAATGATGCTTCAATTGTTATTGAAACGCGGAAGTAAAATCGCGGCGTCGGAAATTTGGCGAATAGGTGCGAAGACATTCTTAAAACGCGAGCCGATGTCGCGATGATTGACTTCACGCGGAAACGATTTTTTAATAATTTTGTAAAAAATTTGTTTTCGACAGCTTTTCAAAACAACCCGGTGCACTTACGTGCTAGGTCGCAAGCGAGTCGCCGCTATTCGCGAAACCTGATCTGCAAACAGACGGTTGCCCCCCTTAACCAACCACCCCCATCACAAGCATAATTAGGATAACCCTTGTGCAAGTGCATGTGTGAATATTTTTAAAAATTTTTTGTTTCAGCCGTAAGAAGAAAACAAAACGCGTTATCTCTCCAAAAGTCAAAAACCTCAATTTTAGCGGGAACGTATCGTTTTCACAAAAAACAAGATAGGTCAGAAAAAACATGTGTCTTCGAGCGGGCAAAACACCAAGAAGCAGCAACGGATCAATCAACGCGTCACATAATTACACGTCACGGCCAACTTACCGCAGTGACGTCAAGCAGGCGGGAGTTGAGGGTGGTGACGGATTCCTGTTGATTGGGCAAGTTTTTTAAGTGTTCGAGCGCTTGAAGTTGAATCTGCGCGACCTGGAAAGTTACGTAAGTGCGCTGAAGCGTAGCTGTTTGTGACGTAACAATGTTCAATTGTTGACCGCTTCAGCGGCGAGCAGAAGGTATACATCACGCGGGCAAGTTGACCGCTACTGAAGCAGGGAACTTCATATCTCTTTTTTTAAGCAGCAAAGAGAAGTTTGACAACAAAACACAACATCAGGGACAAGACCTCTGTTACCGAACAGTCTATTGGTCCCGATAAGAACAAAGGGAGCACTGTGACGTCGTGTGTGGCAAATAGAAGTTTTGAGCATATAGCATCGGCGAACCGTAACCTTAATTTCAAATGATGCGATCAAGCTGCTATGCCAGAGGATTTTAAAAGTTTTTCAGTCGCGCCTCATTTGCCGTTGATGCTCGCGCCTCACCTAACCACAAAATCAAACAAAAACAAAACAGAACAACAACTTATTTGCCGCTATCCTGCTCAATGGGAAGGACGCAACTGTTTTTCAGGAACTAGTTGTTTAATTCAAGCGTTGTTGAAGACAGCGCACCGAAAATCGGCTGCACATTCCAGTTTGTTCCGAGATTTTGTCTTGTCCCATTTGTTTTGATTATGGCGTTTACCGTGAAATCATAATAAATTTACGAATGGATAAAACAATGCATTAAATAGTTTTCAACAACATGTCGCTGCCATACTCGCTCCCCCTTTGCGAACCTTTCACGCCCCCCAGTTTAAGAACCCAGGTGCTAGACGAGAAGTTCCACACCGGGGGTACATTTGCCAATCTGAAAAGGTACATTTAAGGTTAGCAGTAGAAGGGAAAATGCATTTGTAATCTTTCATTTCCACAATTTCATGCATATATCAGTGAATATTATTTTCAAAAATCATTACTTGCTTATTGTTAAACATATCTATGATTAGTCATGATAAAATAATTTGTCATGACAAATTTTAAGGGTACACGCTCGTCTGTCGATATGCTAAAGGGTACACGGTCAGAGAAAGGTTGGGATCCCCTGTGCTAGACGCTACATTTCGGGACTACCATCCACTCAACGGCGACCATACAACCGGCAACATGACCACAGCGTTCTATTCTAGACAACAAAAAAAAAAAACGTTGGATTCTTAACACCAACTTTAGTCATCTATTATATCGCCCTACAGCAGGGTAAATACAGAATAGACTGCGCCCAAAACGTGACACGAGCCTTTATGAAATATCTTCAGACGATGATCATCTGACGAGTTGTTGAATACACAGCCTTTCCGCTTCGAGCATTTGCTCCATCAAACTAAAGCGACGGCTTCTACAAACGTACCTCCAACTTTTCTTCTAGCTCATTGAGGAGTTGACCCCCTTTCGTGGCGTCGGCGGTCACTGATGTCACGCTCTTCGCGTTCATCTTGGCACGTGACAGATGCTCGATACGCTTAACTAGCGGTTGGTCCGGGCTTTGAAATAATAGAAGTACGAAGCTTAGTCAAACGGCGACAATATTTTCTTCACTTTCTTCACTAAAGTTATTGGTTTGATCGCTTTCTTGTCAAGGAGTAAGACGCAGGACCTGATGGGATGCTCGCCTTGCTTTGAAATTTACCTCCAAGGTCAAAATGTTCGACGTTCTGCCGGCGCGAAGTGTTTACAATAACATCAATCTTGAAACGTTGTGAGTCAAGACAACTGCCGGACAGCGTTCGGATGTAAATACACGGGTGCACGGATCTTAATTGGCCCTGTTTAGCGGATTATTTCCCTGTTTAGCGGATTACTTCAAGTGCTTTTGCCGGTCCCTGGCATCGCGGACCCGAGGCTGAGATGGAAGTTAACAGCTGCTTGAGCGGAAACGTGCGTCTGGTTTTGATTGCTTGCGCGACTCTGCGTTGCACAAAAAAAAAACTATAAAAAAGCCAAAAAAACGGGCAACGCCGCCGAGTTCAAGCTCTCCTTTGAAGATGCAGGCAGACAATTGCAAGTAAGGTCGGTTACAATGTTTTCCGGGACGTCAGTTACTTCGTTGCCCGCTGGACTCATACAACTGTGCTCGCTTCTGTGTGGTTTAGATTTTTGTGTCAAAGGGAAACGAAAGAAGGCGTTCGATCCACAGTCAATGAAAAAGTGGCCGTCGCGATTTTTGGGCAAAGACGCTACCCTGTCGTGCGTTAAATAATTCGTACGAATGACTAGAAGCGAACCTGATTACACACTGTGCACATGGTTTTCGCTGTTGCTCTTTGATGCATTCACCAACGCAGTGCCAAGTCAACCCCGCAAGCTCAAAAGCTACGGTGGCCGGTGGTGGGCAAGGTTGCTTTAATGTTACCCGCCACCCCGAAATGGAGATTTTTGTCCGGAACCTTAATGCAGATTTTTGTCCGGAACCTTAAGTTGACTTCCAAAGATTGTCTAAAACAAACCGGCGATTTTAAACGTTTTTGAAACGGCGCCAAGCTGTGCTTCTCTGCTACGTCCCGTTCCCATGGCAACCTGAATAAAAAACAGTCATTTGGACCTTTGTTACGGAAGCAAGGAAGCAAAGACGTTGCTGCGTTTCGTCGAAAACCTTGTTGGTTGGTCCCACACACACCTCCCAGTTTCATGCGCGTCGTCGCGCGCCAGTTCGACGAGTGATGTGTTTATCCCACTTGCCGCTTACTGAACGCTTTCCAGGTCCTACACGCACTGGCGTATCACCAAGACGGCCACGCTACCGATATTGGCGGGGGGAGGACAGAAGGACGAATCGCCCCCCTGGCAAGGTAAAACCGGGCCCCCACATAGATTATATTTCGGTTTTCAGTAGATTTAGTGTGTTAGTATAGCCATCTACATCCGGATTCGACATCATTTCTAAATTTTTTTCCCGAGTGTTGGCTAGTGGGCCCTCTACAGTGGCCAGTCGGCCCTTTCCAGCTGAGTTTTGCCCCGGGGCTCAAGCCTTCAGTTACGCCACTGGCTATCCGCCGCACTTTGAAACTGCGCGTCCAAATTCGCCGCTATCAGGCGCATTTGTTTGCCTGCATCAGGTTCCCCCCAGGGATGAGAAGAATGGTTTGCAAGACAGACTGAGAGACGTAGACCAGCGGCCAAAGTCGGAAAAGCAGTCGGCTCGTGCCGGGGTTAAGGACTTGCGGATGACATGCCGCGCAAAGTAAGCGCCGATCTGCTGAGATCATCCAAACTACAAGCTCCAAGCACTAGCAGTTTAAGTTCAACGTAATGAGATCAGCTTCTGCCCAAAGCTTAAGCAACTACTCATAAGAATAGTCTGCAACACTTTTTCTACCCTGGTTTTTCGGCCAAGTTCGCCAGGATCTCTGCTGCCTCCGCGTGTTGTCCGCTTCGCTCGTAGTACTGCCAGAGGAGGTCGCCACCTGCATCACTCTCCGTGGCAGGGTTGTCTTGGTGAGCGATGGAGACGCGTCGCAAGAAAGGTTCGATATACGGGGAGGAGATCTACAAATTGTCATTTTGAATAAAAAAAACACAATGAAAAGTTTCTAACAAATCGCAGTCGACGCAAAAAAGGTCATGTTTTTTAATTTTCTTTTAAATCGACTCGTCGCCCGGTAATAATAAAACTCACAAGCAGCAAAATCGACTGCAAAACTGTGATACTTTCTCACACTACGATCGGACTTTACCCGTAAAAAAATCTGTCATTTGTACAACGTAATTATGCGCGCGCATACACAACTTTGCGCCAAGTTTTCACATCACAACAAGTCTTGCCCGACGCAAGACAACACGCATTTCAGAGAAACGACTGTGACGTCACATTCGCGAGCGCGCGTCTTTACGGAATCTGCATTTAAGGCCCTGCATCTGCATTTCAGTCTCCATGGCAACATACGAAAAACAGTTTCTCACGCGCAAGAGCTGCCCAGTCATCTTCTTCCTCATCATCCACTCGTAGATCGTGACGTGGAGGAGTTCGTCACTGCTGCTCATAACCATCTGAAGACATTCGTCCGCCTACGTCAAACAATGCATTACGTCAGCCAGTTAGCGAAGCGTGGAGTCCGATTCGCTGTTGCTATGGCAACTGAAGCGTTTCAAATGGTAAACATTATTGAAAAATGATACTCGTTCCCATCACCGTGATGCAGCAAGCAGAAAAACAAAGTTTTGGACATTAGTTCAGACTCCCTTTCAAGTTTTCAATGTGGGCGACGTACACCTCCATANCAAAGTGGCCCGCATAGTAGCAGACGTTTTTCTCCAAGAATGCAAGCCATGTGACTTTCGGTTCAACAAAGGTTCTATCGGGCTCACATTGTTGTTTCATCACACCTAATCCGCAAAATCACAACCCGCATGTCGTAAAGAAGCGTGAGAACGCAATAACTCTAAATACGGGCGGGTATGTTTTCGAGATGCTTGGCTTGCCATAACGGTTGTTTTTGACGCCGAAATAAGAAAAACTCGGTGTATCTGAAAGTGTATTGCCAAAAATAAAACTTGTTGATTACAGAGTTAGGGATTTTCGTTCCAACGTTTGCAAATGTCTTAGCGCTTTTTAACAGTTTGAATAACCGCCAATTTGGTAAAAGCCAAAGTTCTACGTTGGCACTAGACCCATACTGTGAGGTGCCCGTTCCTGATATTACGAATATCGCTGCAAGAAGATTTTTACAAGGAAACAAATAAAATTGGCTCTACAACATTGAATTTTGCAGCCAGATGCTCGGCATGCCCGCTGCACAACGAACAGGAAAGTTTCAGTTACCTACGCACACAAGTGTCAAGAACTCTTAAACACGCAACTCTTTTCAAGACCTACAACGAACATTGCAAAAGTGCTTTATGGTCTTCGTTGTTTTCAAGCAATGCTCTTCGCATCGCTCGCAAACAATGGATAAAAAACGCTTCTGTCCAAGATCTTCATGTTTTCTCACAAAGCAGAATCAACAGCAGACAAAGCTTCCGCTTCCAACCACGTGCTTCGCAAAACCGCAACGTCCCGTAAATCCCCTCCCCCCCACCGTAAACAACGTCCCGTAAATCCCCTCCCCCC
>JGI24158J21664_10004520_pt1 | contig 17918 bp, 13 predicted proteins | sample Ectturendosymbi3_FD_21664 | JGI IMG/M metagenome (IMG submission 21664)
AAACAAAAACGATAGTATTCCAGGGAAACCATCTGCCAACCGATTAGTGACACTGATTAATCCTATTTTGCGGTAGCTTACGAACACTTTGTGATTGCGATCTATCAATAACAGTGTTATGCTACTACTATCACCAGTGTAATACCCATCTGCAGCGTGGATAGGGTAAGGGCTTTTCAATGGTCTATGCAGTTAACAACAGCGAGGTTTCGGCTCCAGTCGACCAGTTGCATGTAAACAAGCACAGCCGCCGCATATAGGAATGTGTGTATCGGCGTTTTGGGCGTGTACCTGATAGCGGGCATAAAACTTGCTCAGCAGAATATTCCTAAACAGTGGTTCATTTCAATATTCCCACTAAATTTTCTGATCCTCCTAAAAAACTGACTTTTTAACCCTGCGTTAATTTAAAACAGTGATTCTCAACGGGGTCCACGCGGTCAACCTATCTACAGAGAGTTACATAAATCTTTGATAAAAAGTTCACTGACCTATGTGCAATACAGTTTCGACTAGTTGTTCATAAGGTGTTTGCATAGCAAAGTGGCTCATCGGATACTGTTTAAAAGATGGTCCATGGACCAAAAAAGGTTGAGAATTGAACGTATAATAATTTGCGATGCAGAGATCGCTGTGTTAATATTTAACGGAACAGCAAGTCTAGCACATAGTTAACTAAGGCTTGTCGCCAGAAAATAGAAAAAATCAATGGACGTGGTGGTAGTCCAGTGGTGAAATAATTTGTTAACTCTAAATACGTAACTTAAATACCTAATCGTTTTTGGAATGCAACCTTAGTACAAGTAGCGTAGAAAAATGCTATTGCAGTCGCATTTCATAGCGTTTAATACCGACATAAAATCCAAACACTTTTTAAATGCGTTGAAGAACTCTAGCCTTAACGTTATCAACTGCATATGTCAACCAAACGCTCAAAATTTGTTTGCTGTTGTGAAATGTATGCTGTGGCTCAGCGCTCTAATCTAACCTGGAGTTACAGTAACTGGATTGTAAGTTTGTTGTAGTCAGAACCGTCGCCAGAAAATTTTCAGTAGGGGGGCTTTACGTTTCTGCGGGGGGCTTTGCATTTGTGGCGGGGGGCTTGACACTAAAAATTAACAAAAGCTCCATTGATTCATAATGTTTCATGTTTCCATTTGGGGGGGCTTGGAGCCTTGTCTGGTGAGCTAAGCCCACCGAAGCCCCCCCGTGGCGACGGGACTGGTTGTAGTGTAATTTTGATGTCTTCGCATAACCAATAAAATGAGCTGCATTTATTCACGAAAGCTTGTAGGAAAATAATCATATTGTCTATTGTTAAATTAACTTTTGTCCGCAGTCTGTTGTTTATTCAACTTTTTGTCCACGAGAAGCCCAATCTTTTCCAAATGAAACAAGAGTTTAAATAGTTACGCGCGGCTTATGTAACATTGGGACCATATTTTTTGTATAAAAACCTGCTTATTAGAGATTTCGTTTTTAGTGAAATAAACACATTCGGACTGCCCGAATTCAGCAAAATAAGCTTTGCATTTAATGTTTTCGTCCCTATCCTGTGCAAGAACTGGTTTCTTTAAAGGCTATCCAAAAAATCAACTCAATGGATGTTCCTGTGTCGGGAACCATCGATCAAACAACGTATCTGAAAAAAATTAGGGGGCTTCAGCACCCTTAGCCCCCCTGGATCCGATTATGATTATTCCTCAACAAGTACGACGGTAGCATTGGAAAATGGTAACTTGCCTACCACATGACAAGAGCCTTAGTTAATGTTTCGCAACAATGGGTTGTTACATCATAATGTAGTAAAAGCTGCAAGCCTATACAGTCCTAAGCGCAATGCTGGCACACAACTTTAGTACATCCACGTGTTTTGCGATTTTTGAGCTGTTCAAGTTCATGTTCTTTGGATCAACACTCACTTACCCGCACAAAGAATTTCTCAACCCGTTCCCGCCCCGCAGCAAGTTGAACCCGCACCCGCCCTGCAAATGCGGGTACCGGCAACCCGCGCGAGTTAACCCGCCCCGTGCAAGACTCTAGTATCTGGCACGCAAACAAATTTGCTTACCATTTGTTTTCGTGATACACTGGCATTTGAAACTATTTTTATACTGAACCATCAAGCACTATATTTTTTAAATACACTATATTCAAAACTTAAGGTTTAACACATCAACATTAATTGCATTTCATTTTCGTCTTGAAAGTAACTTGGACATTAACGAAATTCTGAACTTTGTGGCAGTTGGAAGTATTGATTTCAAAAATGTTGCTTCTTTAAAATGCGTAGATTTTCCAGCAGCTGTTCATGACCAATCGCCGGGTTAAAATATCCACCGATATGGAAAATGCCCTGTACGTCATGACGCAGTAGTTTGTTAATGCATGGAAGTATCTCACACCGAAATGTTGCTCTATTCTTATCGTACATTCTCTGTACAAAGATACGTGTCCGGAAGCAGCGTAGATCTTTTAATATAACAAAACTTAGCAAGTGTTTCGGTGAATAGGGAAGTGTTCCGATACCCCCCCCCATAACGACCGAATTGAACATTAAAGCACACGTTTTTATGCTCTTGATAAGCAAAGAGCAAACTTTTGGGTGGATTTGCCACAATTTTAATTGTCACTAGTTGCATCTTCAAACAAACCATTATTTCTTACAACAACATATCCCATTTGTGGTTTGCGTAGAATTATTCGGTGCCTAACTACTAAATATTCTTGCAGTGGCACAGCGCAGTCTATCCGAACTCTCTCATGTCCAGTAGATCCAGTCAGTCAAGCACGTTTCTGAATCGAGAACAACACTTGTTTAATGTTTTATCCTATAGGAAAAGTGCGATCTTTTTCCAATGTCCGAACTTGGCCATTGGACTATTGTCTCATTTTGTTCTTATCGAAAAAATATGGAAAACAGCCAAGATGGCACGTGGCTGATGGTAATGCCTAAAGGTGATGCAATCATGACAGCTTAATGACTACCTCTCTTGCGAATGGTTGGCAAATGCACTGACGAAACTTGGTTATGGTTACAACTAAAGCGATGGTACCTTTCGCAAAGCTTTTTATTTATGTCCGATCTTCCAGAAAATATTCGATGAAATTTCGCGTGTTCGGAGAAAAGACTTCGTTTTGATAAACACATTGTGAGCAACAAAGCTTATTTTTATGTTGGTTGTGAGTAACAGTGGATCCCCTCTTGCTTTTTCTTGCATCAATGCACATAGTTTTCAGCTGCATGTAGCATGACAGATTTAGTCACCATCCCGTAAAACATGCGACATACTGTATCAGGTGATGGTTCAGCAACCGAGATAAAAACGTCAGAAACGTATGACGTCATTAGGAAATTCTCAACCACGTGGTCTCCTTGCAATCGCGTACAATAATATGTGCCTCTTTTGCATTTTATATTTTGTTTTTGTTATGTGTTTTCTTGTTAGTAGTTATGTGGTAAAAGGTTGAATGGGAGTGAACCAAGGTCGCAAAAGATCGCACGTAAACGTTTAAGCGTTTTACTGGCGTTTGTTTCATTAAGAGATCAGAATTACCTGTTTAATACTCGTTGGCTGCAGGTAGCAGTGTTCCCTAAACCAGTGTTTCGAAACAGTGACAGTTGCGCTTCAGTGAAAGAAAAGCACTTGGATCTGTAGGTCGTATAAGGGATAAAGTACCAAACATAGAAACGCACTGCATTGTTTATCGCGAAGCGATCATTGCGAAACGCTTGGGACAATTATTGTCTGAAGTCTTGTTTTTTTGTGTCAAAATTATAAGCTCCATCAAAGCTCACCCTTTCCATTCTCGAATATTATGGAAGCTTTGCGATGGGCTGCCGTAGGTTCACAACAGGGATAATATCCCTGGTTCGCAATATTCAAGCTTCGTACAGACATTCGATGACTGTCCCGAGGAGGGGTTTAGAAAGCGCATCTAAAGTGCGTGAGAATCTCTCAGTTCTCTTGCAAGAGCACAATCCGCTCATAGCTTTGCTAACAGCCGATGAAAATTGGTTTGGGAAACGGCATACCTGGCTGACAGTTTTAAGCTTCTTAAAACAACTGAAATTGTCACTGCAGGGAAAGATGCTCACACTTTGCAATGTCAAACGCAATAACAGCATTCACACAATGCTGTGGATATGTTTCCTGTTATGTGTGACTACATTGCCAACCAACCCTTAATTACTTATACAAAGTTGATTTTTTCTGACCTTAAACAATATTTGGAATTGTTGTCTGGACATTTTAAGAAGTTCATTTTAAAATAGACACACGGGAATATAATTGGATTTTAAACTCTTATGTTGTTGTAAAAACTGATCGGTTAGCGTAAAACCAAGAATAATTTACCGAATTGTCATCTGAAAGAAAGTTGGGTGATTGGTTTTAATCAGACAGCTCTTTCACGGTTCTTGTTGAGTGTTGAGGACAAATATTCATTGTTCTCACAAAAAGCAATTTCAATTTTATTGCCTTTTGACACTGCCTGCGTGTGTGATACAGCATTTTCGACACTTAGGCGTATGAAGACAAAATATAGGACCAGATTTACCATGGGCTCCAGCTTACGAGTTCACCTGTCACAAATATCTCTGAGAATTGAATTATTCATTAAGAATCAAGCTTATCAGTCACATTGATATTGTCAGTTTTGCAACAATAAAACATATTCAGGTTCATTTATTTTTCGTTTTGTATTTTCCTTCCGCGCGGGTTGGGCGTAAAAATTCATGAGATTTGGAACCGAGAAAAAACAGATCCACCAACGGCGGTGTGTGGTCCCAGAAGTTTGGAAATCCTGTTCTAAACAACCATGTCGTATCTATCTACACATAAAAAAACGAAAAGCGTACTTTTGCAAAGCTCCGAGGCATCAATTAGATGCGTTTTTTCCTTTCCGGTGCATTAATGGTTCGCGTTCTTATGTTGAATTCTGAACTTCTGCACTGTGACAGGTGTGCTGTTCAGGCGAACTGCGGCATGCTATGCGCTGAAGGACCAACGAACTTTTAAAGACCATGTGAGGGCATTATATCAGCAAATGTATACAACACCTCAATGTACGCTGTTGCTACACGTGCACGAGAGCAAGGGCAGAGGCAAAACTGCACAGGCCAGCAGCTGCTGCCTGGTTTCCCTGCACCGAAATTTAGTAATCATCGATCGTGGTATAAAAGTCGAAGCGACACAGCACAATGAGAAATTATTTGAGGAGGCTGTCGCGTTGTTCAAAAATACACTCTGTTGAAATTCACAAATAAGACGACGTTTTTCAGAGATACTGTACAATATTTTTTTCATGTTTCTTTGACGTTTGCAAATGGCTAGTTGTTCCTTAAGCTTTAAGGGCTCGTTAACACTTTCCCGCGAGTGGTCAGTGCGTTTCCGCTGTTGGTTGACTCCGCATGACTTGCTGGTAAATGTTAGCAGCCGTCTTAAAAGTTCTAAATTAGTGTGAAGCACATCTTTCATAAAATGGCCCGGAACGAAGTTAGGCAATCGCAAAGATCTTAATGAAATCGTAGAAATGAGCCATTGTAAAAGAAAACAAAACAGAGCTAAAATGAACAAAATACTTGAAATCCGACCACAAAATTTGATAAACAAAATGTCAGCTTCAAAATTACAAGTTTTTTTACAGGATCTGAACATCTGCAGCTTTACATCTACAACTCCCATGCTGACGATACAAAACTTCGTTGCTGTAGATTAAATCTTCTTGAGTTTTTCTGCAAACAAAGAATTGCTCAGCAAAACGACTTGCTTCATGAAACGCAGCAAACATTTTGTTATGAATTTTATTGAAGACGTAAATCTTGTCTGACTGCTATAAAGAAAATCGTTTTGAGGCATGTTTGTTAATTTGCAAATGATCCTTGATTTTTAAAAGCAAATTGAAACTTAAATTGCATTAGCGACGTAAATGCAATCAAGGACTTGACAAACGTTTTTCTTACTTTTTTGTAAGCATTTTTCAGCAGCACAGAATATATTTGCCCTGAAAATCACGGTTGCGATCGAGAAACTGGTGGCAGTCACCGTGTGTCTACCGCAAAACCAATGTTTCTTACCTTTTGCTGCGTGTATGCCCCCTCGTATGCCTGCTCGTACTTGGCTGACGATGGGTTTTGTAACACCTTTTGTAAGGGATCTAGCGTTATTCACGACTCTGCTGGCAAGGTTTCCTGTAGCTTTGGCAACCGTCTTTATAGTAGATTTGACAGCTCTGCTAACATCTCTGCATGCTTTTCCTGAAATCAAAAGTGTTACGATCGGTTCAATAAGAGCATGGGCACCTTACAAAACGGTTTAGCAGCTTTTTTGATTCCCAGCCAAACGTTAACTCAAACCACAGCAGTTGTTCTGTCACATTGGTCACTGCTCCACATGATTTCGCCCAGTTTGTTGCTTTTGAAGCAACAGATTTTAATTTGTCGTTGGTTGCTGGATAAGAGTTAAATATTTATTTCTGTGTGGGCGGTTAAGATTAATGTCTTTACTCAAGACGCCTAGTTCAACTAAAGTGTTGGTGGACAGGCAAACACCGAGCAATGAATGAGCGCATCTCCATTTCTGTTTGCTTGAACGTATGGATAGCAGGCCCGTGGCCAGGTTTTAAGGTACGGGGGAAAAATACATTTTTAGCGGGAAAGATTTTTGTTTTAGTTTATGTTTAAAACAATTTTTTATTGAGCACAACATTTAGGGGGCGCAAAAATTGGGTTGTAAAGGCATTTAAAGCGCAAAGGCAGTGAATGAATTTATAGGAAACCTAACATCCTGCTGTTTAGAACATTTTCTTTTTCTACATCTTTGTCTTCACTGACAAAATATTTTCTTGCCTGAATGTCTAAGAAATCATGGTTCGCTATCTAGAATTTCAGTGTTTTTTAACAAAGTAAAAGCATTCACACTAAGTGAAAGAAAAACCACGACAACATTATTTCTTGACATTGTAAAACATACAAGAAAGTCAAAGATTTAAAAATCTCATCAGCAGACCCAGAAGATAGCACGATAAGCCCGTATCCTTTTACGTGAAGCACAATTTTATATAACTAACAACAATCTATTTTAGACTTGTGCGAATGTGATGACAACAAACTTGCATAAAACCACTAAGTGTCGTTTTTCTATCGAAAAAAACGGGGCTGTCCGAGAAAGTCCCAGTCTGGTGCATTCACTCATAAACTTATAAACAGCCGCAATCTCACAGTAACAAAACCGTACGATGGCCCTTAATTAAGCTTGATGAACAGAGCAGTTGTATATCCGAAAGATGTCGGGCATTTTTGAAACAAACAAGTGGAGCAACAAAACTTCGAGAATTAGGAAAAAATGCTCTTATTTGGACGAATACTACGATGTAAACGCAAACAAGTTTACTTACCATCGTTGACAAAAAGGAAGGCCAGAAAAAGTATGAGCAATATGCGCTTGTCCATTTTTGAAACTTTTCAGCTTCTTGCCACAAAAGGCTAAATAGCAATCTCTTCGACACTTAAAGCAAATATTATGGTAGAAAACATGTAAACGAAATCTGAACTGCTCTGAAGAAAGTAATGCAAAAGGTTTGTTACTATCATCTTGCATATACGCAGATAAATATGTGACGAGAAAGCTAATTGTTTCTTTTTCCCTCCCGGTAACTTTGTGGTTGGGTGAAGATTTGCGTTGTGGCTGCAGAGAATAAATTTTGTTGTTCATCTATTTGAATCAGAGCTGATGGTGCCTACCTCGCAATTAAAAAAAAATATATAAGCTTAAAGATTTAATCCTATTTTATCAACAAGCAGGTTGAATAAGGTTGCTCAATTTGCGTTGGATAAATGCCTCTGTTTACCAACTTTTACCAATAAGATCGATGCATTCACACACAGGCATGCAAGAACTATAGTCAATTATTTGTAAATATAATAAGCAACACGTAACGTACTACACGCAAAGTTAATTTTATGATCTGTATTTGATCCCAAAGGTGTCAACAAGTTTTAAAATAGTTTAGTATAAAAGTTAAATACCTATGTTTGCCTTCACCTAGCTTGTGCAGATCTGGAAGGCCTCTCCATCTGTGCTTCGCAACGTTTGCAGTTGACCAAAGCTGTTTTCACAACGCAAATAAAAGTTAAAGCATAGACCTTCCAGGCTGCGGACTACTTTCACGAGAGCAAATTCATTCAGGAAGCATGGCAGCGTGTTGAAATAAAGTATATAAAATTTTATTAAAAAAGTACATTTTTTTTCATCAAAAACCCACTTTGCCAGAGGGACGTTATCCACTCTCGTAATTTAAAATTTCTTAAAATTAATTTCTTTCGTGTTTCTGCCACATGCATTCCAAGATTATTTATTAGTTCGTGTTTTGCATGCCATTTGCAATTTGCGCACATTGTGTTTCTTACTCTATTGCAGTCGTAGAAATAAACCAGTGATCATTTTAGGCATCACTGGCGGTTTCTAACAGCCAAACAAACCAATGCATATGCGTATTTGAGCTTAGATGGTTTTATGAGGAAGCAAAAACACTGTAAAAATTGGAACTGCAACGAACCAATTTCTTGTGTCTCAAAAAAGCGAAGGTATCTTGAATTGCGTGATAATAATAAATGGGTTCGACATATTCCACACCTTTGGACTTTATGCAAGTTTGCCAAGGACGCCACTGCTGTAATAACATTCTGTGACATTTTCCACAACCTCATCACGAACAACTTGTCGCAAGTAAGCGTTAGTCTTTAGCAATCGTAAACACCAAACGCCATCATAAACGTCTTGGAAACCACTGTCAAGTGAGTTCGTGGCAACTTGGGCGAAAGCGAAATAACACGTCATAGCGCTTTAACGCAAACAAGTTGAAATTAATTGAGCGTCTTCCCTCCACTAGTGAAGCTGCGAAATAGAATCGGACATTAATCAAAAAGGTACAAATAGCAAAACGAGACATTAATTAGAAAAGCACACACAACGCTCAAGTTCTTATTTCTTGCATAGCATCGACATATGCAAAGAAATCTACATATGTAAGGAAATCAGTGTTGGATGACCGAACCTTTCGTTTACCGGTAATTTATAATGTGGCGTATTGATATGCCAATTTGTTGTTTACTATTTTTTAATAAAGCTTTGACAATTACAAGAATTACATGCACACCTCTTCGTTTCCTACTGTTGCTCCATTTCGCAGATTCTTTTGCGATGCTCTGAATTCTTCTCGTTTCGTACCAGCAGAAAATCTTCAGAAAATTATAAAAACAAGCGAGTGATACTTTCCTGACCATGCTACGACAAGTCGTCAACAACAGAAATAAAAACTGCAAAAGTCCCCCATAATCCAGTTAGTCTACAAAAACTGTTTCATATTATTTAGTTGATGACTTCAAAATGTTTACTGCTCAAAGCAGCTTCGGTTCTGATAAAATTAGGGGTGGATGGGATCAACAACATAGATTGATAACATGGCAAATAGCAAAAATGGACTGACACGTCAGGTTTAGTGTTTGAGCGTTTTTACTCGTAGCATTTATGTTTGGTAGCACTCATACGTTCTTTATTGTGATGTTCAGTACAAACGATTTCCTTGTTAGTTTTGCAAATCCTCGGAAAGTGATGAGAATTTTAAATGTTCCTCTATAACTTGTTTACATGCTCTATGATCATTTTTCCTTACATCTTTTTTACTGATCAAAAACTTTGAACTTGCCAGAAATGTGGCACATTTACGCAGATCTATGGGATAGCTAGATCAAAACCGGTGCGTTACGATTTGCAAAAAACTTTCGAAACAACGATAGTTTGAATCAAACAAGTGTGAAATGAAAATCTTCTCTGTTTGTCATAACCCTCTTTTATTCAAGCGAGATGTTTGTAATTAGTTGCAATTTGCAGTATTATCCCGAATGAAACCAATGAATTCCAAACCATGCATCCAAAATGATGAGACAAGCTTAAGAAGCAAAACTTTAAATATTTTCTGAAAAAAACGAAAAATGAAAAAATGTGTTTAAGATCCTAAGATCTTCGAAAGTGCTCCTTGATTTATTATGGCTTGTTCTGTGTCCCAGCGAACACACAAGCAATGACAGGGCGAAGACATCAATGCAGAGATTTATTTAACATGATGTTGCGGTTATCCTCTAGCCTCAGCCACTCTCGTCCTTTCAGCGAAGCTCTTGCAGTGAGACCAGAGTTGGAATCGGGCCAGAAACGCTCAGTCTGAACCCTGACCCTAACACGACGCAGCAAGCTCGAACCAGAAAGGTAAATTGTAAACGCGAATCAGGCTAAACTGCATCGTGCGCTGCTATTAACGGTCACCAGCTCATCATGGCTAAAATACATTTGCTAACATACATTATCCATGCAGCAACTGAGAAACACACTATTATTTCAAAGCCTGATTCAAGCTCGAGCATGTTTTTCATACCTGAGCCCGAACACGACCGGACCCCAAAACAGCTCACCCAGACTTCCATGTTTTGGGGTGGCGATGGGTAAGCCTTGCACAAACGAGGGGTTATTTTCCTGCATGTTTCTTTCTACTGCGTTTCACGCAAGAGAACGATGTGCATTTCATTCGTAAGGTTTGGAAAAGAAATCCATATTTCGCAGTGCAGATGACATCAAGCCAAAACTTACACCATAAACTGGTCATCGTCATGAAATGATGAAATAAACCCTATTTACAAAAAAAAATATTACTTAAAAAGAAGGAAAAATTTTTTCTGGCTTGCACCAATCTTTCTAGTTTTAGTTGAAAGCATTCGTGAAATTCAAGCTTTGGGCTTTGTTTTCGTGATTAGCAATGCTTTTATGCATCTGCTGAAAATAAATTTGAAAATACAAAACAGTTGAAAAGAAATGTGTAAAATTCAGGTTAAAACAAAAAGATTTGCGAATACAAAAAATTGAGGTTACAAACTGGAAAACACTGTCCATTGACTGTGGGTTGACCACAGACAGCAAAATTGATATAGCGCATATAAAGAATAGAAACGATGCTTGTATTTTTTCGCAATCTCTCAAACTTCACCCTTAATTCAATCATCTTCGCCATAACATGAAGCGTGATTTTTAGTGTCCGACCTATGGCCGACTTCGCACAGACTGTTGTTTATATTCTGTTTTGTAGAATCTTGAGATTGGAAGGTACTAGTAAACCTGGTTTACGTTTTTTGCTACTTTACTAAACGTTTGCAATAAATTTGGTTGGTTCATGCAATTTGCAACCAGTTTGATAGGCTTGACATTTGAAACATAAAAGAATGTTATTGAGAAGTTGGTTAAAAACGATTTTTAGCTACATGTCTTTTGTCGTCATTTTATGGATGCGTATTGTGAAAGATGTTCATTTAAGCAGAAATATTAGCGCATTTGTTTGTGAGTTCTTGCCAAAATTAACTAAAGTTTAGACACGAACTTAAGTTACAAAATCTTATGCTATTCCGCATGGCAGACGTTTTGTCAAGTTAAAACTGATTTCGGAATCGTCGATTGGGAAACACCCAAAAATTATGAAAGAAACAAGACGGCAGAAATTATAAAGATATTATGTAGTGGCTATGCAAAGTAGAGCAATTTCCCCATACTAACATTCATTAATTTTTAGCAGCTATTCTGAATTTTAACTGAATCGTGTCATATGCCACGTTGATAGCATTTCATTAAAGGCTGTTGGCGTTTAAAACCTAGCGCTTGTTTCTAAGATTTGCACGCAAGTGACCACAACGGCCGTAAGTGCATTCAAAGTTTCAGCAATTGCAGCATGAAATGAGGGGATGCTGATGAACACTTCTTGAAAGTTGTTTTTTCCACCGTTGTCGTATCGTTCAACCGTGGCAAACAAGCTATTTACCGAACTGCGGTTTCAACTGACTGTTTCCTGTATGTAACCACAAGGGATAATCTTGATGGAAGACAAAGTGTTATTTCCAAACATGAGCCTTTCGAAACCGTTACGTTGCACCATCGTCCTGAGTGCAAACAGGATTTATTTCTTAATATATCTTTCCAAGCAAGTTTTCCATGTTGCTTTCCATGTTGATTTGAACGAATTGAAATTTTAGGTTTGTTATTCACCAACCCGAGCAACACTAACCTTTTCTGCACTCTGAAACTGGACAAGAAAACATCTCAAAAATGAGCCACCGTTTTCAAAAAACTTTCAGCTTCCTGGATTAACAGCGTAAGATTCACATCAATGATATTTGACAAATGAAAATACTTGCCGCGGATATAGGATTGATATGAAGCCTTTTGTGCTTGTGCTACTGGAAACCTACAGTATAGGATTGGATTTGCACCGGCATCATATTGCACAGATTTGAAGTTTTACCTGAGGTAGTCTTCGATCAAGCTGCGCATTAATTCTTGCAGTAGAAGCAGGGCCGGCCTTAGGCCGATGCAACCGATGCAGTTGCATTGGGCTCCGTGCCTCTAGGGTCCCCGCGCCTTGGTGTTTGAGAAGATTGTTCATTTTTTCCAGATACCCTTGAGCTAGAGAATTTAGTAGAAACCGCTTATAAATCTCATTATTAGCAAACAATTGTCTCGTTTTAACGATCAATGAATTTTCTTTACCGAACATTGTCAAACTTACTCAATTCTTGTGCTATGTAGGGCGTTATATGTGCTCCACCATGTCCCACTCTATGGATGGAGCTTGGTTTTCACTAATGCCAGTTAAGACAGCAGTAGACCTACAGTTATTGGAAACAAAGTATTTAGTGATTCAGCTCGCAATGAACAGGTCAAGACGAGTGTCTTTCGTATTAACTTTGAAGGCAGTTCTGCCAACGTGACGTTGTTCAGTTCTCGAAAGATCGTACTGTTTTGTAAAGTTTTTGATTGGCTGCGGCAGAGTTGTAAGGCTGACCGCGATTTTGAGTGCAGGCCAGGTTCGGGATTACTTTTGTCAAATGTTTCGGGCGATATCGGGCCTGCATACAAAATGTCTTTGCAACGACGGACACTTTTGTCGCCAGTTACTGTTGAAGCAATCGAAATGATTAAATCTCTGTTAACGCTTTAGAGACGGCTCATAGATCCAGTGAATATTTTTTCATGATCTTTAAAACTTTAGCCTACTTGCCGTAATGAGACCATGAATAATTTTATTTTTTCAAATTTTGTTTTGTTTGTTTTATCATGTTCCCATAAAAAAGATTATCGAAGAAAACAACATTTTGTTTATCCCTGCGCACTGGCGTAAGCATGGTGGTTGCAACATGTATTCCTAACGGGGTGGTTCACTGAGAATCTTTTCCATAGCATGTACCAAAGTTACAAGGATAACCGTCAACACTACGGAACCATTGATTAATCTACACTGATATTCTGAGATTTTTGTGAACACACCAAACTGTTAACAGTTGGTCTTCAGTTTTTCTAGCAATGGAAATACTTTTGCCATTTTAGAGGAAGCTGAATTTTGATTGTCAACTGGGTGTAGTAAGACTATTTGGAGGCCAAGAGACAGAATATTCGACGACCGCTACACAGATGCATCAGTGAAACACTCCACAATACAGTGAACCATATGCGCAATTTTGTTGTAAATTGTGGGGGGGACAGCTCGATGTGAAACCAGTATAGTTATCGGGCCGATGCGGAAGTGAAGTTTTATAAATACAGATTCCCACTCTTGTTTCTTAGAGGTGTTCTCAAAAAAACACTAATCACGCTTTGCTTTATCCCTATAAATGATTTTGAAATTATTAACCTAATTTTGTTGTTGGATATGGTACTGTAGTTCATGTTGGTTGCACTACTGTCAGACTATGATAAAAACAAGCACAGCACTATAGTAGAACACATCAATTGGGTTTTATCAGAGCTGTCAGTTGGAGTGGACAAAACAGTGAATCGCATTGGTCGCACGTGCATATCACTCTTTAAGTAGAACACATCGATTTTCATGCATTTTATAAGGAGTGTGGGTTACCGCGCGATTTGATGTCGTGTTTAAGTTGCTTAACGTTAAAAAGACGATAAATTGCAAGGTACGATATATATATATTGCAAGGTATGGTAGCTAAATATTTTTCGTGCACATTTATGCTCTTTAAAAATGCTACAAATCCAGCTACTGGGGTCATGCATGCAGCTCTACCCCTAACCAAATCTCCATTGATATCCTCTTACAGCAGCAAAAATGGTTGGCTAAAATTAACGTAGCATACTTTACAAAATGATTTACAATTTATTTTTACCGCTGATGGGTAGAGGATTTGTCTTTTCAATCTCCCATTGTCAGCCCTTGCATGCTGTTGGGTACCCTTTCGATTGTCCAAACATCGTTTGTCTAGTACTCTTTCCAACATCAATCAAACTCCCAAGAAGAATTATCCAATTCAAGATATCCAAATGAAAACGAACCAGACGTCTTTCTGAATTCATACCCATATACCAATCCAGAATACAGTGTGATTTCTGCATACCTAATCATCTGGTGACCACGCCCGTAAGTAAGGGGAGGGCTTCGCCCCCCTGGAAAAACTCCCCCCCTCCTGACAAATGTCTTGGGCATATTGCATGCATAACCATTGTTTTCGTACATGCTATTGACGTAAAATTTGGGCCTCCCTCAGAAAATTCTTCGCACCGCTGGTGTCCCAAGCTGGTTACGGGTCTGTTGGTGACTGTTGCCTTGTGACTTCTGTCAGTTATGCCACTCATCTCAGTCTGTTCACAATCAAATTTTTGAGATTTGACATCAAATTTTAGAAGGCGAAATTAATGTCAAAAGTTGTATTCTAGAGTTATACATGTATAACGACAAGAAAATATATTTGAGATTAAACAGAAATCAAAATTAACAACGGTGTATTGGCAAACAGTACCACGTTTCATAAGAAATAACACGAAAAGAATGTCCAGCAAAACTAGGTGTTACGTAGGCTCATAGGTGGCGGGACCTGGGGGGCCACATGGGCCTGGGCTCCCCCACTTTTTTCTGGGAGGGCCGGGACTCCCACTTTTAAATTTCGAATTTTGCTTAAATAAGTTTAAGTAACACAATTCGTATTGGGTCCATTGTAAAGTAAATTGTTTTTGTGTAAGACTAAGAACAACTAGTTATATTTATGTGCTCAAGTCAGTGTAGTGTGTGATAAATAGGATGTTGTGTAAGTAGGGGCTGTTGAGGGCTCATCAAATTTTGAATAAAATTGCTTAAACATGCTGACAAAAGTTAATGACGTCGTATTTCAGTGCTTGTGACGACACAGTTGCCGATTTAATCAAACATTTTTCTAGTTTTTTTGACGTGTACTTGTGCCCCCAGCGTTGAAAATAGTTCAGCCACCCATGCGTAGGCTACCTGTAAAGCAAATGTTTCGCACTTGGATGAAAACATTTGTGGCATGGTGATTCGCCACATATAACGTTGATATCGTAGCAGCAATAGTAGAGTCTACCTTGTCGACTGGGGGAACTCTATTGTTGTCACACAAAGGGTCGTGGGTTCGACTTCAGGTGGCTCAGGGCGACGCAGCATTGTGGCTGCAATACATTGCTGCATTGTGGGGATAAATATCTTTTGAATTTGTTAGTCACCCTTGTCATGACATACAAGAAATAAGGCTAAATATATAAGCTACCTTTAATCCCTGGTCAAGTCTTTAAGTTTTTGAGCTATAGGACAATATATAGCTAGGTCAATACTTCTCTAAAGTTTTGATAGAAATACTATTTACTCATGGTTGAAGACAGTTTTTTGTAAAATTGCCCATCCTAAAACTAAGTCTCCACAATAGTACTGCTGTTTGTCTTCGGCAAAAACTTCGCAGAGGTTTGCCTGAAAATGTAACTCTCTAACATTATACACTTGCATCTTTAAATTTTACGCTGTCTGTTTCTGAATACGTGACAGCCAACGTTACAGTAAAGCTAGTTGGCTAACTTTCTTTTGCACGAAACAAATCACGGCTGTATTGTGGTCTTTCACGTGTGCAGCCGTTAAACTTCACTGTTTCAAGACAGTGACCTTTCTTACAGTAAACCACACTGGGTAAATGTTGGACAGAGGCAGTTAACAACCTTTTGCGGTCTCTGGAAACTTGTAAAATGCTAAAAATTATTTTTGAAGTACAAATTCATAAAAATATCAGAATCAGTGACATCACACCAAACACTGTTTCAACATCAACATGGCTATGTGTAACATCTAACATGAAAAACGCTTCACACAAAACGTGACAAACATCACATTTAATTTTAAAACCTCTCCAAATAAAACCCTAAGAGAAAAATGTGGGGAGGACATGGCATATTATGTCACCCACCAAATTGCGCCCATGCAGTGAACACCTCCCCACACACAAGCCGTGGTGGACACAATAAAGATCAAAACGTTTCAGGCCAAACATTATTTCAGAAAAAATGGCAAGTTTGAAGGACTTTCACCACCTAAATTTTTCTTTAACCTATTTTTTTAAGTGCTGTTCACACTTGTTAATGTTTGATTTCGAAATTTACAAGTGATCTTATGTTTTTGCCCATGACTGTGGGGTTCTATTGTCATGTTTGCTATCCTGGGAAGCAATTTCTTTGTATTTCTATAATCAAATATATTGGTGAAAGTGACAAACTCTTTCCAGATCTGTTGAACAATGGAGCTACATTCAGCAGCGCTGTAGTGTGAAACAAGAATGGGATTGAAAGTTACTGAACTATTGTCCTATTACTGTACTTACGTCTGTTGACAAAAATGGATATTTCTGTACTGTAAAGCAGGGATCCGCAAATAGTGGGTCGCGAGTCTTTCCAATCTGGGTCGCAAAAGAATTTTAATTTTCTATAAATATAGGCATCGCGTCTGCATAATTATGCACTGGACAGAATAAATGCAATCCTTTACTGTTTGATGTGCTAAGTTTCATAAAACTTTGTGCATGGAAGTTGCTACTATCGACAGTAGTCAAAAAAATTTATATTTAATTATAAACTATTTTCCACAAAATAATATGCTCACGAAATGTTTGGGTCGCGAGAATTAAGAAACATTTTTTAGGGTCGCGTCAGAAAGTATTTGCCGACCCCTGCTGTAAAGGGCCAACGTTTTCATTTTGGGAACATCGTTTTCAAACTCCTTGAAAGGAAAGCGATTGACACACGCAGAACTGTCAACTAATTCTTGGATCAGTTAAATAGAACTATACAAATATTTTCATAGAAAATTTCCTTGAAAGTTTTGCGAGTTTACAATAAACAAACAAACATTAATTTGGCCACCCGAAGAGACACATTTTTGCTGAATATGAATTGTCATAAAAGAAAACAAAAAATTGGGTTTCATTGATCGGATGCATTTTTAATAGCACCAACCTGGAAGAAATTTCTGAAGAAAATTGGGTCTCCATTTTTAATGCGTGAAATTGTAATAAGCATTAAAAAACATGTTCCCATTTTGGGGACGTTGCTTCTAAAGGGCAGGATAAACACAACATAGCTCTGTTATCCTTAGCAGTCCATCGCAAGTGTATTTCGCATTATTACTACAATTTTTAGAAACAACGGTTTTTATACAACACACCGAAACGAAAATCAAGTTCATGAATGCGTCAACACAGAAATAATAGGAGAAAGCAACTAATTCGAGCGAAAACCATCAACAGAAAGAGTTGCCAGATGTTGCCAAATTTTGCAAATATTGCCAAAAATCACGGTTTTTCCAAACATTTGTCATTATTTGAAACACCAATTATCAGTATTGACAAAACAAACCATTTTGGGTTATTAATCAAATTAATACACAAACTAAAAGAGACAATACAGCTGAGCATTAATCTTTGTGAATTATTATTCTGATCACTAGGGCAAGTTTTTGTTGCAGTAAAAAAGTGAGAAAGTTGCATTTATTTTCAACGAAAGTTGCATTTATGCGTAGGAAGTTGCATTTATGCGCACATTTGA
>JGI24158J21664_10004521_pt1 | contig 17918 bp, 9 predicted proteins | sample Ectturendosymbi3_FD_21664 | JGI IMG/M metagenome (IMG submission 21664)
ATCTATCTTTTGTGGTGCCGACTTTGGTTCTACGACTGCCTTAGATCTTCAACAGAAATTGAAGCCTTTCCTACATTCTTCTCTGGAACAAATGGCAGTGCAATATTTTCTTGGAAATTATGGCTCTTTCATGTAGTTCAGAAGTTCTCTTCGTTAAATTCCCGAGATTTCTAGCGTTTGTTTAGGTTTATTTTTCGAAAATACACATTTTCATGCTGGTCCGTATTGCTGCCCTCAGAAATATCCTCTAGTTGTCGATCTGATGAGCTGCACGTAAACTCCTTTGGTATAGAAACCACATATTTTATGGAACAAACAAGCACAATCCATTCAGTGGACATACGGTTTAGTTATGCCTTTTTAAGTTGTCATTTTCCAAGAAACACAAAGTACAGCGTTTTAATCTTCTTTAGACTGATGGTAAACAGCATGAAAACAAGCTTTGCACAGCAAAGTATTGTCGCAACATCCTCAGCTAACCATATGAAGTAAGCCCAACGTAGACACTTTTTCCAAATAAAACTCACGAGAAACTGTTCTAGCTGATTTACCTAACATAGGCGTATAGAGTTTCAGCAAGCAATCTCTGTTTGCGGGCAATCTAGTTGATAGCAAACAAACGTAGCATCCGATACTGACAATATTGCTTTTCGTCGGAGTTCTGCAGTGCCTGGCTGTCTTGCGTTGTTGCGAGCTTTTTGTCTGGAAGATNGAATATCAAGAAAGTACTGTTCTTTCNTTTTCATTCTNTTCTTGTAACCATAGGCGTAGCCAGGGGGGGCAATGGAACCATTCCCCCTAAATTTCTAACATATCTTGCCATTTTGTGCTTTGACAGGCAATGTCCAAATAAAATACCGTTGCTNGCGTTAAGTCACAGTATTTGGCCCTCCCAAAAAAATTTTGGGCTGGCAACGCTACTGCTTGTAACCACTTTCATGCAGACAACCTGCATCGCTCTCGCGCCCAGCCATGTTCCTCAGTATGAAACCTTTGACACAGCACTTCCTTATTTGATGTGCAGTCTTCCACTGACAAAAAGCTCGCAACAATGCAAGACCACGAGACACTNCAATATTATAATACTTATATTGCGTAGCAAACAATATTATCGTGTTGTTACTGTACTGATAGTCTAGACTAGACGTTTGCATTTTCGCTCGTTTCANAGTAAATTGTGAAGTCATGACTCTTCAGTTTCGCAAATTTTAAGGTAATAATGAGTCGTCATAGGAAAGAGTTGGGCGGGGCCCCAAAAGCGCGGGGCCCTAGGCCATAGCCTATGCGTAAATCCGTCACTGACCACAGTACCACTTAAGAATATTTCTGCACTTTGCAATATGTAAAAATAAAAGTACAATTTTTCGGAAAGCTCAAAGAGCCGCATGCGGCTCGCGAGCCGCGGTTTGGCCGCCCTGGTACATTCGATTCGAATAGTTTTTTATTAAATCATCCATTGTGCTGACATTATCAAAACTGTTCTGTTTTATACGTCACAAACAATATTGTAGTGCATGTGTCGCAATTCGGCAGTTGTTAGACTGCCACTGGCAGTACAGCAGTAGGCTACGCAGTAGGACGGAGAACAATTGTTGTTTTATGTTATGCTTACATCTATACTGTAGTTCTAAGCATATTTTCGGATTGTGTATTATTTTACCATGCATTTCAAGTAAAAAGTACTCAAATTCATTTTGACATATACCATCCTTGTATTAGTAACTGGGCTAGGCCACGGGGTCTACAGATAATTGTATGCCCTAATTGGGGGTCAACGTGCAGAAAAGTTTGAGAACCACTGATCTAGTGTAAGTCCTTTGTCCAAACAGATAAATGAATGTGAGAAACCGATTTTGTTGGAGAGAATTTGAATACAAACACAAATGTGCATGCATATAGCCTGCTTGCGTGGTCTGCACTCTGCAGTTTAATTGAATACCTGCTGATGCAATGTTACATGTTGTATCTTGTGCTCAACTGTGTTGTTTGTGCAGTGAATTATGGTGCACGAATCGGAAGTAAAACATCTTACAAAACTACGTGAATAAGTTGGTATGAAATTGACCATCAGATATTGCTATTCAAAACATTTAATATAAAGTTGTAATGCATTAGGTTCAAAGAATGCAAACTTATGGCTTTTTTATCTTTAACACATGGACACACAAGGAACCCAAAGCATATTGCACAGACGCCCCAAATTTGCTGAGACTACCAATGCCCGTGTCGGTAAGTAAGTATTTATGTCCAAAAAGTAGCCACTGCTGCAACGTTTTGCTTTATTTTAATCTAACCCTGCGTCGTTCAAGTAACCTGGATTTGATGCGCAGCAACACTGATGAGAGGCGCCATTTTATCAAGACATTGCCGTTAGTGCGATATTCGGTGATCAGAAAATGCATGCGGTCGTATAGTCTTCGTTCATGGTTGTTTGTAGTGAGAAAAAATACGTCGTCAGAGACTTAGTGGTGACAGTTTGATCGGAACAGTTCAACAGCTCTCATGGAATCATATATCCGCTGCAAGCTTCAGTCAATGCTGAACTTCCATTTTCGTTTTATAAATCGAGGTCTACTGGTTTTGTGCATACCTATCATACGCTCTTCCTCGTCGACAAAGCTGAAATCCTCTCGAGAGTCATTTTGCAAAAACGCATCCTGGAGTTCATGATCAGCCGTTTCCTGCATGTAGCGCAGAAGATCCATTTCTTCATTTTGAAGAACTTCGTCTTCGTATCCTGAACTACATGGCATCAAAGGCAGTAAATACCTAGATCAGGTTCAGGGGTCGGCAATCCTTCCCTAGTCGCGGGTCAAAAACAAACTTTGTAAGGTATGGCAAGCCGTACTAATTTTCCACCAACAATTCCGTCCCCTTTGCTGCTTATGATGTTGATAAAACTTGGGAATTTATGGAATTTTAATCAGATTGACTCCTGATTTTCACAAAAGCCCAAAATACGACATACAGTACATTTGTAGCACAGTGCGGTTTCTCATTAGTAGTTCCTCGTAAGTGCAAAAAACTATAATACAAGAAGTTGCAAGGAGGGCAAGTTCATAAAACATAATACCACTAGGCGGGCCATACAGTTACTACAATTTGTAAAGGTACTGTGGGTCGGGTGATTTTGCTTGGCGGGCTGGAACCGACCCGGGGGCCGTAGGTTGCCGATCCCTGACCTAGATCATACCGAAACTGCGTAAAGCGGTAGCTTCTCAATTACTTGGGCGTTCCACGGCACACGCCATTTCCCAATTTATGTGAGATGTGCAGTTGCACAGATGGAAAATTTTTGGCAAAGATTATTTATATCGCTGGAGTTTTTATAAATTGCAGAGACCCGGTTTTTACAAAGAGTTCACGGCGTAACACTTCGTGGCAAAGCGCTCTAAATGTTGAACTACTCTTCCGAATAGAGAGATTCCGTCTGCGATGTTTTCTACACCTATGGGGAAAGCGACCCTGAGGTTGACCAGGGATCAGGTGAAAAAATTTCGACCTGGTTTGGTCGCGCTTTAGTGTGGAGGCAGCAGAACTACTGAATTAACGGTTGCTAAAAACTGTGAGGTGTTTCAAGACCTCCTGTGGTCGTTGTCACGCGAATTTCCCAAGATTGAAAGAGGGCGAGAAAATAGATTAATTCAACACATATTGAATGTCTTCTAAGGTATAAACATACATCGCAATCAACATAGACGATATGCTTAGCAAATATTTCATTTTTACCTACAGTACAATTCAGGGGAAAGTTTGTTAATAAAAGTTTTTTTAATGTCTTCGCAGTTACACATAAAATTAGAAATTTTTTAACTGCTCATCGTTGCTTCGGTTTTGCTGTACAACAGTGTCTACATTCATGTTGTTGGATGTGTATTGAAATTTCTGATATAAAATAAGGCTTTGTGTTCGGATATTTATCATGGTATGGACTATGTACATTTTCAAAACATCTTCACACACCGAATGTTGATTGGATTACGCTTAAATTTGTTGAAATAACCAAACATTACAAACATAAAGCGTTTTTCGCGAGATCACAAAAAATTTCAGGAATTACAAAAAACTGTTTATGTAGGCCCATTTAAACTTGTTTTCTATACAGATTAAAAAAATAAAGGTTTATTAAATTTTGGTCCGCGTTTTGAATGTACTGTATGTACCTTAAAAATGAATCAGTCTCTTGGTGTTGGCAATTTATGGCCTCAACTGATCTGAGGCGCACTCATCATTTTCAACTTGCGTATTGATCAATACTACACTTGAAGTTGAGAGTCAATCACACAGATCATGTTCACGTATGCAGTGTGGATATAGAAAAGCTAAGAGGATCTTTCTTGTACTGCAAATTAGTGATTGCCAGTGTTGCAAATTTTACAACATACGTTTTGCAGCTATGACGAGACATTGGCACGGGTTCTCTTATCATGAACAAAAAAATTAAAAAATGCCAAACAGGTTTGTGAAACAAAGCAAAACTAGGAAAGTTTGCAAAGCTGTGTTAAAATCAATTTTGGAGCAAATTCGGGAGAGACTTACCAACTTTATCAAAACTAAGAAAGCCTACAAAAAACTTCATGCTCATTACGAGACGTTTCGGATTGATTCTTTCATTTGCAATCGGAAATCTGATTGGACCATACGTGCGGGGGCGTAACGACGGCAGAGCAAGGTGGGCACAAATCCCAGGGCGCCAAATCACTTTGGGGGCGCCAAATTACTGCAGTGGTGCCGAATGACTGCTTGGGGCGCTGAAAAGTCCCAACAATGTCACAAGTACTTTCTTCAGCGCAGTACATTTGCTTCCGAAAGACCTCAGGTTTGAACATGAGGGCGCCAAACTTGCTTCTTGCCCCAGGCGCCATCTAACCTTGTTACGCCCCTGCATACATGTCTGTCAGGTAGCAATCACAGCAGCGTGCGGGTGAGGCCGCGATCCCCTACAGTGTCGTAGGCTGCTGTGAGATTGACAAACACAGCTCAGGCCATCTTCTCATAAGGTATTAAACGGAAATAAAGTTGATCGTTTTACGCCATTTTATGTCAAACTCAGAAAACTGTTTATTGTATGTCATTTTTGTGTAAGAGTTTAGACCACAAAACAACCCAAAACACCCAATTCTACCAGTTGTATTTTTTAGAAATACTGTGCTTTGTATAGAATTCACCTTCCCAGAATATACGCCATTGACACTGGCCACCGAACATCTAACATATACAACGCGCTAGTAAAAGCTTACTGTTTGTCTGAATCCGATGAATCTTCCGAACCGTCTCCGTCACTTACGCTGAAGTATTCAATGGCTTCCACGTCCGAAGCATCTTCAAATTGCCCGGCAATGCCGGAGTCATCCTCCCCTCCTGAGTCCGAGCCACCGTCTTCTCCGCTGCCAGTTTCCACTGCACATCGTCGGTTGGAGGATACAATGCAAAGAACAAAACAAACAGGTCATTTATGAAAGACTTTACAGGTCCAGAAAGAAACTTTCAGAGGGTAAGCTGATTTTTGTGCGTATTTAAGAAGAGTTCACAATGTTGGCATAAACGTGTTTAGGAAAGAATGGACTTGTAAAAACGCATTTAACAGATGCTGTGCTTGTTGCACACCGTATTCATTTCAAAGGGAAGAAATGCAAATTTGTTTAACTGTGACAGTGACTGATTACTTACAGTTATCACAGACGTTTTTTGTTTGAGATTTATCACAAAGAAGCAGGAGCGGATCCAGCCAGGAAGGTTAGGGGGGTGATTTCAGTAATATGTGGTAGTCAAGTCTTATTACGGTTTCATTACTATAAAAGAAATGAAGTATACTTCACAATACTGTTGTGACGAAACCATGGACGGCAAAATGGCCTGACATCGCGAATGCTCTTTTCCGAATTGTACAATATCGTGGTGAATAAAGTTACTTTCGTAGGTTTAAGGGGGGGCGATAGCCCCAATTGCCCACCTGGATCCGCCTCTGCAAAAAAGGGTCACTACGGTTGAAAATATTTTTATTACGGAATAAGCAACTAAAATGATGCTTTTTGAGATCCTTCACCAGAAGTGGGGTTGGGAAAAATATTGATCACGGCAGAAACAAGCATTCTTAGCTATTGCCATATTTTATAAAATGGCAATTTCATTTTCGGTAAGCCATCAATTGTGCTGCACTTGTTTTGTTACCAGCAATTCTTCTTCTGATGAAGTGAATGTTAATATTTAAGAAAGTAAACAATACCTGAATCACCAAAACGTTACAACCTCGTACTAAATATTAGTAAAACTGAATTGTCGATGAAAAAAGTTTGGTGAAAACGAAAAAATTAAATAATTGTCGGAATTCTACATAATTTGCACTTCTGAAAAAGCTGCTTATCAAACTTATCAGACTTTTCAAATATCCTTACCCGAGTCCAAAGAGCTGGAGTTTTCATCGTACGCATCCATCTCAAAGCAGGTGCCGCAGAGGAAAGACTTGGCTAAATTTGAGACAACTGAACTAGCATCGGTTTCTCTTCTTGAGCCTGCACTTTTGTATTTCAATGGCTTTGCTCGCCGAGGAGCTACTGTCACTGTAGAACTCATCTCGTTTGCAGACAGTGACTCGAGTGGAGTGGTGAGAGGGATCCTTTGCTGCAACGGTTTGAGTCGCGTCGATTGCGGAGGAATTGGGCAGTTTGCAGATGCTTCCTTCTGTAAATAAATATCTGTTTTCCTGACATCCCAATGGGCGTCATTCTCATGGAAATCAATTTTCTGGTTAGGACACTTAACGTAGAGGCTTGAATGACTTCCCAATGCAGACTTTCCACGTAAAAAGGCGTTTTGAGCAATGTCTGCCTCTTCTTTTTGGCCTGTGCAAGTTGTATATGAAGAAGAGGACAACTGGGACGGCGTGCTTTGCTGTTGTGAGCAAGAAATAGAGAATTTATGCGGATTTCGAGGGAACGAAACTAAAACTATAGTTTTCCGTGTGTATGACCCGTCGTCGTTTTGAATAAGACAAGTTCTTTTTTTTCCAAATTTGCGGGCAGTGTTGTACAAGCAGCAACTTTTTTTCAAATCAGCATTGTTAGCATGCGTTCCGATTCTTAAAACTTGTTTAGATTGATTACTTGTGTTCCGAACTTGTTTCTTATGAAAATCATCTGCTTTTGTTTTCAGCTTTACATTTGATTGGATCTTGGAGAAGTGCACCGTTTGGCTGGTTCCAGGTCTCTCCACTTTTCTACAAGCATGTTCTCTACCTCTCGCAGGTGACAATTCACGCAGTTTGAAGCATTTATTTTTTGGAATGTGCAGACTGTCAGCATTATTTGGTTTCAAACGCGAAAACGTGACTTGTTTTTCTTCATAAACTTTGAGATGCTGTGTTGATTTACAGTCTCCAGGTTTGAGTCTTTGTTCTATTCTGCGAAGGTTTTGGTTTACCGTTTTTTGAAACTTTTCTCGTTGCAAGTCACTCTCTCTTGGCAATGGCTGTTTTACCTGCAAATCGAAAAAGGTTATTGAGAACGATTCGCCTATGAATAAGCTGCTAAGTTCAGGCTGCTGAGATGAACTTAAAACATTAGCAGGGCGTGCAGACGTCTGGTAATGCCCTTGGCCATTGCTTGACTGTAAGCCCCTTGCCAAATTCTAGTCTTATATTGAAGAATATGAGAAACACAGGTATATGAAACAGGTAAAAATTAATATTGACAAAAAAACAAGTTCCAAAAAATTAAATTAAAAAACATTTCATAGAGTACTTTTGTTTTTATTGTGTTAGTCTTGAACAATTTCTTTAATTCTGTGGGCCTGAGGCGTATGTTTATAAACAAAAACTTTCTAGTAATAGGTATGTATTCAGTACCTAGATGTAACATTTGTGCATGCATACAAGTATCAGATAGGCTCTCCAAAAAGATAAAACTTATGAGGCATGACAAGAGNGAGTTGTTTATTTTTTCTACTGTAAATAGCATCTGAAATTGTACAACATCGCATGTACATTTTGATGCATTGCTTCCTTTTATGTTTTTCTGAAGTATGGACAAATTGCTAAGGATATTGTTTAATAAAAACAGTTGAAGAAGCAACTGTTTTTATTTAACCAGAACATATAAACAATTTCAGTCACACACTTTTCCCAAATGAGCTCCTCTCCTATTGGAAAGTATTTCCACTATCTCATTTTTTACATCATTTCAAAGAAATTTTCTTTCAATGCTGATTAAAGTCAAGATCTTTTTTACACCAATTGAAAGTAAAGATTCTGTCGCCAAATCGTCGAGCACNGTATAGCCCTGTGTTACAATTCGCACTGCCACTATAATTGAAACCAAGCAGACAAGACACCATCATAACATGAAGCGTTCTTCTCTCATAAATCCAACTGTGAACAAGTAAGTTTAAGAGATCTAGGTTTTTGTTCATTTAATGTCCGCTTTTCGTTGTTTTGATCGTTTTTTTAAAGTTGGACCTTGTTGACTGCGAAGACATTTTGAGAGACTGCAACTTTTTTATCTGCATACCGAGATGGTCTATACTAAAGCAAGGGTAAGTTTATTTTGATGGTGGTAGTAAACCGAGTTTCTACTGTAGCCTACTTTGAGAAACCGTTAGAAAAATTTGAGAGACCGTTCCGGTCTACTAAAGCACCTTAAAAATACTGGTTTTGATATGGCCTAGCTTTCACATCGTGAAATGACAATGAATTTACGAATGATAAAACAATACATTTAATACTTTTCAACAATGTGACGCTGCCGTAGTTGCCAGAATCGTCGCCAGAAGGTCTTCAATAGTGGCTTTACATTTGTGTAGGGAGGTTGACATTCTAAAATTTGACAAAAACTCCACTGATATATAGTGTTTCACATTGCAATTTGGGGGGCTTGGAGCTTTGTTTGGAGGGGATAAGTCCACCAAAGCCCCCCGTGGCGATGGGACCGGAGTAGTAGGCTACCTTTTTGTTGGTGGTATGTTGCTTTACGCTAGAGCAGGGTTTCCATTTGTCTACTTGAAGGAATACATTTGAGGTTTGGCAATAAAAGGGAAAATATATCTATATATTGTTTATTTCCAAATATTCATACATATATCAGTAATATTATTTTCAAAAATCGAAAGTTAGTTTGTATTTCATACAGCCGCAACAAATTAATTTTGAGACATAAACACGGAGACTGCCTTTAACGTTGTAAAAATCTAAAAGTTCCATTAAAAATGCAGTGGATTTTTGTTATTTTACTCGCCTTTTTGACTTTTTCGTCATAAGAAATTTTAGGATGCATACTCGTTTATCGAAATGCTGAAAGGGTACATGGTCAGTTTGGAAACCCTGCTCTAGAGAGAAATCGAGAGATACTTTGAAGACTATAAGCCGCAGATTAACGATAAGCTAGCAGGAATTGGCCAGCCTTCAAAGGGGGAAGAGAGAGAGGTTGTTAGGCTTTAAGGTAACGATGGCAGTGCTTNATCTTTCTCTCGTATCACTTAACATACATTTGCATGCTCCCCTCAGGCAAGTTCCCATCAGATCTATGCAGCAGGTGTTAGTACAACCTTACATTACGAAGAAGCATCTAATTACAGCATTTTAAAATGTACAGTTTGCTATTTCACTCTTTGGATTTCCCCCTTGCCTTGGATGCCTGAGGCCGTCGCCCCTTTCCCTCCCCTCTGCACGCCCCTGCTTAGAAGCAACATTATCTTACCTGTGCTGTAGCTTGCATGTTTAGCCTTATAGAAAGGTACTTCTGAACGATTAAAAATTTTTTCAAGCAAAGCAAGCGTAAACACGGACTAATTTCTGAACATAAAGGAAGCTGAAGCGATTATGAGCAATGGGACAAAGTGACCAAATCACAAATAATTAAGCAAACAATTTTGATACATGCATTAGCGATTCAATATCACTGTAACTACTTGTATTTTCGTACAGGCTCGCAGCTTGCAGGAAATGAGCAAAAATTGCCATCACCTTTGGCATTTTCAAACAGACTGCTCATCGAATAAAGGGAAATAGCTTAGAAAAATGAAAGAGTAGCCCAGAGAGCCAGAGGTCTAGTGCAACAGTGACAAAGAATCCATGCCCATTCGAATTTTCAAATTTAAATGTTGTTACGCAGAAAATTATTTTGTGCCGGTTCCATGTTTTAATATGTAAAAATATCATATAGTAATACGGAGCAGCAAAGATGCTCTATAGCAGGGTTATGCAACCGTGGCCCACGGTCGAAAGTGTACCAGGAGCTGAAGTTTTGTGGCCGGAAAAAGGTCCAGATTTTAAATATAGTGTAGCCCGTGGGCCAAAAATCTCAAAATAAAAAAATTTATTAAGAGAAAAATTGTTAGGTGTTTTCTTTCGCTTATATGACCACACCAGTTCACCTGCACCTGGTATCAAGACCCTGTTGCTTCACAAGCAAGCACTGCGGTTTAAAAAGTGTATTGCCAATCTTCCGTGGGTGGCCAGAAAGTTGCCTAACCCTCAGAGCTTGACACATGCAGCTGCGGCCGTGGACCAATCTGGTTATGTGCATTTGGTCCAGCAGTGCTGCGCTTGCACACCCCTGTTCTATAGCGTTACCCGCTATACAGAATTTGTAGAGTAGACAAACTACAAGTAGGTAGAATACATTGGTGCACTCTCTTCGCTAACAATTTAAAAGAGTACAACCTGATCAAGGATTGCTTTGCCTTGCTGAAATAAAGCAGATGCAAACACAGTCATTGCCTAGTGCTGATTGTTTTGTTTGAATGTGCTGTTTCAGACCATGTTTCTTCTATCTTTCACTTGGTCATGTGTGTGAAGTAAGTTACAATACACATGCAAGTTACAATATCCATCCCTTTATCTTTTCATCTCTTCTGCGTTTTTAGCATCGCTCAAAATTGGTGGTTCATTGAGAGTAAGATCAGGTCAAAGGGTTTTGTAACTTACAGCAAGACAAACACATTACTCTTACTAATCGCCATACCATTACAGTATGTTAACGGACTTAACTTTATAACTTACTGCTCGATAAAACTGGCTATAGATGACGAAGAACGAATCGGATCCGGAAAAATAACTAGTGTGAAACGAAAATTGCAATCGCACTTTTCTTGTTCTTTTGTGCCATCATAAACTACTAATGCGCAAAGATAGCGAAGGTCGTTTTTGTAACTCTTTACTGTTAATCTCGTATGCTCAAGAATATTTGTCGAGTAGTAACTTTAGCATTTATAAGCGATTAATCAGCGTTTACGCATTAATATAATAAAACAAATTATGTACTCTTCGTGGGAATACGAACAGAAGTGACTTAAAGGAACAGTCAATGGTAAGCAACAGTACTAGAAAGCAAGATAGTGTTGCACGTACTGTTTGAGCCACCAAACAACCCAAAAACCCAAACACTATAGACGGTTTTATTGCTTATAAGTTCACATTGCTCATTGCAACATATTTCTTTAGATTTTTAAGTGAATGATAATTTTCCAAAGCATTTTTCGAATATGCATGTGCTCCAGTATGACGAAGGTTACTAAACATATTTTTATTTAGATTAGAATAAAAATATTTTATTTATATTAAAAATATGTTTAGTCCAAACTGCCTTTTTGTGCAATTTCTCTGAATTCTTATTTTTTGTTTCTCCTTATTGTGACATTTCAACAAAAATGCATGCAATTCTTCATTTTTTTGCAAAGATTACAAAGTATGATTCTGCAGAATTGGCGTATTTTGTCACTTCAATCCCAATCCTTTAAACAGATTGCCACTACCTGGTGTATTGCTAATAGAATGGATTGGAGTGTTGGCCTTTACTTTTGTTTATGCTAAGTTCTTCGTTGTTAATAAAAGTGAGTTTGTTGCCATAAAAAAGTTTTACTGGTGTACTTACATTCAGTGCAGTTGCTGTTACGCAGATAATGAGATACCATGTTTCACAAATTTTTTTTGAAAATTGTCAAATGAATCTCACACGATTTGATTGAATTTTTGATTGGAATGAAAATCAAGCAAAGCGCTCGCAAACAGCAAAACAGATCAGTTTCAACCCTGATAACATTGCTGGATTGTTTTTTCCTGTGAATAACTTTATCTTTTAAGTAGAACAACTACGTAACGAAGTCGCAGTCGAGCCAGTAAAGTTCATTCGCCAGAAAATATGTTGTTTTGCTTTCATAAACCTTTTGACCACGAGATTCTGCAGTTTGCGTACAACGCTCTTGGCGACAGTCTTACGACCCTACTGCCAGCTTTTGTTTTAGCAAGTCTTGTGTCATTTTTTAATTTGTTGTGCATTAAATCAACCAGATCTGCCAAAACTATATAATATACAGCGCATATCGCATGCATTTCCTGAAGTGACGTTATAATCAACAGCAAAAGCATTTTTTTCATACCAAAATTTTTAACGTTACACAACTGCTTCTGTGCAAGTTACACTTGCGGCTTTATGCGTCGTTTCTGCACGGAACTTTTTATCAAAGGTCGAAAAACTTAAGCTTTTTTTTGGTCAAAGAAATGGTAGTGGTCAAAGGCGTAACGAGGAGGGCAAGGGGGCACAATGCCCCGGGCGCCGAATCACTGGGGGGCGCCCAAATGTCCCAACAATGACGCAAGTACTGTCTTCAATACAGTACCTTTACTCCCAAAACACATTATGTTCGAACATGGGGGGGGGCAAACTTGTTTCTTGCCTCTGGCGCCATGGCATCTAACCTCGCTACGCCCCTTGCAGTGGTTATTACTACTTGCACAAATGATTCAAGTCGCCGCAGAATGATAGGAAATTGTGCCGAACATACGGCTTGCAAAGAAAACACGCAGCAGCCCCTAAGAGCACCAGTTCAAGCTTACAACCAAAACAGAGCCCTTCTGAAAATTAGTATTTAGGTTGTTTACTCCTTTACAACATATTTAGTTCAAAGAGTCAGTAGTCTACGGGAGTATTACCAAAGCAGAAGTACCGGACATTGAGATAAAGAAATTGCTTCTAAAAGTCTCGTATAAAAACATTAGAACCCAAATCAGAGGCTACTTTATGGTTTGGTTAAAATTTGAACAAAAACGATTTATGTTGTTTGACTGCCAGAATATACCCAAGTGGAAACGTTTTGAGACATATTTTCAGTATTGGTTTGTATTACCTACTCGCATTCTGTAGTTTCTTTGGCTTCGCTTTACTTTAGTTATTTGGTGTCGCTTAAAATGAGTTTATTTAGATGTCAATTTAAAGCATTAAGAGTTACGAAGATACAGTACTGTACATACGAAATTACGAAACGCAATATTTAGCCATCAGTCTTGTCGAAAAGCCAATGATAAGAAACTTATTTTCAATTCCTGTGTTCACATACGAAAAAGAATTAGGCCGAGTTCACGTGAATGTGCACACGACGTTCATCAGACAAGCAGTATTTCCACTGACATTTTAAAATAAACCATAAGCTGACATTGCTGTTTTCAAATCATGGGACATGCTTAGTTTGCTATGTTTTTCTAAACTCTGAGCTTAAACTGCTTAAAATTTGCTGGTGCAAGATCCGCTCGGAAATTTTGTACAGCCCCTGACTACGCATTTTGAATAGCACAAATGCTTCGTAAAGCTCGTTATTGTCATTCAATCTCGATACTTAACATTAATCTCAGGCACTTAACGGAAGGTCAAATTATAATAGAATACTACGTAATTAACATTAATGGCGCACACGCAACAAGCAGTTTCAAATCCTTCATGTTTCGCTTGTTTGACCTTGATGTAGTTTATTTAACGCTTTTTTATCTATACTGTAAAAGAGGTTGTCAGAGTATATAAACAATCAAGTACTTTTAAAGTTTTCTTTGTCTGAAATTAAAAGCGATCTGGAGCAGTGTTATTTGCTGAAGCAAAGCGGTTTGTTACAGGATTTAATGCCCCTTGCAGACGGATATTTCAATTTACAATTTAGAGCTTTCCCGTGAGCAAAAATTTTTATGTTTGCAGCTTATTTTCGACCACACCGTTTATGGAGGGTCTGGATGCATCTTAAGAACTCACAAAACTTTGTTTTTTGTTTCACAATCTTGACTAATACTTTTTAGGCAAATCTGAACTTTTTTTCTTTTTCGAAAACGTTTTTCTTTGGCTTCCAAAATCAGATTTAGGAAGAAAAGATCATTTATTTGTCGAAAATATAGCATCATATTAAGAAAAAAAGTAAACTACGTACATTTTTGAAGGATTTTCGTTTTCATCATACTTCTAAAAAAGAATAGCAGAACCTTGGAGAAATTATATTGATTTCAGATCAACCTAAGGGTGGTCAATCGACGGTTTTGAAGGGGCGTCTGATTTAATGTTTTTTGCTGAAGTACGCAAACGTTTCTATGGCGTAAAGTATGAAGTTATTTCACGCTGAGATTCCAGTACACCATGCTTAGGAATATTGTAAATGTAGCATGACATAACTAATTGCTTTCACTTTTAAATCCGGAGTATTAACGTTCCTCCGGTTCCTATTTATGGCGTAATCCATGTGCAAAACAGCTGGTGATGACTGACTCCACCATGCATTCGCTCTTTTAAATTTAACACGGAGTTGAACATTAGACGTGTAGTTGAAAACTTTGATAACCGTCATTGGGATTTGGTAAATTTCCACAGGCGTTTGCATGAAAGATACCACCGTAGATGTCAACGTCAAAATTAATTGAATTGTTTCAATTAACACTTTGGGACAGTTTGCTATGACTGTGACTTTAATATCCGAAATATTTTGTTCTTATACGGTTTGCTTACATTTTCCCAGAAGTTTTTGTTCGATGCATGACACTTTTGATTTCATTGGACGCACAAAATATCTATGAAAATAACGTATTTTAAATGCTAGCTCTAAAATGAATTACCCAACTTTCGAAGCAGAGTCGATACCATTTTTTCTGAAAACCACTCGTTATTTGTGGATCTTGCCTTCAATTTTTCTTCCCTCTTCGTTATCGAAGATGGTCAACGAATCTGGTTCAAGTGCTTCGGAACGAGGCCGATCCGCGCGGTGAATTCTCTACCGAAAGATGGACACCAGTGGAGCTGTTTACTGGAGGCACAAGCTTTGCGTTATTCCCGTTTTTTTGATTTGGTCAGTGTTCTTTGTTTCTCGGCTGAATCAGCCCCTGTGGAAATGAGGCTGCGCCATGTTGAGCGCTCCTCTGCTAAAGCTTCCCAAGAGTCGACTTTGATAGAGAAGTCCTTCAGTGAGGCTTTCAGGGTGTCTATGAAGCACTTTTTCTGGCCACCTACCGAACGTCTGCCATGAACAAGTTCTTAAAGAAGTTACTTTGGGATGCGTTTTTTTGGCATCCGGTGGACGTGACCTACCCATCTCATTGTACCTTGTGTGCTATGAGTGTAAATCTGAGTGTATTAGCTCGGCGCAGGACTGCCGTGTGTGGTATTCTGTCTTGCCATTGTATCTTGAGCAGCTTGCTACGTAGGCAGGAGAGGTGGAGGTGATTCATTCTCCTTTCATGTCTCCTGTACAGGGTCAAGGTATCACAGGCATAAAGAAGGGTGGTCAAAACAATAGCCTTGTAGACCTTTAGCTTCGTGGATGGCCGTATCCCACGCCTCTCCCATACACTTGACTTCAGTCTGCCAAACGCAGTGCACGCTTTGGAGATCCTGTTGCTAATTTCCAAGTCGATGGTGGTTGTGTTAGAAAGAATGCTGCCAAGATACGCCAAGCTTTGCACGGCTTGAAGGCTCTGATCATTTACCATGATGTAGGGATCAACGTAAAGCTTTTCTGAGGCTAATTGATACATTGTTTTGGCCTTCTTGGTACTGAAGGTTAGACTAAAGTGGCCCGAAGCAACGGTGAACTTATACATTTGATGTTGAATGGTACTTTCACGGCAGGCATTGAGGGCACAGTTATCAGCATACAAGAAATCACCTATGGCTGTTTCCGTGACTTTGGTGATAGCCTTGAGGCGACTGTCAACACAACGGTAAGCATGGGCGTCGTGCCGAGTCTGCAAAATCGGCCAATGAAATTCTCTTGTTCTGTATCGAACCTTTAATAAGAATGGCTCAGAAAAGTGACCCGGAAATCAGTGAACTTTCTGATCACTCCAATACAGTCAAGACGCCGCTCTACATAGTTGGCAAGAAATATTGATCTTAATTTTGAATGTCTGACAAATCGTTCTGAGCAGCACTTCTCAACCAGTGGGCCTCGACCCACTGGTGGTTCGCGAAGTTCGTTCAGCAGGGCTGCGAAGCATTTCAAAGTGTTACAATATTCTGGTATTTAATTGAAACGCTTCTTTAAAATTATCCGATTTTCTATTGGTTACGTCGGGAAATCCTTTGATATCTAATGAGTAAGCTCAGGTTTTCCATAAATGGTAAATTGCATGTGTTGTTTATATTTAGTTTTTTTTCATATTTCAATTTTATACTTATTTTACCGCAACATCTCATAGTGACCCCCACAAAAAATTCCAGTAAAAGTGAGTCGCAAGCTAAAAAAGGTTGAGAAACACTGCTCTAAAGGTTAGGAAACTTATCGGCATATATTAAGTTTGAAAGTAGTTCATATAATCAGTAGAAGTTAAATAATTCAATTAACAGCTAGCATTTACAATACATTATTCCATAGACATTTTTTTCAGTCCCATGAAAATCAAAAGTTTCATACATTGAATAAAAGCTTCAGGAAAAATACAAGCAAACTATGTGCAAACAAACGGTTTCAGATATACAGTTACAATCATAACAAACTATCTCACGGCTCTGCGATTCTTTATTTTAGGACGATGATATGAAAACACGGTGTGGCTGTAGATAATCTGCAAACTTAAAATTATTTGCTCATAAGTAAGCTCTAACTTGTAAATTGAAATTTCGAGTTACATGCGCCATCAGGTCTTTAACGACTTTTTGAAACATCTGTTCAGACGTGCGGCTTCAATATAGATCTCCTAAAGCGGTGGAGTGGCAAATAGACGCCCAGAACGAAAACGCCTGTGCAGTGCATACATAGTTTAGCAATATTCCTTGTACCCAGGAAAATTTCATCCTCGCTTTACATAAAGGTTGCACAAAACAACTGACGCAAACAGAACACAGCAGAATAATTGACATTTTTTGCACCTTGCCTGTACAGCCTCATTGACTTTGTGCTTCATCCAATGAAAAACCTAGGCGACACTCGCTTGTAATCACTTGCTACACTCAGCTCTAATGAAGCGGTCGCAGGTTGGTCAGCGTTGTGACAGTTAAGGACTTGAGTTACGTATAAGCTAAATCGATTGCCACACTGACCTTTGCGATTCGCTACTTTGTTGGTGCCAGCCATTTTCAGATGTTGCTGCTTCGATAAAGCTATGTTGCTGCTTCGATAACGCATTTTGTATTTTTAGTGTGTGCGTGTATAGCCATTCCAATAATTCATAAAAATCCAATAATTCTTGCTTTTTCTTCTTATTTTTACTGCAACCTTTCCAATATTGGTACACGAAAAACGGAAGTGCTGAATAGCCTTATCGTTTGGTTTGGCCGTGATATTTATTATAAGACCTTTCCAATAATTCATGAATAAATAATAATTCTTGTTTTTTTCTCCTTATTTTTACTCGTCTGACCTGTGAACTGTCTTTAAATTCTCTATGTAGAACGTCTCATTATAGCAGTGTTTCTCAACCTTTTTAAGGCGCGGACTATTTTCGGACCATTATAAACCTTCGCGGACTCAGGATAAACTAAGGCTACGAGAATGATACAAACACTAGTTTTAGCAAATTCAGTTCATCGTCCACATTCACAAATTTCAATTAGAATCTTGTTTGGCTGAGTTTGTTTCACAAGTTTGACGAACAAAGAGCCTGTGGTCGTCAACGCCCACCTGATGTCGTCTTCTGCTTGAAGTTGGTATCGGTGCTTGGTTTAAAAATAGTTATATTGTTGAAA
>JGI24158J21664_10004522_pt1 | contig 17917 bp, 9 predicted proteins | sample Ectturendosymbi3_FD_21664 | JGI IMG/M metagenome (IMG submission 21664)
ATAACGCTTTTTGGTTGATTTTGAAATGGTTGTTTTCAAAATGCACAGTACGTTTTTTTGTGTTTTTAAAATGTACAACACAGGGTGGGCCAAAGTTAGACGTGCTCTTGATTGCTTTTTTACAGTTATGGCTGAAATTTTGGGACGGTATTGACAAATACTGGGTCATTTCAGCAAGAAAATTATTCTACTTTCATCGTTGCAAATAACGGTCAAGTACAAAGGTGTGAAGGCAAGGCCAGACAGACCAGCAGGTAGAAGCTCAATTATGTGGCAAACCAAACGCGATGCGACGAAATGTGGTTTAAGCAAACGATAATTGTTATCTGGGGATGTACATGCAGTCAGAAATGGCATTTGCTCTGATAAACGCACAATTTACAATTTTTTTGCAGAATGAATGGGTTACACGGAAACTCTATGCCGGAATATTGCAAATACCTTAATCCAAGTTAAAAACTCAATAGCAAGAGTGAAAACAGTTGTGCTGCAATTTGTTCAAATCCAGGCTGTCTGCGTGCATTTAAAGCACTTACAGAATGAAAGAAAAAAGATTACGAGGCATTGACCACGATAAGATAATTTTGTTTTGACAGTAAAGTTTTGACCACGGCAATCGTGAGAATTGCCGCACTGTTTCAATCCTGTACTCATTAAACCTTGCGGAGATAAATTTGCAATGAGTTTTGTTAAAAAGCGCAGGAAAGTTTGCTGTAAAACTTGATTTTCAGTTGAAAGCTTTATATTTTACCGGGAATCCCAGAAAGTCGCTGAAACTGAGTTTCTCTCTCAGAAGCAGGCAATTGCTGCTGCAATGCCCAGGTCAAGGTAGCAGTTAATGCACACTTGAGCCAGCGCCAGTGAATCAGGGAGGCGTAGCTATGCGAAAAATCTGAGATGGATCGTCACTTGCTAGACAATCAGAGGGGAATCTGGATGCTTCCAGGGGCGATCGATGAGGGGTTTTCCGTCACGTCGTGCTTCGCGGAAGGATTCGTCATGTTTTTCAACCATCATTCGTCATTTCACAGACCGCAGAGCTGCAAGGGCGGCTGAAAACTCATTCCACGGCAAGGCGGACGTTCTTGACTCCCCTATAGTTTCGGCTAGCTTCTCTCTAGAAAATCTCGCTGTTTTGTTTAGTTGACACATATGTCAGACTAATTAATTACAAGCTTGCTGAAAGCTGTGAGATGCAAAGAATGACACGTTGTTGCGTTGTATTTCGAGTGAAGTGTTGTACTGATGAATTTCTTCTGCAAGAACGCTGCAGAGCTCCGGAAAATTTTACAAACTGTTACTTACCAAACCAGTTCATAGCTGTAAACGAAATTTCCAAGTTTATTGTGACTATCTCGCAAACTCGTTCCATTTAATTACGATATGAAAATTTGCAAGCACTACAAGTTTATTTTCGAAAGGTAAAAGCTTTCATCATTTTTCAATCAAAAATTTATGCGACAAGTTCAAACCAGGCATTTTTTTGCCCCGCAAGTCATCAGGAATTTTTTTTCTGAAACAAATATTTTTTCACATTAGCGGAAGGTCTTTGTGTACCTACGTTAACCTGACTTGGTAAAAATGTTTTTTCCGAGTATTGTCTACATTTCCCGCTGACCATAACAGACGCTGTCTACTCATCTTAGCACTCAAGGTTTACAAAAATAAAAATATAAACAGAGGCAGAAAACTCTTGATAAAAATTTTAGCAAGAAGAAGAAGTCCTCAAGAATCTAACCACGTTTTAAATGGGTGCAAAAGAAAAGTAGTAAAGCCGACTTCGCTGCTTCAGCTCACAGAGCAAGCAAGGTTCTCATACTTACCTCTTGTCTCGCGAACAGTTAATGACTTCACGGCGTAACTTTTGAGTAGCTCTCTTTGCTTCATATGACGTGTCTGCTGCGCGACTGGAAGATCGATTAGGTAGTTAAAGCCGTACAGCCAGCCAGTTGTTAGTCACAAAGATCGCGCAAGGCTGGTGTGAGTCCCGAAAACTCCCCGATGGTCGTTTTTGTCCACGTCAGCCCGCCTTAACCTCCGCTAATCTTGCCATTTCAGTAGTTTGAAAGGATACGTAGTTTTAGTGAAAAACAGTCGCCAAGCTTTCGTCAAAGAAGTATACTGAAATTGGGGCCCAAATGAGTAAATGAATGCACGAAGTGAAACAACTTTTCTTTTCTACGAATGAAGTTGGATTTAAGTGTTCACAATTTAGAAAAGTCCTAATTTATCCAAATGCAGCTTGATGAAAACGTCAACATCAGTATATTCCTGCATTTGAAAGTCAGCCTGTTGCGATGCACCTTACACCGGTCATGTACAACCGCTAGTTGCCAAACGTTCATGTACTTTCACGTGTGGGACGGTGCTTCATCTTGAGAAACGCTACTATATTGCAGTGACTTGAAAAAGTTCCCTAGAAATGCCTGAAACTATTTGACGTTTTAAAACAGTGTGCGTCAACATTTAATGTCGGCTGCGTGAGAACGAGTGCGAGATCTGTAAGAAGGCAATGGTTATAAAAGAGTAAACCGGTAACTGCACGCTTACACACGATTGCTATGCAAAGAGAGCTGTTAAAGATATATGGTGCATACTGACGTGGAAAGCTGAATCTTTTCACAGGGTGGCGAAAAAGAGAACGATGTTTTTGTTTGACATAATGTTAAAACTGGGCTTTGTTTCTTTAAACCGTATACCAACACAGATGTAACGAACCCGAAAATCGTGGAAAGCACAAAATTCTGGCTCAAAAAATGTTTTTTCCCAAGACTCGGTCTTGCTACACAAAACATCGTAGTTTTACCAACCAAACAGCAGTTTTGACCAGTATCCAAAAAGTTTTCAAATCGAATTTCTTTCTACGAAAATTACAGACAGCCTACCATCTTTTCGTGAAAACTACTTGAACAATGCATTTTTGCACTCAGTCATCAACGTACCTTGCAGCAAATATGTTGTGGCCAAAAAGCATATTCACTAACGCAGTCTCATTTGATCTAATGAAAACATTTGTTAGGAGGTTGCACCAAACATTTTTAAAAATATTCGCTTAACAAAGCGTAAATTACAAATATTGTGGAAGGGTTGCTGACCTCTATCTCAACTGTTACGACTACGTGTAGCAGCTTACAAGAGTGAAAGCAACAAACAAGAACTTGAAGCCAGAATTCTTCGAGCACAATTTCACATTACTCTTATCTGAGTATACTTTAGAAAATTCAAATTAAGTTTGAATATGTGGTCATTGTTTTTCAGGAGATGCAACTGTTAAGACGTTGCGCCATATTTTATAGATTTGAACATTTTTACAGCAAAAAAACATAAAGGTCCTAAAACTGTAAATCATACAGTAATTCAAGCAGAAACACTTTACCCAGTACCATATGCTTGTTTCAAGCAGTCATTTATTTTGGAAAACCCAAAGTACACCGGGTTATTCCATGATACAAACACCTTTTCTTTATCATCACCTTTCCTAATCAGTGTCGTAAGCTTTATAATTACGCGATAAGGTACTGTATCGTACTTAGGTTTAAAGGTGTGCTTGAATGCTGACTTGGAGTAACACCTGAGCATAAAAATCGAGCAGTTAGGTAATACTTCCTGATGAGTGATGAAAGGAATTAAAGTTCAAAAGTTGAAATCTTGTTATTGGCTCTACTATACATCACAATTGCCCGATACAAATTTATAAAAAAGACTAGCATTTTGTTTGCATGTAAAAGGCTTTTAAAAGCTACAAATTACTAAGGACAGCAACACGATTGGACCTGCCTTGCAGAAAGAATTTTGCAAACAGCTTTGGCTTTGCTGGTTATTGTGAGGTGAGAATGGCCACGTCCTGCTGTCGTCGAATCTAAACCAATTTTCCGGCTGTGCATCTGGGATCAAAGAGTAACACTTTCAAAAACCGGGCTTGATATTTTACATCAGCGTCAGGTTTCGTCGTAGTTTTGAAATAACTTGGCAGCTTTCATCGGATTCTTAGCAGAGTTCGAAACAGTCCAAGAGGCAACAAACAAGTTTTGAAGTCATTCAGTTTTTTCGATTTTTTGCAAAGTTAACTCGCATACTTTCACTAAAACTTTTATTGTAAAATCGTTAAATGAAAAGAAGAAAAATTGTTCACCTGAGACATCTACATGACTTTCAGAAAATTACTCAGATATTTTCATCGAAACGGCAGTGTAGTTCTGTGGTCGTTGGGCAAGGCAACAAAAGAATTTGAAAGCGTCCGTGTGCAAAGTGCTCGCGAGTTGGCCAACTCTAAAGAAAAGAGATGACAAACCTGGTGAGCATTTGAAGTTTCCAGGATAGCCTGGCAACATTCATCTTTATCATCATCGGACACAGAAAGTCATCTAAACTTCTGGAGACGACTCATTTTAGGAAAGAAATTCAATTTCGTACTCATTCTTTCGACGGTACCGTTTCGACCCCAGTGGTGTAATCGGTGAAGCCCTTTAAAGCAGTACGTTCGGTGACAAGGTAACCTACTTCTGAAAAATCAGCAACTCCGTTGGTCTTTTAACCTTTGACAGTGTAAAGCAATTCTAAGCATTATGAGAAGATATAATTTCTGTGAACTTCAAAAATTCCATTTTTGTTCATCAGGTATCAAATTGTTTCCAGCAACTAGATGTAGTATGTGACCAACATCCTGTTAAAATCCTGTTTTGTTGATCGGTTTACCTAAGTATAGACTTTTTTAAGAGGTTGAAGCAGACGTGAAAATGTGGGGAATATCGTGTGTATCTTACAGGCGCCGTGCCTTTGTTGACCGATTTATAACGATACGGTGTATTTGGTGTGTGTGGGCGGTGACGCTGGTTGGCGTGCTCCTTTTTGCTTGGTGTCAGCGAGCCAGTCGCGACGCCTTCTACGTCACAATCAATGAAACAATACATGATAAAATGGAGCAGGTTGCGTCAGATATGAAATAAAAGCGCCGTTATAGGGAAATGCGAGTGGAAGCAGCGCAAGGCTTCGAAACAAAACGCATCCACTGCCAACCCGCTTTTACGTCTATACTTTGAAACCAGTGATTGCCGGCGTAAAGTACAACCTGAAAAATGCCGCCCTAAACGCAAACCTCACGTTACTAAATACGAGCCTGCCTTTCAGACGCAATACGTTAAAACAAACTCCGTTACTAGGGTATATATTGCTTTAATAGCTCATACCTAGAGAAATTGGTCTTGGACGCCAAATTGCAAACAGCATTTCGACGGATTTATCTGTTTATATTTTTGAGAACCTATAGCGCCCCAGTACAGATTATAAACGCGTTGTTGTCCGTCGATGCTTTGCTTAGTTCGCACGAGGGTCACATTGTTTCAGCTAATTGATGAACTCATCGCGGAATAGGAAATGCTTGCTCGGCATCATGTCAACCTGAGGGAACAAAATACAACTTCTGATAGACGTCAGTAGCCTGAGCTTTCTGGCAACTTTGCGTTGCCAGAGAGTGCTGAAACGCTCACTGTTGCTTGAAAGACACAACACAAAAGACCCTCTTCAGTAAAATTGCGTGTATAACCGTGGTATGCTGATCGGGGTAGGACCGAAAAGTATGAGATTTGCTTCCACCCGTACAGGAAATCTTATTGAGTATTGGCAATAACAGTTGCAATTTCAAGCGCGAAAATACATCATTCATTCCGAGTGAATGAAATGACGCCTTTATGAAATATCACAAAACTCACCATCGAAAAGCAGCAAGTCAGAGAGCGGCTAGAAAAATTTTTACAGCCAGAAGATTGATGGAAAGAACTTCATGTTAATTTCCGAAAGCCTTCTTGCATGCTTTCGTTTTTCAAGTAAACTTGAAATACGCTTCTTTACCAGCCACTTGTGACATGCGGTGTTTGACGAGACTCCGACTCGAAGCGACTCTTGACCCTAAACACAACACAACTAATAGTGCGCCTGACAAGATTTAAACCCAATTCCAGTCACTTGCAGTATGTTTATGTACACAAAGCCACCACACACGACGAAAACACAAGCCCTTCAACCGACCGAGCAACGTTGCTCCCAGACGCGGAAGTTCGTGACGCATGCATCGGTGTTGAACTCGATGTACGGATGCTGACGTCATCGGCATCGCGTAGAAAGAGCGGCTTAGCGCTGTGACGGCCAACAGGGAAAAAGACGCAAAAAGATAATGAAAGCATCCTGCGATAAGGGGAGCGCAGCACGCGGCAAGCTTTTGTCGTCTTCTCTGGCGCTGGGTGCAACGATCGGCCATCGCGAAGCTCGCGCGCAGGATAGCGTCATTTCGCCGTCTGAGTGATGCGGTTGTGACCCGGTCGTGAGAAGGTCAGGCCGCAATTGAAGGTGGCGCGGTCGAGGTGAAAGAAAGTTTACTTGCGCGGGCGAGGACAATTGCACGAAACTGAATGTTGCGCGTTCGGTTCATGCGCGTCGTGCGCCCCGGTCCTTGCCTGCATGTTTACCTTTCGACCGAAGGAACGCGCGGGTCGATTTGTTTACGGGCGGGCAAGAGTTGGTCGCGAAATCGTCTATTGACGGTTCTCGCGGGATCGGTTTGTTGTCGCACAAAGATTGAGCGGTGCGGTCAGCACGGGGCCTACGGCGAGTGCGACATTGTTTGCTCACGCAGAGAAGCCTAATCTCTCGTCGTCTTTCCCCGGCATGTAAAGGCAGAGGCAGATCCAGAAAGGCCAGATAAGCCGCGTTGTGATGCCAACCTGGGGCAAAGTGTTGCTGCTAGCAGCTGTGAGGGCAACCAGAGCATTCATTTGAAGCAGTCAGCTTGAATACACGGTTGCATTGGCGGCCTGGCTCGATACTTAAGCAGATTCGTTTCTTCAGCCCTTGGGGCTGATAGAGAGGGTGTTGGTAGTTGAAGAGTTATTAGTTCTATAAGAACATCAGCAGGCCGCAGGCGAAATGCATGCGACTAAAATTTTGTAGCCTCAATTGTTATCCTATAAATATAAGGCACATTTCGTAGTTTTGCTGTGGGTGTGTATGCTTGGAGTCAAGTTCAGCATATTAGCTATTGGTTCTTCCGCGCTAGGCTGCAGCAAACGGACACAGCTGTTTGTTCGACTTAAGTCGGCGTATAATGCCACCGTCAAACGCTTGTGAAAAACTTCAAAATGACAAAAGGATTGAGTTTCACGCTCTGCAAGCATTTTGAAGTATGTTGACAAGTCGCTTATATGTGCATTTACATACGCTTTAGTAAAATATTGAAGGGGAAACTCAGGCCAGTCGTCTGACTAATTTTACCGAGAAACGTTTGACAATAGTAACGAGATTTCATACAAGACAAAAAGATAATACAGTCAAACCTTTTCATCGAGATTTGACTGTATGCTCTTGAGACTTAGGTATCTCCAACTACACCGTGACAGCCGGGGCGGTAAAGACTGTGGTATTAACTAACAGGATTACTTTGCCAACTTGTAGAAAATAAACCTGCAGTGCATTTAACACAGTCTTACAGAATGCTGCCTTCTGCTTATCCGCTATTAAAAGTTTATAGCCCCGGTGAAAACAAATGAAATATGAAAACAAGAACAACACATAACATAGAAGTACAGGACAAACCCATAAAAACCAAATCACAAAGGTAACAGTCGTTCAGCTAAAATATGATGGAGGTCAAGCAATGTATGAAGAGTTGAGAAAGAGACAGATAAAGAGGTGAGTTATGTACATAGGTGAGAAAAGTGAGTGACAGTGGAGGTCATGAAGAGGAAAGCCATGCAGCAACCATGATATTATGTAGGACGCGCATGACCAATGATTTTTTAAGGTGTTTTGAGTGACCGAAACGGTCTCTCAAATTTTTCCAACGACCTCTCAAAATACAGTAAAAACGCGCTTTACTACCACCATCAAAACACGCTTAAAACTTTGGTTTACGATCATCTCAGTATTTAGATAAAATAATTGGGGTCTCTAGAATGTCTTAGCAGTTACCAAGGTCAAACCTTTGAAAAAACCTTGCGCATGACAGTGGCAAAAAGCATTTTAGCAACACAGACCACGAAGAAGCAATGCAGTTACCCAGTGACCATGATGCATTTGCGCGTATAGCCCACAGGGTACACAGCAGACCCGAACGAGTTTGAAGTTACATGGGTTTAAATCATATCGGTGCGTCCCTGTAAGCATTTACCACAGTGTTTTAACGAGGAAATATGAATGTGCGTTTATGTAGGTTACTAACTTTATAGGCATAAAACCAACCCCTTGTTTTCATAACCTCAGCACAATTTCAGCCCGCGAACCATTAGTGTGTACACTACAATTTAAAACAAGTCGGAAGAGAATCTGCGCATCAGATTCTCATACCTTATCATGAGTTCAAAAGAAAATGTACGGTTGACGATGTGAGGTACCTGCGCGGGTGAAATCAGAACAAGGTTAAAGTACCGAAACGAGTACAAAAGTAGCAAAAGGAAGCAAGGGTACACAAACGTTGAATCACACACACAACGTCATACTCCATTGGGGCAGACACTGTGCTCGCTTGTCAAGTTCGAAAAAATGCTGGCAAAGTGACATGGAGTCAAGCCTATAAAACAAAGCGCTGCGGCGTGGAAAGACGTAAGATTCAGAATGATTATTTATCATGCAGATGCTTATTACACCCAGATTGGTGCATCATGTACGCGGCGCTATAGCATACTGACGAAGTACAAGCTTGTTTTACTCGATGTCGATCACCTCCGCGGAGGTGAATTTGCGTTGTACTGTGTGTCTCGACAGCAAAACTAAACGGTTGTTTATTTTGATGCTTTGTTAACGTGTTGCCAGCTTTCTTCTGCCGTTACCGTTTGCTTTTCCACTGTGCTGGCACGATTGAGCCGACTTCTTGCCATGGACTGTATGGTTGCTGACCGTCAGTACAATGGTTTTTCAACTCATGATCATCTAGCTGACATTCGCCGAATGGTAAGTTACCCAATTAGTGAAAAATTCAAACAAAAATTTAAAAAGTGCGCTATGCTACGGAGGTGATTTTACAGTACATCAGACCATAAATAGCTTGGTGTTACGTGTGCATTTTTCGGGAGATATCTAACCGTAACCTTCAATCAGTGAACCGCGTCATATCGGTGAACCGTGAAATGAGGGAGGATTAGATGGAGCTTAACTAGCGAACGCATAAGGTGACTTACTGTTTGCAATGTGCAAAGAATATCATACGTCATTGCCACGATCGTTCGTGTTGCATTCATGCGATTAGCAAATCAAATATCGCCATCTTCAATTTAAATCTTTAAAAGGCCACATTGAGCACAGGTTTCGAAAGTCAATATTAATCACCAGCTGCTTCGATAATGACGTCTTGGTTTACGTATCGCTTTGATGCAGCAAAGCAGCGAAACACTCTTCACCAGGCTGAATTATCATTTCATCTAGAAGCAGGGAACGTTGAAGCAGCAAGCAGCGAAACACTCTTCGCGAGGCTGAATTATCATTTCATCTAGAAGCAGAGAACGTTGCCCTTTGATCTACTCTCACTGAAACGCTTAGGGGTATTTGGACGATACATCGACAACTGCCAATTTCTTGATGTTGTAGTATGACTCGTTCCAGTTTCAGTCTCCTACCTACAAGTCCAGCAGCGAACACCCAAGCAAAGTGCTAGTTACTGTTATTGAAAAAGTTGCCTGGCAAATGTATTGTGTCGTTTCACTTTGGAGTAAAGCTTGAAAGTCCTGCAAAAGGAACAGTAACGCAAAAAAACGCTACGTTTTCTTGTTAACTGTGTGCAGTTATTTCTTGCTGAAGTTAAAATAGACCAAAAGCGGATTGAAGTCGCCCAACGGTTGTATGATCGCCATGTTGTGTCATATAACCTCTTTGCTTTTTGAACTTTCGCTGGAACTGTTGGCCTCTCCACTCCGGAAGCTTTCGCTTCCTCGCCTATATCATATGCTCAAATCAAAACCTAACTCTTCGGTTCGCGCAAAGTTAACGGATGATGCTGCGTTGTGTGTTGCCACGTCACGGTGCCGCATGCTGTGTGGGGAAGACTGAAAGGCATTGCAGAAACCTCTGTTGAATTTAGTAAGAGTGTGCCAAAGTTAGAAAGCAACGACTATATAGATACATACCGATTTTTTGCGTGATGAATTGAGACTTTCAACTTACCCTGAATGAAATTCGTAAAGCGTCACTAAAAGTATTTATTTTTTCAATTGTGCGATATGCACTGAGTCGACCGCACTTCATTTCCGTGTTTTGACCGTTTAAAGTGGGCAGTATTAGTACCTTTGCAATCGCATTAACGCAGCGTGGTCGACGCACACACGTCCTACATTAGTTCGATGACGACAGCCTCTTACAGGGGGGTGTGACACACAAAAACTTCGTACCTTTTAAGTTTTTCTAAGCATATAGTCTGCATTAGAATAGATTCTTCTGCATAAATCGTCGGTTATTACGATAGGTATGGTGATCTTGCTTAGCCAAATTTTTCCTCGCGACGCGCTTAGTGTATGTTTCAACTCCGTGTACAAAGATCCGCGAACCACCTGGTGGTAAATTTTGACGCATTTGGTGAAAAGTTACCCTTGCTCATTTTAGTGTATGGGTTTTAATAATTCGCTTCTTGTGGGCCAGTTAAAACCACTAGTAAGCCATTATCTGGGCTTCAGTTAAAAAGGTTTCCCATTTAAATTGAGTATTTTTATCTTAAGGCCAAGGGCACTGGGTGTCCTTCTCCCATGCCTGCCGCCTTTGATGATTTGGATCTGGACGTAATTAAATCACTGTTATATAAAACTGCGTCTATTTTCGCTTTGCAAGTGAGTGAGACCGCTCGCCGTACCGTGAGACCGTCACTGATATTGCTTCTGATGTTGTTCCGGCAGAGGACGGAGGATCTGCGACTGCAAACACCCACAATGTATTCTTCCCACGACTTGGAAAGTTATGAGCATGAGCACGGGAGCGGAAACTGCCACGAATGGGAAAGCGTGCAACCTGCCACAAGTGAGAAATTTCACAGCACGAGCCAGGAACTATAAACATTTTCTCGTGAAAACGAAACGAATGCCAACGAAACGTTGATTGCGTTATCTGTCCTAGTCAGGGCTTGAAAGAGATAAATAAAAATGTGCGAGGGACATTAACTGCTTCAAGTTTCACGCAACAGAGCTGCAGAAATTCTTACAAAATTCGTAATCTTCCTTCTTGCGTGACTATGATGCAATTAACTTCGGAAACGCCAGCAAGCTTTCACTTTCCTGTGCGGCATGCCAGCTTTTTTCAATATTTTGACTGTTGTTCGGCAGATGTAAGACTGTGAAATCGGGCAATGAGATCGTGCAACATTCTAGCGCTGGCCTCATTCGAATAAAAATAGGAGCGACAACCTGTAGTAACCAACCACAGTGACGTAACAGCTGAAACAAAATCTTCCCGCAATCGACACTTGACCTGACCTGGGCTATTGAGCTCGAGACCCAGTTGTCATCTCCATCAAAACTAGATGTCAAATAATTAAAGTAAAAAGTGAAAAACACTTCACTTTTATTTCTGTTTTTTTCGCCGAATGAGTCAAAACACAGCTGTTACGTTTTGTGGCACGTTTCTAAAGGGCAGCCAACCTGCATTTTCTGTAAAAATTAGAATGTGTAATTTTTGTGTCGTTTATAGTGACTCTCTTGAACTTTTGCAACCGGAAACAATGCTTAGTTCAACAAGGATTGCATCACCCCGATCTCAGTTTTCAAACGTTTTTTTTGTGACAAATACATATTTGATTCGTGCTTGCTGTACCGCGGACCCCTTAAAGATGAAAATCAACCTTGAACCTGCAAAATTTCTGGAAAATACCATCGTATCAGATGTATTGTTCTAACAGCAGCCCACAGGATTCTCAACATTTTCCTCAGAGCAGTTTCGTCAAGTTCATAGCGTTTGGTTATAGTAGTTCGCCTTACAACGATTTCGCGGAAGCCCTGGACGAACTCGGTAACACCTTTTCGTAGTATTGACCTAGAAGTTAGTAAACTGTTTTTCTCAATGTTATATTTGGTGGTTTCCAAACATTATTTATCTACAACCCTGACCTCACACTTGAGCAGCTCGTTTCGGCTTTTTTACTGGATCGCGTAGCCAGCGCACCTGCGCCGCTTACATGCGAACAACGCGACAGGAAAACTATCTGCGTGTTTGCTTCTGCTGGTTTGTACATTATACTTGAGGGAGCAGTGGCTTGAAAAAGAGCTTAAAATTTTTTTATTAAATCTTTCGAGACATCAAGTGCTTACACTAACTCGCGTGTTGTTAACACCCATTGAGTTTTATAGAACCATCAAGCGCTTGCAATTTAGTAGTGAAATTTAGTCAAACAAATCTGCAAAGCTGCTCTCGTCGTGTTAAAAGTATATGTTTCCACTGTGTATCTACAGCGTCTACTGTAACCAAAAGCTAAGCTCAGCTTCTTAAAACCATGATCACTTTTTGTAGCCAGAACGTAAGTTCTGTCTTGCAAATGAAGACGTAACGACAAGAAAAACAAGCTTTATTTTTAGTAATTTGTAAGCAGTTGGTTGTGTGCAGAAACGCCATAATATCTTGACGAAAGTTAAATCTTAATTGCAGCGTCTTTTCGTTGCACATCCAAAGCGTCTTTAAAATTTGTTTTGCTTTATCTGTTGTATGAATATTAACTACCGAACTACAAAGCCGAGGTTTAGTGAAGGCATGAAACAATTTAGGGACCACCAATACTCCAGTTTTCAGAAAACATCGACCTTCCTTGCTTGTAGTTCGGTGAAAGAAAGGTCAACCTTCTTCAGCAGAATTGAAGGAGGCAAACACCGGTGCTTGAGTTAGCAAGTTTTAATGGATTCCCAGAAAGCCCTGCGGAATGTGATTGCTTTGCATTTAAGCTTGCGAATTGTTTTGCATCTGGGTTTCTTTTAATACTGTTCTTCAATGCACTTGTGCGTCGTTCTGTCACTCACTGTTGGCAGCGACAAACGACCAACGCTTCTGAATATTATCTCGTGTTGCATATCAAGTCATTAAAAGCGTGACTGCTGCTAAGAAATATCAAAGCAAGCATCACTGCAGCGCAAACAAATCAGTTAACACGAGATATCGAGATATTACGTAACTACAAATTCATTTTTTCGCAAAACTTTTTCCACTGTTTTGATCTTTTGGTTCAAATGGGTGGAAAGAGTGAGTGTTTAAGCCATCGTTTCGCAATCGTTTCTGGCATTTAACTATAACTGTCTATCAGCAAATGATTTCAAGTCTCAAGTTACTTGGTTGGAATAATGTGAGTGAAAATTTTCTATGACTCGGGTCGCTTCAGTTGCCCTGTTATAGCATTAATTTGTATGAGTGTCTCCCTTTAGCTTGAAGTCTGCGGACTCTGCTTAAACGTGTTTACGGACTCACCACGTTCCGATTCGGATTTGAAAAATGGCTGGTTTAAACACATTCCATCAATGTCACACTTGCTTAGAACATCTTGCCTTCGCTCGAAAAATCAGCCCATCCTTTCCAGGCACTGAAAATACATTTTCTTCACAGTGGGCCAGTCCGACACGGGCAGCACATGTTCCAGCGGCGCGGCGTCCGATCGCGAGCCGTCTGTCACTCCTCCGATTGTGACGTCACCCGACTCTCCACCACCGCCCCGTGTCTACAAGCCGTGCTGCGTGTGCGGCGACCGCTCGTCAGGTTACCACTACGGCGTGTCGTCGTGCGAGGGTTGCAAGGTGAGCGCGAGTGCAGCAGTAAGCCTGCCCTGCCGTCGACAGCCTCGTTGCGCTGTTGTTCGCGCGGGGAAAAAGGTCAGCTCGTCATGAAAAATGCATTGTTGCCGAGACTGCGCGACTGCCNATTGGCGCAGCGAAAGATTGAACGCAGGTGTTTTTTCGCTTGCCGCGCGGGGCACGCGCGNGCTAACGACAGCTGGCGTTTTCTGAAAAGCAAACTTGCAAGCGCGCAGGTTTGCCACGCGATGGCGCAACAACATCCGGGTGCTTGCATCGATCAGGACGAACAACATCCTCCGTAAACTTTCGCTTGCACTTGTCGAAAAAGAAATTTTGATTTATTGATTATGATAAACTCAATCGCCCTTGACCTGTAGGCGACTGTTGGAAAAAAGGTTGCATTTTGTGTAAGCGACCTGCTATATCTGACTCCTCTGCTGCATGACTATGGTGCTGTCGTGTGCTTACTTTTGTTCTGGCTACAGTTTGGTTACGGCGTGCTAAACATAATAGACGACATAACAGACGTAGTTCCGAAGTTCCGTAACAAGCATTTTTGAATAGTCACTGAACAACAGCGTTGTTTACTTGCCACAAAATTTTCTTCATTGATGCTAACGTCACAAAAGCCAACGGAGATTTCTTGTTACTTTTAGAAGCCGCTGAAAAATTTTATTAGTCTCAGTCTCTCTTTTGAGCGACGTCTCTACCCGTTAGAAAGAAAGACATTCAAGGTGGCTATAATTTGTTGGCACGTTGGTGAAATTTTTCGACCACCTTTAATTTGTATGCTTGCCTTGAAACACTGATAACGTACATGTCTTTTGTTCTGTTTGGTTTCGTAGCTGGGGAGTTTAAGGTGGAGTCATACCAACGCAAGAGAGAACTACTTCAATTCTACGAATTCCACACTTTGTCGCACAGTCGTCCACAACGTAGTTATACATAAAGTGTAACATGATCTTCTGCAACCTATGGACGCAACCAACTGTTACTTTGGTTTTGGGGAAAATAATTGCAACTTGTTGTTTTACCTAACAACTAAAAAGTATTTGGCGGTTTCAAAATTTATTGGAAAATTTCGTGGGGGGCAATTTCTCGGTTGCCCCCCTGGTTGCGGGCCTGCTGCAACCTCTTGCTGGCCTGCCGAATCATAAATAGCGACGATCTGGTTGGCACCACGTCGTAAATTTTGCAAACTTACGATTGCGTGTTTTGAAACCGACCACTGCAATCTTATGCAGTATCGGAACTGCCAATGACCAAATGACTTTGGCTTTCAATTTCAGGGTTTTTTCCGTCGCAGCGTTCAGAAAAACGTGCAATATACTTGTCCTCGAGATCGTCAGTGCCTCATCAACAAGGTTACACGAAGCCGATGCCAATTTTGTCGACTGCAGAAGTGTTTGGCTGCAGGAATGCTGCGGGAATGTGAGTAGGTCTGATTTTAAGTCTGGCAAGCTCACGCCCAGGTTGCAAAAAAGTGTCGTGTTTGCGCTGAGGACTTATCTGGCGTCACGTATGAACTGCGAGCTGGACAAGTGTGGCCCATAACTACCAGCACGTTATTTCCCTGCAGACTTCTTGTGGAAGTCTGCCGCAAAGGCTGAAATGTGATATATGCATTCCAACCTCGAAAAAGCCTTTGCTAGGCCCAGTGCGTTATCATGACACTCGCAAGAAGTGAAAGGCTGAATGTGAGGCAATGTGTCCCTACCTGTCGACATTGTTCACCAACAAGAGCGCCAGCACTGTTCTTAATTTACAAGTAATTACGTGAAACTTTTATTTCTTCAGACGCATGCGTTGCAGATATTTTTCATGGTTGCTGTTGAATAAAATTTGCCCGAGAAATAGTTTCCATTACAATTCGTCTTTTCATTGAAAAGCTCAGAAATCGATTTGGACAAAATCTTCACTGTATACATTTTTGTCGGCGATGTACATGAATGAATGCGTCCGCTACTTCCGGCGATCAAAGCGCCGATTGGTGACACCAAGTATCTGCCCAGGCAGGCTACGCCAGAAGTTCACTGAACGGTCGTTCTGCGAAAAGAACACCGTATTATCTGTTCAAATTGCCGAAGATAAAGAATCTCAAGCAGACGTGCCTTACCCGAGACACAGCGTGCATTTCACGAACTGTAATTGACCATTGCAGCTGTCCGCAACGATCGCCGCAGGAAGAGAGGAAAAGAGAGACAGACAGCTGTTTCGGTCGCTTACCGGCGCTTGTTTGGATCACCAGAATCCATACCGGACTCCATTGGTGACCTGATTCAGACGGTGTCGGCCGCCCACGCGGCTACGTGCCCGACTGTGGAGGAGTCGGAAAGATATTCACCGGTAAGCATCGACCGTTTCCAGGAAATGACATGAAACAAGATCTAACGCAGAGACGCGGGCGGACCTTTATGCGCAGCTCGGAACGCGAGCGATAACGCTCGCGCGCGTGTCCCTGCCGGTAACAGTTGTGACCTTTGCCGTTTAAGTGACGAACTCTGCAGTCACGCAGGCTGTTTGTTCACTTCAGATGGAACTAATATTTCTTCTGCAAAACTGTTCAGCTGACACCAGACACCTTTTTTAAGGAGACAAAAGTATCTTCGAACGGTGTAAAACCGCCAGTAAAACATGGCGGCTTTTCGACTGCGCCAGGCATTATCCAGCAAGAATTTTCTTCACTTACGTATTTTTCTTGCAAAGCATATGCGGTCCTTATACAAAGAGGTGCAGCATGAATTGTGACGTAATATGCTCTTTGGCTTGAGTTATAATCAAATGTCACAACTGAAAGCTCGTTCCTAAGCACAAGAGTCGTGGTAAAAACAAACAAACTTTAACAAAACTTCTATTTCTCTAATTTTTTGAAAAACGAGTAATTACCACATAAAAGCCAGCATGTCCTGAGCCACTGCGTTGCCGTTGCTGTTTGCGTCCGCGTTTTGTTTCGTGCACTGATATAAAAAATAAAACGTTTGATTTTCTTCAGGATCCTTCAAGATTATTTTAGGGTTTCATGGTGGGTTCATATCTATGGATGCAACATTTCTTCCTTAAACGATAATTTTTTGTATTTTACCATGTCTAATCCAAGAAGTATAAGGGTTGCACAATGCACGCGATGATTATGTTGTATCCTGAACTGTTATGTGATTGGCTTGTACAGAGTTATCCATTTTCGACCTCCTCAAACCAGCTCGACTTGAATTTGTGGGTGCAGTTTTCCGACCGCTCAACGAAGTGCATCATCAAAATCGTGGAATTTGCGAAACAAATACCAGGTTTTTGCGAATGCAGCATGCAAGACCAAATCACACTGATCAAGTCCGCCAGCATGGACGTTCTGGTAAGCTCCACCTGCTGTGTGAATGATGACCGCGTTGCGCTTGATGCAAGAGTCTGTTTTGTCTCTTTTGTTATTCAAATTGGCGCCTTTCCACTCGCCCGGAAGCCTAAAGTATATTGCTGTGGATGTACTCCAATGGGGTCTCTCCTAATGTGTAAGAAGTTTTACTCGTTGGGTGTTTGCCTTTTTGCTTTCGCTTTATTTGACTGCTTGTTTTTGTTGTGTTGTTGTTATTGTATGCTCGTTCGCCATTCAAATGTTTGTTAGTTGTATATACCTTGGGTATGCTGCGACGGCCTTGGTCTGCTTCTTTGACTCAACCGTCGATATGTCATTGTAGAGGCCCTTGAATCTTAATGCCGCACCTGTAGGCGCAAAATTGCGAAAGCACTTTACGACTTCTCAATCCTTATTGATTGCCCTCGAAACGCGATTACAGTTGTGTAGAAGTTACAAAGTAGGATTATGCAAAATCGCACTCAAGGCTGATTAAACTGAAAACAGCGCGCAGTTTGTTTCGTACGAGTCACAGACTGAGGTGAAAAGTTCAATCGGAAAAGTTCAATCAGCGGCTTCAATCTGAAACTCATTCCTTTGATTCCCACACTTTGTTACAATGAGATGCTGTGACTTAGCGTCAGCAAAACGACCTAACCGGGTGCGGGACCTTCCCTGCTTTTCCTGTTGACCTTTCGGTGCCATCTTTGCACTCTGTATGACGTGTCGGATCGAATGCGAGGACGCTGCATAAATTGTAGGATTGCTTGTCATAGTCGGATGTTGTTTGCTGGCGTTGCTATGCTTGTTACGGAGTACACACTAATGTGTTATACTT
>JGI24158J21664_10004523_pt1 | contig 17916 bp, 8 predicted proteins | sample Ectturendosymbi3_FD_21664 | JGI IMG/M metagenome (IMG submission 21664)
AAATCACTATGGGGGCACCGAATCACTGCGGGGGGGGGGCAAAAAGTCCTTCAGTAAATTTCTTCAATACAGTAAATTTGCTTCCGAAAAAGCTCAGGTTCGAACATAGGGGCGCCAAATATGCTTCTTGCCCCGGACTCCATCTAGCCTCGTTACGCCCATGAACACGCGCTAGACAATCCGATAAAAACGACCTACTAATACCTTGTGTATGTAACAAGTGGCATCAACGTTTTCCTAGAAAAAGAATACTCCGCGCACCTTTGTCGAAAACCAGCGTTGATTCATTCACTTTCTAGTGCATGGAATGACTGGTTTGCTCCATTTTCGCAGATACTCATAAAGTCACGCATGAAATAAGCAAAAATTGGTAAAAGTTCTATGCACTACTTCCACACGTAATGTCTGCTTAAAGTACTCACATCTGATTAAAATTGTACGAGTCTAGCAGAACGACTTAGGGAATACTTTTAATGGGAAGCTTATCGCAGTGCAACATATTTTCTAAAGTCCATTTTGACAAATGCCCTACATGTTATGTTTATCACTGGAACCTTCGTTTGCTTTAACCATTGCGAATGAAAGCCAGCACATTTTTGAAATCATAGTTGTTGGCACTTTTTTCCTAAAATCCTAAACAACTGTTTTAAGAAGTCCAGGATTGCTAGTTTTATTGTTTTTTAAGTGTGTGGTAATTCGAAATTTGATCACTAATTCCGTAGATTCACTCTTCACTAGTTGATTGCTTTGCTCAGCACATGTAGGACATTTTCGCGCTCCAGCAATGAGGAAGACGACCAAACACCAGAGGATCCGATCACAGAAAGAGAAACTTTGCCGTTCGACGAGATCTTGCACACACTGTGCATGGACTGCGCTGATGAAAAGGTCCAGCAAACTGTTTTTTTATTTAAATTTGCGTTGCTTGCAGCCGTATAAAAGCGATGTGAACTTTGCAATGATTTAATTTTTGCGTAATAACATTACTTCCAGATATGCGGAAGTAGCATTGCTTTGGCCGCTTCCAGCCCACAAGCAGCTAAATGGTAAACAGGGCTGTGAAGCCGGTGTCAAACGAGACTTCTGACTTCACGCCATGTAGGCCACACACGCGCAGAGTAATATTCTACATATCAAATACGCTGAGAAAACTGATGATTAGGGCTTATAGGGATTCGTGTTTAGGTAAGTGTGTCGTGTTAGGGTTTGCGTTGGGGTGAGAAAAAGATGAATAATTGAGGTCTAAGACTAAGCCCAAAATTTTTCAGTGGTTTGAGTTATTCCTCTACTATAGCGTATTGTGGGTACCTGACATGCAGCCAAAATGTTTTTATTAACACAACACATATCATAAAAAGTAATTGCCAAATTATATTTCTTTTTTCTGAGAAGCAAAATAACTGACAAACAATAACAGGTCAGAAATTTCGCAGAGGTCAGAAATTTCGCTTGACACCGGAACGCAAATTTCAGACTCCGACTCTGGCTCCAGCTCCAAGCCTCTAAATGTCTTTGGCTCCGGCTCCAAAATGATTTGTTCCATTGAAAACGTAAAACCAGTGTAATTTTGTACAACACGCGCTTGCTCCACAAATTAGGTGTGTGGAACCGGAACCCAATTTTCAGGCTCCGGCTCCATCATCTAAAAATTTTTGGCTCCGGTTCTAGCTCCTACTCCACAGCCCTGGCTCTAAGTAAAGTAGTATAGAGCATTACATTTGGTTTCATTTTTTACAATGTATCCAATGAATAATCTACATAAAAAAACGCCGCTTAATGATTTCGATGGACGCATGGGAAGTGACCTAGACGAAAAAGTTTATAGTCAAGTTTTGTACTTAATATTTGTTTGCCTTTTTCTCAATACTTTTAGTTAACAAGAGAATATGTTTTAATGCAACAAAGTCGAGGAAGAACGTTTGTCAGCAAGGACGTTCCTTCCAATGCTTGTTACAAACTGGCGTTCTTGGTAATTTGTTGCAGTTTATACACATGATCAGATTACCGCATTTCTCGCAATGTTTTCATCAACGCAGGAAGAGATTGAGAGACTGACCAATGAGCTGGAGGACTCGCAAGTAAAAATAAAATCGTTACTGAGACGAAATCGTGAACTTGAACAGGAGGTTGGTGGATCAACAGCTTTCTTCTTTGACTTAAGTTTTCAATTGTTTCATTGGAACTTTGATAAAATCTTAGACTTTGGAATTTGAAGAGAAGCTACAGACAACTCATCAAAGTTTGCAAGAGAAAGAGTCAACGACGGTAGAATTGAGAAAGCTTGTCAAAATGAATGAAGTTAATTTAAGGAAATCGTTAGAAAGGTGAGATGCAAACAAACTACGACTGTTACGCTTTTTTTTAATACAACAGATAACGCGTGGAGTCGCTATACTTCACTGTTATCTTTTATGAGGTTATGTTACTTTGCTTTATCCTTCAAACCAGACAAACGCAGCGAATGATTTAGTGTTGTGTTGCTGTTGTAACGACGTGCCTAAAAACAGTTGATTTTCCAATCAATCTTCTTTAGCCTTTGTGTCTCCGTCGTATATTTGTAAGTAGAAGTCAATCGAGAGGTCTACATGCCGCGCTCTGAACAATTGTCTACACTTCAGCAAAGACGAGAGCATAGAGGACTTGCAGAAACGCATCGAATCTTTGAGAAATGAGCTTTCAAGCAAGGAATGTTCGATCGGTGATATGACAAAGGAGCATGCCAACAGGACTGAGCGAATGCAACATGAAATGTCACTTCTAACAAGCAGACTTGATGCTCTCACTCAGAACTTGGAAACCAAGGTTTGGGTGAAAAAAAAACCGGCTACATTTCACAGCATGGGTCCGTCCTAACTCCAAAAAATGTGATAAGTCGCAGGTTCTTTTTTCAATAAATTAGAGTGAATAGGCTTAATTCTTGCGAGGAATACGCAAAGCAGTAATTTCCAGTCTAATTAATAATAGTTTATGGTATGAGTATATCCAAAATTGCTTTTAATTGGAGAGCAAAACAGCTTTGACTGAGGGAGAGCCGGTGACTGGATTTTTTAGACAATTTCCCCACTGGATTGTTTTCCTGAACCCTTTTAAGTGATCTTCTGAATTACTAAGTTCACACCGCACAATGAAGTGCAGCTCAAATGCTTTGAAAAAATGCGAATATAATTACCGGAAGCATTTGACGTACGATGTCAAGTTTATGACATCATCAGCAACGTGTGTTTTAAGCCTGAACAGAAAATTGACGCAAGCTGCATCTTTCCTCATTTTCTGTATATTCTTCCCAAACGGTGGACGTTTGCGGAAGTGTCTGTGTTTTTATTGACCACCTGGCTCAAAAAGCATTTAAGCTAAGGAAAAATTTTTTCCATGCCTGACCTTAACCTAACTTGGACACTTTGTACAACTGGCCTCAGCATAAATGCAAGCAGTTCCCGCGATATATTTCTCAACTAACTTCAAAAAAGTTTCCGTTCGCACAACAAGTAGTCGACAACTACCATAAACAGGTTGCAATGTTTAATTATATTAGTGTGCGGAAGTTGATTTTTTTAAACAATTAGTCTGAAATGTAACTCTTTTCCAAAGGTGTGCTCGCAATAATGTATAAATAATATTTTTTGTAGGAAATAGAGAATAAGGCTCTGATGGAACGTTCTTCACATCTCGAGCAAGACGTAGATGAAACACATGTCAAGCTTGTTGCAAGTCAAGCAGAATTTGATAAGCTACTAAACACACATCAGTCGACAGACGAAAAATGGAAGCAAGAACTTGCGGCTCTAAATCGGCAACTTGCATGTAACATGTTTTCTGTTAAAATAAGCAATTTTTATCATCCAATAGTTTCTTGTTTCTGTTTCCTGAAGTAACACTTGACTAAACATCGAAATATTCCTGAAACGTATGCAGTGAAATCGGTCGGTGAAGTAGACCTCAACAAAACGCTGAGACTCAAAGAGGAGGAAAATTCCAAATTGAAAGAAGAAATGAGCAAAGCATTGCAATCGTCAAGCCTATACAAAGTTGAATTGGAACAAAAAGGTAATTAGCTTTGAACGATTCGCTTGTGTTAGGCCTGTTGACAAACTGCGTAAATTTCCTGGAAAATTTCAGTGGTTGCAGTAAATCCTGTTTTGGTGGAACAACGCACTTTAAGTGAACTGTCACTTTTGTTTATATACATAGGGTAAAGCAGTGTTAGGAGTGCGTGTCTGAACGTTTCAAATAAAGATCAACTGAATAAGATTTTTGGACTAAGGGTGCGTAGAGGTACGTGAAATAGATTTTCTATCAAAAAAACTTGCTGGTTGATTCGACTGCGTCACCTCTGCGGAGACTAATTACTTGATCTTCAGTTTTTGGCGTTTATAAGCTGTTGACAATAAAACTCAAGTGTTATGAAAAATTAATTAGTGAACCTCTTTGCTTCGTGGGTGAAGACGTTTTTCAAAAAGGCAAGTTTTTTTGGCAAGAGCGGCTTGTTGTTAATGCACAACGCTACTTGCGAGGAACAACCGTAATGTTCAAAATATGCTGATTGTAGAACTGAACGCTACATACAATGCAGAAATGTTAAAACAGGCATTTTTTGGACAGATTATTTTGCTATGAGACAAGTTAAATGATTTTCCAGCCCTGCCAACGTCAAAATTGAAATTTATTTCAATTTCAATTGAAATTGAGAAACTTATGTCAACTTTTCTTTGCCGGAAGTCAAACGCGCTATGCTTGCTAGCTGAATCCGTTGACCCATCTCCACAAAATTTTTCAAGTCTTTCGATAAGTTATATTCCATGGAAACAAACCGCCGTAGGTTCAAGCACAAGTTCGATGTATCATTTTTATCATACGATTTAGTTTCCCCCATAAATAAAAGCACAGGTTCACGATCGTCAGCCTATTTCAAACAATAGCCTGTCGTTGTATTTGCAAGACTTGCCACGCTTTTTACGTTGAATGTTTAAACTGATGTCTCGCAAATAGCTACTGTGCGTTTGAATGCAAAACTCTCATCAGCAGAAACTCGTATAGTAATGTTTGCTGGAACGACGTTCGGACTGCTTTTGTTCTACCGTGATCATTGGCGATGGTTTAAAATTTTGTTACATCCTCGATGTCGCAGTAAAATTTGTTCATTGTAACAATTACAAGCAAAGATCGCATTTTCTTAACAGTGCGTACAAATCTACACCAAGCACGGTTTATTTCTTGTTTTTCCAACTGATTGCAACTATGCTGTTCTTTAACAGAGAGAAGCATCACCAGTTTGAACAGCGAAATCAGTGAAAGAGACGAACAGATCGAAATGCTGAGCGCGAGGGTCGACGAATTGGTGGAAACCGGGGAGGCTCTGAAGAGCACGATGGAAAACGCCGACGATATGATTGCCGAGAGAGAAAAGCAGCATCACGACGAGATCGAAGAACTGAAAGAAGGATTGAACAAGTACATTGCTTTTAGTCCATGATCCTTTCTATTTTTTTTATACATACAGGGTCAGCACGAAAACGAAATATACCTTGCACTAAGATCGATTGTTCTAGGCCAGAGGTGGGAAAATTGCGGCCCGTGGGCCGTATGCCGTGCTCAGCAGGCTTTTCTGCGGCCCTCGGAAACCTGCAGCAAATTAAAAAGAATTTAATTACTTGTTTGTTTCTATTGTCCACGCTGTCTCTATGTTCTGTTTATCTTAGAGCGCACCGGCCGATTAAAAAAAGTGCAGCCCTTTGACTTTTCGTGGCCCGTTGATGCGGCCCTTTCTGAAAAGTTTGCCCCCTACTGCGGTAGACCAGTGCTATTCGACCGGGCGTGCGTTACACCTGCGCGTGCACCGNATCATTTGAACGACTGGCTGTTGGCTGCACCTTTGCAGTACCTGCACAGCATGGTGGGCATAATTGTTTGTATTGGTGTTAATTGATAAGAAACTCGTGATCGTTTCTAGAACTGTGTCGCTGGCGAAGCGAGCCGAAACGAGCAGCACTGAACTGCAAGACGAGGTTGCAACGCTGGAAAGGAAAAATCGCGAACTTGAAACCGAACTTCAGAAAGCCCGACAAGAAAGCGTGGATTATGCAGCGGAGGTTGAAGCAATGGAGGTGCGCGTGTCTTTGTTCGTGCAGTAGTTCACGTGTCTCAAACAGACTTGGATAAATATTGAGGTGCTTGCAGGAAGCTTCTGATATATACCTGCAATCTGTACGCCTTGTACTGCGTTGATCGCTATTTTGGGCGTGGCCTTGCGATTTTTTGTCAACGTAATGCAAGTCGAAGATGCAAAACTTGGCTGACACCAGTGATACCAAAAAAGGATTTTTCTGTAGTTCGAAGCATCTTTGCATGGGTGGGCAGTAGATTTGACAATGAGTATGCGTTATGAGATGGTGAGTGCGTCTGCGATAGATATTGAAAAGGGTTTGCGTTTACTATCTAACCGAGCTAATTGGCAATATATCATGTCAACTCAGCGCTGAAATACGTTGACTTCGAGCAGTTTTACCGTCGTCATAAGCTCGTAACGAGGCAAAAGCACTTCGATAAATTTGAACGGCGAACTTCGTGATTCTCATCATTGATTGCAAGATCAGCTAAGATCGTGCGTATCTTGAAAATCATACTTGCTTACTTTCAAAATTTGATTTTCATTCGCCAACCTGAATCACTGCAGATGGAACGCGAACTAATGAACACCAGTTTGGCCAACGCCCGCGAAGACAACGTCGAAGCTGAAAGCAAGAATCAGGAGCTCATGCACACTGTAACTGACCAAAGCGAGACAATCGATCAGATGCAGAAAACAGTTGACGAACTTAATCACCAGGTGGCGTCACTGCGCCAGCATTGCGACGAATTAAACGAGGCGCTCGCTGAGCGCGAGATGGAGATGAGACGCCTCGAGGAAGAGAATAAAACGCATTCAGAACAAGCGAAAAACGTTGCCAGGGAAACAACGGCACACACGCTTAGTCTCAATAAAGTGTCAAGTTCAAATAATCAGGACTTGAACAGGTAGCAGAAATAAATGGTTTTAGTATGCCGTGTAATGAAAGACCTAACTGTTGTTTATTTTGTTTTGCGCGTTACGGACTGTTGCGCAGAGAACTGAAGTGCGTTTCCAGTGTGTTCAGACTTTTCACACAAAGCAACTTTGCGTCATTGACTGACATGACGAGGTTTCGATAAGCTTTAGCCGCGATCATTGTGGCCGATCAATTAATAATTAACACTTTCCCTAATCGGCACACCTCAGATGCAGTGGATTTTGAAAGTTGGCCGATCAAAACTTATCTTTCATTGCTGCTGCAAACCTTATTTCTGTACGTTGGAATTAATTTCTCGTCTTTGGACGTCTGGCCAATTCTCAGAAGCTACATTTGTAAAAACAGTCAGCAGCAGCCAGGACCTAGCTGGTATTCCTAAGCGGCATGTTGTTGGAGGTTTTGTATGTTTGAGTTCAGGTGGCACACAGAACCGTGTTTTTAAAGGCTTGAAGATGATCTGGGCGATCTGCGACAAGAACTCGGCCGTGCACATAAAATGATCGGAGTTCTGAAAATCGAAAAAGAGAACTTGGAGATTGAAATCAACCGGTTGCAGAACGAAAGTGCGCGAGCTTCAGTAACTTGGACTGAAAATTCGGACGATTTCCAGGAGAGCGGAAGAAACTTTCAGTCTGAAGACGAAAGAAAAGAACAGCGCGCCACAGGCGAGAGCTCGTTTGGTTTGGAGGAATCAACACGGTTGCAGGTGTGTTGAAACGTTTTACGCACCGCCGTGTCTCTGCCTTTCCTTGAAATCGCTTGTTTTTTTAACGAATCTTGGACAGATTCAATCAATCGCTTAAGTTTATCATTTCTGTCTATTTTTTGGTAATAAAAATGGGCTATCTACGCCTTGCTGAAGAGACTTATGGCCAGCTCTAGAAGCGCCAGCACAATGAAGTCACGTGACCTTTATATGCTACTTCCTAAAATCAACTGCTGGCCACTTTGTATTGAAAGCGAAGCCAGCTTCTGCCAATCCGTACCTGGGCGATGTTAGGCTTTCGAACCGGATGAAGCTTTCGCCGCAGTGTTTGTGAATAAAGAGGAAATAACTTCTTTGCCATTTGTCAAGAACAGTGTATTGTGTTCTTACGTTGGGTTTTACATTCGGCAGTTGGCGTCTTTCTTTTTAAAGTAATACTATAATCTAATTTCCACGTTTAGGCTAACGTAATATCTTATAGCAGTGCCCCTTTGAAAACTGTAAAGTCTGCGGAGGAGTATCGGCACAAATCCAAAATATCTTTGCTGATCTTACCAGCCTACCATGCAGGTCGGCGTGTGTTTCTTATACAAGTAGTTTTACCATATGAACTGTGACAATGCTTAACAATCGCAGGTAGCGCATGCATTTTTCTTACGCTGCGAGTTTCTACACAAAAAACACGCATGCCAATGTTTAAACAAAAATTTGAACGGTTGAAGTGCTCATTGATAGCAAGATTTTTGGGCACTTGACACAAGAAAGGATTTAGGTAAGGACAATTCCAGTATTTTATTTTTAAAATCCAAGATGGAAAGTTTTGTATTGAGTTAGTAAATGCAAGTGCTCGATGCAAGTTCCATGCTGTAAAGCGTGGAGTGTGAAGCACAAGATTGATTTTGGAGCTTCAAACAGACACGACAAATAGTACAACCTTACACCGACTTGTACCAAGACAGCAATACTTAATAAGTGTCGACGTTGCTCTACCTGAGAAGATTGAAAGCTTTCTTGCTCATCTAGAATAGCAAAGTTGTTGCAATAAATGCATTGTGCGAACAATGCATTGATTTTTACACAAGAAATTAAAAAGCTGATAAATTGTCAGTTTTTCTTTTCGTTTTTGAAGAGTTTATTTTCGCTTCAGCAAAGGAGCGGTTAAAAGGCAGAATCTAATCCACCTCAAGTAATGCTGAACTTCGTGTAGCAGGATTTGCATGAAGCAGATGCGTGCCAGCTTGCTTTTAACTCGTTCGAGTAAAGATTTTTTGTCTGGACGCAGGAGGAATCGGTGTCTCTTCGCTCTGAGAACGAATTCCTTCGATCCAAGATCGCCTCGCTGGAAGGCAGCATACACGAGATGACCGAGCGTCTGGTTCCAAGGCTGGAGCTTGGAAGTATTGCAGAAAGCGAAAGCGATTGCAAACGACATCACAGTGAACCGCGTGACGATGACACCGGCCGCTACGTTGATGACTGCGAAGTCGACACAGCCCGTGCGAACGACGCGGCCTCGGTAGAGGTGCTGCTGAGCAAGTTGCACGCGTCTGAGGGCGCTGCAGCTAAACTGATTGTGCAAGTGAGAAGCTTTGTCTTTTTGTTTTGCTGTGAGCAGCTTTGTCCTTTTGCTCCTTTTTTCCTTAAAAGTTCAGTTTACAGCTTAAGTTTGTGAACATGTTTTTAACGGCGAGTGGCCAGTAAGGAATGAACTTTGCAGGGCTCCTTTTCAGGTTCCCGCTTCTGCGTCGCATTTCTCGCTTGTGTAAACCTCGTCCGCGTTTCGTCGCTTTCAGTCGCGGCCTTCTGGAAGCGAAGCGTCGTTCCAACGGTCCGCGTCGTACCCGTTTATATTTTTCGAACCGCGCGCTTTCCAAACAGCAGCGACGCTTCGCTTATCGCGTTTCAACAAACACCAGAACACGCGTCCGCTGCAATGCGCTGCTGAGACATTTGGAACTCAANNCCGCANCAGTTGTTTCGCTTCTCATTCCAGCGATGCATCGAACTGGTCTTTCATTAAATTCTTGCGGACATGTGAAAATGCTATGGTTGTTCCATGTCGGTAAGGAATGTTAAGATGTCTTTTAATCTCTGTAACTACCGGGATGTCATCACAAAGGTTTACGCCGTGTATCTTCCTAAATTTTAGTTGAATAACATTTAGCTTTTTAAGTTCACTTCTATTCAGAGTATGCCTTAATGAGAGACGTGGCAACGACGTCGTGTACACGTTACAACAATCGAGGGATTTAATCGTATACTGTACCTTACTACTATTGTGCGAGTATGCCACTGATCATGAATGATGGGTTTACTGTGAATAATGTCACTCACTGAGGGGGAGAGGATTTCAGTTTTCGTGATGATTCGCGGCAACAGGGTAGGAAACATAGAAAATATGGTGATGACACAAATTTTTAATGGTTCTTTAACCATAGTACGTTGAGATGTTTCCTTATAGTCGTAATACTAGTGAAATCTCCATCAAGCGTAGATTGGGGCCACAGAGTCGTGATNGACACTCGTCCATTAGTCCANAGACCTTCAACATTAGAAGACATTTGAGTAATTAATGCCGCGTAGCGAATGCATTTGTTGCACTCTACCTGTATTCTGCATATATCCTGGACTGCTAGTGGGAAATTGTGTGATTTCTACCCCACCACATCAAATTTAACTTGCATCTGTAGTGAAAAAATAAACTGAAGAAAAAATGCTTAGCGAAAACAGCATTGAAAGGTAAGATTTTAACCCCATATTCAAAACTGATTTGTGTTATGCATCACTGGGGCGGAATTCTCTGATAATCGTGAACCAGGGTGGCTGACAACATCGCCATTTGCTGAAACGATAAATTATTGCTTGTTTTTGCGCAACCCACAACTGTTTACAGTAATTTTATTTAGCTAAGACGAGGTTGCTAACAACTTGGTTATGTAATTCACATTGAAATTGTTTTGTTTAAGTTGGTGTTTTTTAGCAAAGTTAAGGTACCTGGTTACAAATCCAGGCAAACTATCCAGTCACAATTGTCGCACTGTGCATATTGAAACCTTCATTTCAACAGTTTGAAGATCTGCTTAAAATTTATGTAACTTGGCACATGTTGCTCTTGCCCATAATTCAGAGTAATCTTTCTTGTTTTTAAGGTGAAGCTGTTCTTTGCTATCACCCATATTTGATTTTAAGAAGCGTTTTTTGTAGAGCTAGCTTTTAATTATGGACCGGTACGTTCATACGTAACAATAAATATTAAAACATGCTTAAATCCAAATCTCGTTCAGATCCTTATTCCAGTTCTGGTGTTCTTGTTTGCCGTTCAGCACTGAGAATATCGTAAGTTTACATAAACGGATGGCGTACAACAGTCATGGACCATGCTTCAATGTTTTTTCGTGTGTTTGTGTCGCATACTTTAATTGCAACTCACGTAGGATCAGAAAGAAAGAAGAAACATATAGTTGTTACATGGCGATGGCATACCCAAATCTTACAGCTGGCCTGAATGAGGATGCTGGTGGGTTTATCTAAAGATTTTTTCTGCAGATTTGGTGCAGAATATTTGTTTTTAACATCTGGATTGCACGGCAGAAGATCTGGCAGATGAATAACTCCATATACCAGAATCATAAGTTTGATTGAATCTGCGTTTTCTGAAATTGTGAAGCAAAAACACACTGGTTTGACAAATCAGACACAAAGCCAGCTCAGGAAATATAAACTAAAGACATCATTTCGAATCGTTCAGTTGAGAGATAACAAATCGTAACGTCATATCCGCAAGGTATTCGGTAAAGAGTGACACATCGTGAAAAAAGTGGGAGTAAAAAATTTGCTAATATACTGTGACCCCGTAAATGACGGTGATGTTTTACATCAAAGTATGATTCGTAATGTTACTTCATTCCACAAAATCACGATGGAGTTGTGGGGGTACCTCAGAACATTGAGTAAAATTCTGCACTTGATCTGTTTGTTTTTTGCAGCTCCAATTTTGGCTCGCAAACTGATATTACCCCAACTCTACGCGCTATAGAGCCCGGTCACTCAATGGTCAGGTCTCTGCTGAGCCATTCAACAAGTCCTCTTTGCCAGTTTATTTTTCCGGATCTTTAAACTATAGTTGTGGCGTCTGGACTGCGAAGGCCGATGCAGCTTGCTCTTTTCCTATGTGACTTAATAAAGCCAAGAGCGGGTCGCGAAATCGTCTTGATGTTGAAGTGAATGAACTCTTCGAATATTTGTTTGCACAGATCCAATCTAAGACTGGTCTGTGTACTTAAGCGACCGTTCCACTCAGATTTACAGCACGGGCATAGCTTTACAACAGCAACTCTTACGACTATAACCTTTTGGAATGCGTTCGAGAACAAAGATTTCAAAAAAATTTTATTGTTTTCATTTTATTACTAGGAAAATGTTTGATCTGTTAAAAACGCTATTTTTTTGGCTTTTCACACAGTGAGAGGCAGCGAATGAAAGGAATTTTGCTGGTCCCGCTGCCCTTTGTTGACATAGATGGCATAGTTGAAATAGTAACCACTGAAATAGTAGCCAAGAAAAGCCTGCGAAGTGAACAGGCTTGCCGCATTGGTGTAGTTTGTCGTGGATTCTTCTGCATCTTGGCAGGTTTGCAGTAAATTGTTTGGATGATTCGCGTGACAGGTCCAGGAGCTTGAAGAGGAAACTGTATCGCTCAAGAACAATGTGCAGGAACTGACGAAGCAGAACGAGGAAATGCAAAAAGAATTTTTTGGCCCTGTACACGAAGATTATCAGACTCAGGTAAGGTAGCTCTTATAGCTCAACTAACTTTCCTTTATCGACAGTTACACTTCTTAAGCTCTTATTAGTATGATATTTGTGCGGAACAAATGATGTTTGACTTAGATAAAAAAATTGAACAGCTGCAATCGCAGCAGAAAAACGATTTCGTCTTCGCTATGCTCAATTGAATTTAACTGCTGCAGGTTGACGACTTGTGCAAGTCGAACGAATTACTTCGAACCGAAATGAAATTAAAACAGAAACAACTCGAGGATAAAAGCAATCAGCTCAAGCAAGTATCAACTGCGGAAACGCAATGGAGGCGAAGGTATTTGCTTAATTGAGTTTTGTACTTCTAGACCAGTGGTTCTTAACCTGGGTTCGATCGAATCCCTAAGGTTCGTTGGAGCCGTTTCAGGGGTTCGACGAAAGTCACCTGAAACATGACTAACAGCGTGTTTATATCACATCAAGCTAGCCATGGTCACCTTTGTATACCATTATAGTGGATACATTAGGAACCAATGTAGGGTTCTTACACGGATCCGCACACCATTAATTCACTTTTACTTTCCGTTATATTAGGCAAAAATGGGGTTCGACAAAGGCTTGGAAAACTACGTAGAGATGCGGCGTGTTTGTAAAGGTTATAAGAACCACTGCCAGGGTCGGCCTTAAGCCGATGCAGCCGCATTGGGCCTCGCGCCTCTGGGGCCCCACGCCATGGTGTTTGGTTAGATTGTTCATTTTTGCCAGATACACCTTGCGCTTGAGAATTCAGTAGAATTGCCAGATAAATTTCACAGTTTACAAAGAACGCTCTCGTCAGAACTGGCGAATTTCGTCTCGAACGTTAGCAAACGTGCTCAATTCTGGTGTTAGTGCTTCACTGTATATCTGCGCTCTACCACGATCGTAACACGGTTGACTGAACAAGATGACGTCACAAAATCACTGCTCAGAGGGGCCCACGCCCAGGTCTTGCATTGGGCCCCGCACCTGCTAGGGCCGGCCCTGACCACTGCTCTAGACCTTTTCAGTAACTCATGAAAGATGAGTTGAAATTTCTCTGCCACATTAATCAACTTTTACATTTGGCTATAACGAAATTTTGCCAGAAAATGGGTTAAATTTGAGTTCCTATTTTTGTTTTTCGTTTAACAACTGCATGATATACAGTTTTTAAGCTATCGCCTCTGCAAGATGATAGTCATTTCAAAATTTGGTTTGATTGTTGTTCGAACTCAACAAACGGTTTTATTCAGCAAACACACAAATAGCCACACTACTCTTGCGCCATTACCCGTTTTCTGCATTTGTAAGTCACGCTTGGAGAGAAAAATGGCGATTGGAGAGATGATGTTCACTGAAAAGAACACTTTTATTTAAAGAGTCTATTCCACAGTACAAAAAACTGCCAACACATGTCAAGGAACAAATGCGTTTTAGCAAATAATTTCAGTATCAGTTCCCTTCTACTACTAAAGTTTAACCGCCGGTACTAAATACTGTACGTATAATCTATCAGCTATTGTAAAATAACCGTGCTAATGTCATACCAACTACTTTTCGTCATATATATGCGAGCTTTGCCGCTGACGAGTAGCAGAGCCACCCGCCCAGTGAGTCGTGAAATCCGACTAATATGGAGGACATAGGCGTGGCCAGGGGGCCATACCCCCAGAGTTTTAGCATATCTAGTCATTTTGTGCTTTGAGAAGCGATGGCCCAAACAAAATACTGTTTCTCGCCTAAAGTCAAACATTTTCCCCACCAAACTTTTGGGCCGGCTACGCCACTGGTGGAGGAGCCATAACCTTGAGTGCGTTAGTTTTGGAGGTGTGAGCTTCGATTCCCGGTATTGCCTACGGGAAGCGAGGAGACAGTATTGGGTCTAATGTTAAATCCTTCGATGAAATGTTTATGAGCAGAAGTAACCAAGCCTGAGCGGGCCTCAGTGCCAACGCCCGTTTAGGAGCTTTGGTGGCATGCGTCCAGGCCTGCAACCAGCGTGGGGCAAACGCGCAAATGCCCTCCTCCCCAAAATTTTCAAAACATGTTTAATTTTTAGGTACAACAACAAGTGACAATATTCCTCCCAAAAAAATGTCAGCTGGTTGCGGCCCTGCATGCGCTTGCCAATAGCTCATAGGGAACGTAGTCCGTGTAGTTTGCGATGTAAATACGCTCACTCACGTGCGGACCTTGTGGATATTCGCCTATGCTGCAGGTGCCAAGAAGTCCAGTCGATGGCCGAAGAGCTCCGGGAGCAGCTCCAGAGAGCGGAGAAAGACAACCATGATTTGCAAGGACGCCTCATTGATCTTGATCAAGAATGCCAGACCATGATGCGTCGTTCGGACAGCATGCAACGCAAAGAAGTGAGTTGAACTGACGTTGTGTTCCGGGATCATCCGTGAAATGTACTCTTTTTTTGCCTTCTTAATATGTGTATTACAGCTGCTGTTGAATTGGACGTAAAGGTGCTCAAAACTTCTACTTTAAATGTTTCAAATCTTGCTTTCAATTGTGATCCCAAATATCTACTCAGCTCCCGTACGTGTATCCTTCACAGCTGATTTCTGGTCATCATTACTCATTCGCCGTTGATGTTGGACTCTGACAAAGATCTTTGTTGTCACCATTCCCCTTCATAATCTATGTCAATTGGATAGACGGTCACAGCCGAGTTGGAAATTGCAGGATCAACCGTTTGCTTTTTGCAAACTATTTGCTGCTACTTGCATCCTTTGATCAGGGCCTTCAATATACATTTGGTTGATTTTCAGCTTCGTCCGATAAAGGGGGATGAAACTTAGCATTAAAACGATTGAGATATTATGCCTATCCAGAAATCCAAGCCAGTTCGCGCTGCAGTTAAGCGACAAAACACTGAAGCAGGTCGAGAAATTCAAGTACCTTGGGATGATATTCACCAGTGACGGAAAGCAGAACAAAGAGATTGATACCGGATTGGTAAAACTAACGCAGTTTTGCGTGATTTTTTTCGCTTCGTAATTACAAAGCGAGAGCTTTCAAACATCGCAAAGCTGTCAGTTTTTAGACCAGTCTTTGTTTCGTTGCTCACCTATGGTCATGAATACTGGGTAACGACCGAAAGAGTGCTATTTCAAGTGCAAGCAGCAAAAGATGGGATTTTTGCGAAAAGTTCACGGTGTGATACTTCGCTACAAAGTGCACAGTTGTGAAATCTGTAAAGCCCTAAATGTCGAGCCATTTCTCAGAATAGAGAGATCTCAGATATGATAGCTCGGCCACGTGACCAGAATGTTCCAGGAAAAATCGGCCTACTGGCGACACTCGTGGTAAAAGCGGCCCAGTGGTTGACCGAAGAGCAGGTGGCTAATTACGTATCCGACTTTTCTTGGTCCCGTCTTGATATGGAGCCTGCAGAACCACCAGAGATTGCAGTTGACAGTGAGGTTTTTATTTCAGAAGTGTGTATCAAAATAGTAGCCCTTCGCATTAATCAGTGAACAAGAAGTAGCTCGCAGTTTCAGAATGGTTGGTGACCCCTGGTCTACGGCTTCGATAGAAGCTGTTTCTAATTTGGACGCAAGACCCTGTTTCAATGTTATAGGCGCATAGTTAGTCCGCAAGGGGCGGTAAGATCTTTATTAAACTGCCACCTGACTTCACGCCAACATGATTAATGTCAAGGACAAGTGGATTGCGCAAGAACTAGACGATTTTACATCATCTCAGTGGCAACTGTGATTAGTCAATCTAGTTTATGAATGCGTATGGAAAAACTTTTCTTTCATCCACATCAAGAGTTTCTAGGCGACGCAATTGCCTTCTTTAAAATTTCTCTTACGTGTAAACGAGGAATATTAAGTAACAGGACGTTGCTGATCATTTGCGTCATTCATACGATAAACATTTAAATAACGCTACAGCGCGTGTCTCATGCATTGGACTTTATTTGCCCCGAAACTACGCACGTCTACCTGGTGTGTTGGTATCTTCTGAAACGTAACAACTGCATTCCTCCATAAACCCGAAGGTGCCACATGCGGCCCAAATTTTTTTCCAATCTGTTCAAGTAAATGGCACTTCGGTTTTGCTCCCGAAGAAATGTTTACGCAAAAGCGTCGGTCTTAGCATTGGTAGGTCGTGTCCGGGCAAGATGTCTGATAAGTCACTTGAGTCGATGGCCCGAGCGTTTACGGGTCTGTTTGCGTTGTGATCAAACCGTTCAGTCGATTTTACAAGTTCGGCACATGCACAAAAGAAAGTTTGCTCTGCGACGTCGTCCCGCCGCCCAGAGGCTGCCCTCGTAGTCGATCTGGAAGCTAGTTAAATGCTCTGTGAGAGCTTATTCAGCCACTGTTGCAAGTCAGTTGCTACAGAAACGTGTTGTAAACCTATAGAGGTTCGTGGTCAGGTCAGTGCGATGGAGTTTGATCACCNCCTGCGATTGTAACGATGTCGGAAAACTTCGTAAATCCAGGCCTGCTTTGTTTTGGTTGAAAGTTTGTTTGGAACGGTTTTAACCACTGCGTCCTTAGCGAGCTTCCGAAACTTGTCATTACGAAATAAACCTGTTGTTTAAACCTACCTGTGTTCTTAATTCGGAGTTAAAACGCGTTTACGAGTTGTAGACATTGCAAACTCCTTTATGTAAAGGGGTTCATAGGCGAGGAATTTACAAACTACTGGGTTTGCTGGGCTGAACACAATGCTTAATTATTGTTTCACAGATTTTTTACACCGTCAGCAGGAAAACTATGGATTTATACCTGGTTGGAATTTTTCACAACATTGTTATTTCAGTGGGCAACCTGATACGCATCGCATAAAAAAGCAACGATGAATTAGATTCTCCTACGAAAACATGATTTGCGGTTAACTATCATTTCCTTGACAACAACGGCAATTTTGTTGTTACTTTCAGAGGTCAATAAGTGTTGTTCGTGGTGTCAACAGCAAGGAAAACCAGACTAAGGATTGGTTGTTCTGGGCATTATAACTTAACGTGACTTCTGGGAAACTTTTTTCCTAAACTTGCTTCGAGTTTTTGTTCCATTCAAACGATCTGGCTTTTTGGGCGTTGAAAAAAATTGTTTCCACTCTCTAGGTCTGTGGTGTAATCAACACAGAACGAAGCGTCATTTAAAACAACTGCTGAAACTTTAGCGCTGAAGTGTTGCATTTACCGAAACAGACAATGCAATTTTAACACTATCTGGGCTCATGCACTGTGGTCTGGATGCAGCTACCACCATGAATCTAGCGCATTAAGTCATCCGATTCTGTCAACCTTAATTAATAATGATTACGGCAAGTTTTTGCAACTTTTGCAACTTTTTTTTACAGCTTCCAACAGCTTCCTAAATACTCAAAATACATGCAGTTCAATGTTTTGAGCTGTTTCCA
>JGI24158J21664_10004525_pt1 | contig 17907 bp, 10 predicted proteins | sample Ectturendosymbi3_FD_21664 | JGI IMG/M metagenome (IMG submission 21664)
CTCCAGCATTCTTCTGTTATCAGACTACATGCATGCTATTCATATTGGCTGACTGAATGCCAAAGCGGGACTTTTTGGTTGACTTACTTGACTGACCGGGACGCCGGGACAAAACCTTTAAACCGGAACTCGCGGCTAAAACGGGATATATGGTATGCCTAGATATAAGCTATGTGTAAGGCTAGCAGCATAATCCTACAATTAAAAAATAGTTGTTTCTTCTGAGCAATGCTGTAGCTTTGTTAACATTTCTATTACGTAAAGCTCGTTTGGTAATTTTAGATGCGATTTTTCCATTTTAATTTTCTTTAACAGTCATTCAGAAATCAGATTGCTGTTGAATACTTGCGAAAGTTTGTACTGCTCCCAAGCTGAGCAAATCAGAGAAGATCTTGATGAGCGTGAATGGCCAGCAAAGGTCATTTTGCCAACTGGCAACCACAAAACTCTAAAACAGACAAAGAAAAGGGTAACTAAATGCAATAAAATGACAAACGCGTGCTTGGGTCTGGTGCCTTTTGATTAGTGGTTTTCAGTTTATCCAACCACGTGGACCCTTATTTCTTAGCTTGATTGTCACTAACTTTTCAGGAGAAAGGTCTTTTTCAAGATTCAAGAGAATTAAAAATGAGTTAAAGGGTCGCAACGTTCCAGAAGAGGTTGCCCACACTAAGTATTCGGGGTATTAAAAGTCACAAACTTAGGCAAACAAATTTTAATGAATTCCTAGATGATTTTGTTATGAGGAAGGCCAGGACAAAACCTTTATAAAATTATTTACTGTGCTCTGTTCAACCTTACTTGATTCGATGATTGTAGCATTTTGTACGTATTTCAATAATGACAGCGCAAGGGATGGTTAAACCAGTCCTGTCGCCACGGGAGAACTGGTGGGCTCAGCCGCTCCAAACTTAAATATGAAACACTATGAATCAGTGGAGATTTTATCAAATTTTCAGGACGTCAGGTCCCCCTGCGCGAATATAAAGCACCCTATTAAAACTTTTTGTCGACAGTTTCCTGATTTAAACCTCACATCTTTTCGCCTGGCGGTTTCGTTGCTTTCGATTCCTAGCAGTCTGCAAAAGTAACAAACACGCGAATCGTGAACCTGAACCTAGACGTTGCAACCATTTGGGTGTATTGTTATTGACGCGTTTTGCTTGTGTGTGTGAGATTTTTACAGCCGTGGTAAGCGAGTCGCAACGTGGTCTTCACGTTGTGCTTTAACGTCTTTATGCCGCCACACATATGTGCAGTGGTGGACCTGGGGTTGGAGGGCCCCGAGGCAAAGCTGAAAAAGGAGCCCTCTGATGACGTCATCATACTCCGCCAACCGTGACAAGACCTTTTGATCAAACCTAGGAAGGGAATATGCGGGCGAACCCAAGGATACATTCCTGAGACTACGATATGACTGACATAACACAACTTTCAAAACACTGAAAGTTGGGAAAACAAATGTAGCAACACATAAAAGTTAGGAGATAGAAAGTTGGAATCGTTTCCCACTTCTCTATTTTTGCGTCCCATTTCTCTCCATTCACTATTAATAAACTACAACACCCTTCTCTCCTGAAAAAGTTTACAACACACTTCTCCCCTGAAAAATGCTTGGTTTCCTGAATTGTTTCGCACGCATGTTCTTAAGGGACTCCTTGAAACCACAGGAAACAACCCAGCAGATTCAACATTCAAAACATTTAATTGTTTTCAAATTTCATCCTTTTAACTACATTCAAGAACATAGCATACACACAGAAACATCAAAACTGAGACTTGTTTTGAAAAGCTTTGAGGCAGGGGTAAGTCAAACCCGCCTTCATCTTGCATTGGCACTAGTTAGTTTAAAAATATACAGAAGTAACAATAAATTCACCATATACCTTCATACAAATATTGCTACACTACATGAGAAGCTTCATTCTCTGGCAGTGAAATAAAATTATCATTTGGTATACATTTTTGCTCTTACTTGATAAGGTCTTTTCAGAACTTTTTAGAACAAACTTTCACCCACGTTAGGTATTGAAGTTGGTTTGAAGCTCATCCTTATTTATACATTGGATATGCTGTTGGCCCTTTGAAGGCAGAATACTGACACATTGCAACTGTTGTTGGGGGCCCCTTTGAAAGCAGACAACTTTCTCATTGCAATTGATGTTGGGGACCCATTTGAAAGCAGAATACTCACATATACAGTTGATGTTGTGGGCCTCCTTGAAAGCGAGGTACCTACACATTACAACTGATGTTGGGATCCCCTTTGAAAGTAGAGTACTTACACATTGCAGTTGAGGTTGGGATCCCNTTTGAAAGCAGACTACTTACACATTACAAATGCTGTTGGGGGCCCCTTTCAAAGCAGAGTACTTACTTNTGTTCTAATTCGGTGTATTATATGAGTGAATATCAAGTTTTTTACCAAAATTGAGGAAAATNTACGCGCAAAAACCTCAAGGGGGCCCCTCTCGCTCGCTTCCCCTTAAACACATCACTGGCAGTGTGTTTGGTTTTTCTGAGCACAGATAAGAAAAAACAGGAGTGAAACTGATATAAACGTAGACCATGTGTTTTGTCAAATATTTAATCGTGACATTTTCGGTTCGTTTGCTTGCAAAAATTAATAATCCTGTTCCCGTCAGCCAAGTACGATTTCAAGAAATCTTTGTCACTGAACGCTTTTGCGTTGAAGGCAGCAACAAGCGCAGTGGTGGTGGGGCACTCTAGTAATGATTTATAATTTTTTACTGTCCGTACTTTTAGAGCGTCAATATCGTCATTTTCGATTTTGCGCAAATTGATTAACGCTTTTCCATTTTTTCCTCGTAACAGTGGAGAGTGGGCCTAAAGAGGATTAGCCTTAGCCTCACATCAGCTGAATCCGGCCCTGATAGATGTAACAAATGATTTAAATGAAAAGCCGTGAGAAACTCAACGTTACGTTTTTTCGAATTAAACGTGGATTGATAATACAGAGTTTCTACGTTTACAAAAGAAATATTGGAGAGTTTTCAAGGTAAAGGTAATGGTTTATTCATGCATTTTGTGACTCAAATCACGGAGTAACGCGAATGCACCAAGAGGAAAATTAACAACATCAAAGAGCAGAAATTAATTGCATGTTGATGAAAATACGAAAGTATCAAAAACTCTAGGTTTAGCAAAATGATGATTGTGTTCTAACATGTTTGAATCACAACAGGTTGGCGAATGACNATGTGGGTCAAGTTCTCAATCAGCTGTGCTACTAGCACCAANCAATTTTTAATTGAAGACATTTCACATGCAGTAAAAGGAAAGTAACAAAATGAATCGAATCAACGGCAGATGAAATAAGTAAACAAAACAGCAACACGAAACAGGGGGTAAATCATGCCTATGTACCGGGGATGGGATGTGCAACTGTAGAAAAACGTAAAAGATATAAGGGAAAAGAGGGGCACCAAAAACAATATCACGGAAAAACATATGCGACGAAAATAAACAGCAAATTTGGTAAAAGAGCAGGTGCGTTTTTGTAATGTTTTCCAAATCAATAATACGAGAGAGATTTCATATTTTCCGGAATATCAGGCCAAATTTTGGGACCAATATACTTTAAAGAAAGCTGACCCTGATACGTTTTTATTATGGGTAGATTCTATTTTTGCAAAGAAGCAAGCTTTGTTTGATATTTATGGACTGACGCATCATTTCAAGTGTACAGGAGCAAGTTTTGGTACTGCACTTTTTCGCCTTCTGTTTTAGCAGCAATTCCAACAAGTAACAGCATAATTCATGTGCTTTACCACACAAATCTCGCTTACGCCTTTCTTATGGCTGATGTCTGATTAACGTGTCGTGACCAAAACGTTTTTAAGCCACAACAGCAGGCTGCGGAGCAATTCCAGAGAAACTACTCTTGTTTGCCCCAATGCTAAATATTCGCATCCTAGCCCATCCAGTCTTGCAAACAGAGTATACATGTCTAATGCCTTTTCAAGACAGCTCATTTCAACCCCACAAATGTTTCAGGGTCTTTGAATATATTCATCACATCCCATACAATCACAAGAAACCATAAAGAGTGGCGTAGAGAATGCTCCAATTTAACCTCACGTGCAGACGTGACAGGACATTCAAACATTCAATTTCTTGAATTGCTTGAAGGGAGCTACAAATTTGTTTGCTCGCTTATAGCAGCGTTTCGTGTACATTTCCGAGTCACGGACCCCTAGTACATCCTAATAAAAGCTACGGACCCCTTAAGAAGAAACGATGCAATAAACAGCCAAAATTAGGTTTCAATCATAGTGGTATTGATAGAAATGTCTGCACAGCCTATTAACCCCGTAAACACATTCACCAACTTTCAGGGGCTCACGGACCCCAGGTTAAGAACGTTTACTAAAGATTACCGAGTTTCATCTTAGATTACTAGTCAAGCTCCCGTTCCAAGAAAAGCCATCATCGAAGCAGTCATTTGCGCAGGGTTGGCGCAGCGATATTTATAGGAGGCAGTCCGGATCCGATTTAGGCCCACTGCGTCCTGGTTGACTGCTTGCGTGACTTCATCGGTGATCATCTAACCTCATAATACCCTTGCTGCACAATTTCTACCGAAACTCGCTTTGAATTTGATTAAGATATTTCCATATTTTGTCAGAACCACTAGCTCCAAAAGATACATGATTCTCTATGACGCCAACCTGCAGTAAGAAATATCAATTTACGCGAACAAGACTGGTACCGCTTTTTAAGTAATGCGGGTATTTTATCAACCAAAAGCATTCTCGTAATATCTGTGCGTAAGACTTTGTATCGTTAGACTCCCGGCGCCATCCTCTGGCACGAGTAATATGCATTTGAAACAACGTAACATTTTAAAGTTTTGGCCTACTGCGCACACGCCCACTCCAGCTTTCTTACTTAAAACAGACGGTTCATTAATTTGCCACACAGCAGGTGTTTTGTATCATCAGTGAAGGACGGAGAGACGCGTATGCAGTATATAACCACGCAACAAGGTTGAGATAAAAAATAATTGGCTTATCGACAAGGTAAGCTTCTCAGCAAAATTATGAAGATGGTGTAGTTTATGACGAACAATTGAAAAAGCCGTAAAATAGTGGGGGTCCCTTGCATTTCGGATCCTCTTTGGATTATATTGAAGGGTCGGGAAGCCCCACTCCCGTTGTTCTGTCGCCCATATTCAGAGGTTATTCGCTGTTTGCGTATTGTTGTGTCGGACGTCAAGGCTTTTCCTGTGCGGCACTAATTCCCGTTTTCGCTCCCAAATCGATACAGAGGCTGAAAACGATGACGACACTACGGTGGTTTCGCAGCGCACCCGAGGTAAACACCAAAGGCAATATTTACAGGAGATGAAAAACGGACCTTAACGTCTGGAAAAACACCTCTGGCCTTCAGTTTTCTGGAAATATCAGAGTGACTTGACACGCTTGCCAGCAACTGGTATTACGAGAAAAACGGAGCAGTGCAAACATAATTTGTTGGAGATTTTAATCCTCAGCCCAAGAAGTTTTTCCTGCAGCTCGGTGAAAAGAAACTTGGCGAAAACCTTCGTTCTAGCAAAGTCAATGGGTGATGCACACAGCCCTAATTTTTCTACTACACTAATGATCAATGGTAAGTTGGAGTCAAGCTTGCTTTATTTGTAAGGCAACTGTTCTCTTCTTTTTTAAATGTATGACTATTGACCAGATTCTCAACGCAGTTCAAGTGCTTTTTTACCTGAAAATCATACTTGGTGGTTAAAATGTTTAGTCACTCTCACTATATTCGTCCAACTGTTTTTGAAACGTAAATATATGCCACATTTGCTAAGTATAGAAAATGGCGCCTTCATTTTTTAACCATCCAAGTTTGATCCGGAGTTTTTTCAATTATCCCTTTGTGTAGAAGTAAATTGCATGTTTGTAGATTCAAATAACTGCAAAAATTACTAACACCACAAATCTGCGTGTTTTCTTGTTTATCAAAAATTAAAAATATGACATAATCCACAAGTACAAACCTATGTACAATACAAACTTAGACTGCCTGTCTACTTGGACATTAAACTTCTGAAACTAAAGAAAGGCCTTACCAACCGATGATATTCGTGGTGAGACTGAATTTCATAAATTTTAGTGAACTGTTCTAAGGTTTTGGAAACCCGCGGTTATGTTGTACCGTAATACCGCTTAGTCATTTGTTTTAAACTGCTTTGAAAATAGATTAATAAATCAATAAATTTCAAAGAAACGTGCGTTCTTAGGCGAGAGGCTGTTACAAATCTGACTCTGGTCACAGTCAGTCGAAAATGCCTTTTACGAGATCAAAACTAAGGTCTGCACATAGCATCTTTACTGAAGTGTAAGGGGTGGTTGCGCACGCGCGCCAAATTTATTGTTCCTTCTTTTTGCGGCCTAACCCAAGATGAATCATTTCGTAAGTGTTAGTTGGAGAAAGAGGCCACGCAACCTATTTCTATCTTTACTTCTTCACAATAGCTTTTTCATGGTACCAAATGAATGAACTTCAAATCTAAAATCCAGAACAACTGATCAATTGCACTCAGCTTTCTGCTCACGTTTAACTTTACCACTATGCCTAATTGGTTTGGATAATAAAATCGTGAACGTGGATAGCAAACGGTCTTTGACGTAAACGCGCTAAGATTATTTGGAAAGCTATAAACGTATCTTAGGTAAATCAAAAAAATTTAGAGCGTTGCGTGTGCTTTTGTATTCGTGAAAGCTTTAACCTTTGTTTGTGTTTTTTAACCTTTGTTTGCGGTCAGCCATCTGTAATAGAATAGGAATACTCAATAAGTTTGCCACTAAACAAACAAACAAAAATGAAAACTCTAATCAAATCTTGAGATGATAATTTTTTTCACGAATGGTTTTATCACGAAGATCTGCGGCTTGTTTCGCTTGGATCAAGAAGTTAAGCTTGTCATGCAATGAAACAGCAATCTAAAATTGTTTGCATGACATTAAGCCAGGAAGACCTTTTGCAGTGCTTCTCAAACCTTGTTGAGCACATGATGGTGATTTTATTGCATTGTGACTCTCGAGTGAGTGTACATCAAAGTCACTGATTAATTCACCAACAAAGTTAATCTTCTTTTGTAGCTCGGCCATCAACAGTTCAGTTTGTAATATGATTCAGCGTGTCAATATCACGACTTAATGTCATCTTTAGTATACTGGTATTTGCTCTACAGTATAATTGTTAAAAAGTTTCAAGCATATGCCTCACAACTGCTTGGTAAAAATTGTTTTGCAGGCTTCAACATTAACAATTTTGCTGTAGGATGCCACTATGAAGGACTACAGGCCAGTGCTTCTCAAACTTTTTAAACTCGCGGTCCACTTTCGCAAACAATTTCTGGAGGCCCACCATGAGATATTGCTGCAAAATGACAAACGATTTATTGTGCACCCTATTGTGCAACCTAATAAATAACAAGAAATTCTTTAAATTCAGAACAGAAAAACAGTTCGTGTTGGGATCGTACAGAGAAACTAATACCCTTTTGTTGGAGCTTCAAATGCAACTCAATAGTACTTAACACGTCTTGACAAAAGTATTCGCTTTTTTTGCTGTAACATTTTGNCTTGCTTCGCGGCTCATTGGTTGAGAAGCGCTACTATAAGCATGTTTATGTAGCAAATTCTTTTGCCTTATTTTACAGTTTTTGTCAAAAATGTAACGTACATGGTCAAAAACTGTTAATGATATGTTTTGCTGAAAGAAGCAACGTTTTTTTGTAACAGTTAACCTATTGCAAGTAGAGCTCTTATGTGATTCTTGCTAGCAGTTACCTTCGTTTAATAGAACTTTGCTCATACGACTCTTAAGGGCAAAGTCAAGCTGGGGGCAAGCCCGCAGCAAGTTCCAAGGTTTGGCAGGGCTAAATACGGTTTTAGAGGGACAGCATTTTTATTTTAATTATATGTTTAATACAAATTGTTCTGGGCACAACAAAATTAGGAGGAACAAAAAAATTTGGGGCTTCACTGCCCCCGAATGCCTTCGCGTGACTACGGGCCTGGCTGAAGGTAAAGTACGCCTTATGTCAATAACATTAACGCAGTGTACTGGTCTTCGCACTCGTTGCTCACAGCCCATTGCCAGGTTTTAAGGTTTAGGAGTTCAAAACACATTTTTAGGGGGCACATTTTGTTTTTACTATATATTTAAAACAAATTTTTCGAATGCCCCCTGTGGCTACGAGCCTGGTTGTTAAGTATGTGGCAGTGATGTAGTCGAGATCAAAACCAATGAGATTTCGTTCAAAGTACGAGACCGAATCGTTGTCAATAAGCCCAGGCCAACGCCAGAAACTTTTTCCACTTTGCCAAAATTTTCGTAAATTTATCAAAAATAGTTACCCACAATCGCGAAAGTACATTTCGAGGAACTTTATTCAGTTTTGCCAGTCTTCCTTGTTTCCTTCACCAAGGATCAGACTGACAGCGAATATCTTGAACTGCTAGAAGTTTACAAAAACATTTCCATTAGCAGGGGTGGCCAAACTTTTTGACCCAAGGGCCGAATTTGCAACTGCCTGGCCACTGGAGGGCCGAATGCAAAGCGATTTACGTGACAGGCAGCAGCCAATGCTGTTCTACTGCTGTCCACAGTCGGAAATGTGGTGCTTGAAAAAAATGTGCAAGGTATTTGGCGGGCCGGATTAAACTGGTTGTGGGACCGGATGGGGCCAGAGGGCCGTAGTTTGGCCACCCCTTCCTTAAGGCATAAAAGTCTCGAAATTCTCTGGAGTTGCATTTGCCGAGAACAAGAGGATACCTGAAACCTTCGAGACCGACAGTGGGCCAGTTCTGAAGACTCCATCACTGATAGCTAAGCTTCAGTTTGACTTGAAAACCTAATGCAGCAAAACGATGCTTTGTTTTTCACAGGTACTGACGTCACAACGTTTACATCAAATTTCATCATTTCTATATTAATCGCACTGCTTCTGGTGGTCGGTACCCTTGGCAATGTGCTCAGCATGGTGGTGATTATCAAGAACAGTCAACTTCACACAATTTCAAACTGCTTCATTTTCAGTCTCTGCGTTTCCGATTTGATATCTGCACTGGTGTGCTCTCCACTGTGGTTATACAGAAGAACTTGGGGATTCCAAGAATGGAAATGGCACGAATGCTTATGTTAGTGTACAGTGTGAAATCCAATTGAGTTCATTTGCATCCAAAAGTTTGAGCTGTACATGATCGACTCTTTTGCAACTCATGTTTGTTGTTTTTATGGATGTTTTACTATCGCACAGTTTTTCTGTTTCGAACACAGTCGCGAATCGCTTTCGGTTTTTCCAAAAAAACGAATATAAATCGACAGTCTCATTCCTGAGACCAGCAACGAATTAAGATAAAAATCTGGTATCACCTGCGATGGAGATGACCTCATTAATCCAACTGGCATGGAAGTGCTCCGGTTATTTCAATGCGTGCAGAGAGACTTTTAAAGTAGACACCGAACGAAATTGTAAACGATTGCTGCGGGCACCTCTCATTACTTACATTTTTCCTAAAGTAGCCTTCAATCTAATGTTGAAGTTCTGTGACCCATGTTTTTACAACCGACATGCGCTGTCTTGGAGCCACTGTAACAACCAGACTGTGTCGAAAGACGTAGGTTCTGATGCTTGATTCAAACAAACCTGGGCTTTCGTTTCCTTCAAGACAATTGATCTTTCTGAATACGATGGCGACGAGTTTCGAAGAGCCACTGTTCTTTAAAGTCATGCATACCGCACCTGTAACGCTCTACTTATAGCCGCTGTACATATACTTTTTGTACGCTATAGCAATGAAACGCTGTATTTTTCATTACTTATTTGTGTTAATTTCACACTCTTTTGAATTCTATGGCTTATTTCTTTTTATTTTGTATGAAATTCCAAAAGTTGATTTTTCCATGCAGGTACAGTAGTTGTGTGAGCAGTCAGTTTTTCCACTTTAGTCTTTCCTGATTATTTTGCAAGTAATCATGTGAAAGCAGATAAAGATCTCTGATTTAAAAGTGCAAGATTTTTAAGGATTTTTGTTATTTTGTGGTACATTTCCTCGCTTAGTTTTGGACTTAATCTCATAAACGTATAGAATGGGTGTTTACTAGATTAACAAACTTTTGTAAAGAGACCAGCTTTCACTGCAAGTGCTGCAAAAGAGAATATCGGCATAAACCATAATTTTAGTACTTTTTGTGAAATATCTTGTTGTGTACTGTTTGCGAAAAAAGCGTTGGAATTGGAGAAATGTTTTCAAACTCACATTGGCACAGCGAATCGGTTCATGGTGTCAAACCAAGTTGAACAGCCTCACGTTATAGAAGAAGGTGCTCTTTACTTGTGATGAAGGCTTGATGCCAAAGATATCCGAAATTCACCATAAAAAATCTTATACTAAAAGAAAAACGCTTTGCTGGCTTTTCAAAGTTGAGAGTTGCAAGAAGAAATGGAAGAAAAAAACTTGTAAAATGCTTTAGAAGGCCCAACAGCCACATAAATTTTTGAGACACGTGAGCTGAAGAAATAAATCACGACGAAATTCTGTTGTTATTTTTCCCTTTCCTTCCTGTCCCATAAAAATGTAATGAATGCGCCAATGTTCGTTTTGATGATCATGTTGCTCATGGTAGGTCTGTATATATCTTCTACAAATCAATATTTGAATGTTTGCTTGAAAAGAGAAGCAAACATATTGTGTGTCCCAGAAACACCTACTCTTCAGCAGGAAGCTAAGCTTTTCTCATAACGAACCAAGTGAGATTTTAAACCTTGACCAAACTGCGGTTGGTTACCAGTATTTTGTGGTTAAAATCGTTGTTCGCCATGGCTACCTTTCATAATTTTGTAAAATCTGTAAGTTATATTGACCTTAAAGTAAACGTTTTCGACCTTTGCATTTAATCATTATTATCAAACTGTTGTTTTTTGCACTTTATTTTAACTTATTAGAATGCAAGACCTTTGACAGTCTCTATCCCAGCTACACAAAAATATTAACGAGCTCACGTGACCATAAACCAAAACCAGACATCTGAAGGCATGATGACGTTTTTATGAAGTGAGCAAGTTGTTGAAGCTAAAACTTTAGAAGCAAACAGATTGTGTGAATCAAAAAAGTGTTAAGCGCTGATGTATGTCTTGGTATTGGAGAAAAATCAAACGAAGCTGTGGCTCCTGACTTTGACAAAATTTAATTTTAAATTGTTGTCATTGAAGCAAGAGAACTATTTTTAAGTGTCATTATTGCTTCTTTATTTGAAACTAAATTTATTGTTGCTTAACTAGTAGGAATTGATTTTGAAATTAAAACATTTTATAAGTACGTCAGACTATTTTATTGAACTATTTTGTAAGTTGCTAGTGTTGATTAAATCCATTTTAAGTGCCATAAATCTCGTTACTGCAAAACAACTGTAAGCACTGCTTCTAATTCATCATACATACCAACGTTTTTGGCGTAGCGTCCTTAGTGCAGCGAGACAAAAATTTACAAAAAGTCGATAATGAAAGGATAAAATCTCCGAATACACAATAAAACTATTAAAATTGATTGAAATGAAAAACAAAATCTCATATTTCCAATCGCATTATAAAATGAGGTTGTTACTAAATGTTTTCCTACGCTTACTATACCAACAGTTGGCTAATTTCAACCTGAAACAGTTGAAATCCATTTTTTTTACTTTTCTGTGCTTGCATAAATGATAGTACTTTCTTACTTATTTTCCCTATTTTAATTTTTGCAGGCATATTTTACTGGACTACAGACTTCACCACAAACTACGCGACATCACTGCATATATTATCATTTGCTGCTTTGCGCTTCTACGCCGTCAAGCGACCGTTCGGAATTGTTGAAATTAATAAACGATCCGTTTTGATATATATCGGTGCTTTGTGGTTGATTTCAATGCTAGTGGCTTTGCCAATAAACTGGATGGTGGGAGTGCAAGACAGAGGTACGTAAGATTTCTTAGTACAGTAGTGCTTTTTGTTTGTTCGCCGCTGGAATGCGCAAGCGTAAAACGGATAAATATCTCATGATACGGAGGATAAAACTGCTTCGAAGATCAAATGTTTCAGATATGTAATAGCGCCAGCTTAGAAAACACGACGATGTCTTATGTTGCAAAACACGGCAATATATTTTCTGCAGAACAGAGCTGCTCCTTTTAAATATTTGTTTAATCAGTATAAGAACTTTTTGATTTTATTTAAAATTTCAGACACAGGTCCATGAAACGTTTCCTTTATTTCCTGCAGATAAGCTAGAAAATTGTTTTTCAACCAAATGATATTCGATGTTCATGAATCGTGCATTAAGCTTTTCTTGAGAAAGATCAGTACCGAAGCAGTGACGAGAGGTCAGGGGCGTGAACCACCCCCTGAGAAACTAAATGTAAAAACAGGGCCTCACTTAGCTTGTATTTCGGTAGTTAGTATTCTTAGTATTCTTTTGATTTTCAGTAGGTTGTTGTTTTATGTGTTTTTCGAATTATTTTCTGCTGATTTCGGGTTTTAGTATAGATATTCATATTCACATCCGCATTCGCTATCATATCTCAACGTTTTTCTAAGTTTGGCTAGTGGGTTCCTCAGTGTGGCCAGTGGGTCACCTTCACTAACTCTCCCCTTAGTTCAAACCTCTAGTTAAGACACTGTACCGAAGCAAGCAACACTTTAATTTGGGGATTCCAAGGTAGTCAAAGGATTGGCTTTGCCAGGATAGTGTCTTAAACCTCAGGTGTAACGCAGTGACACCAGCGGAAGGGCTTAGTCTGTAACAACTTTAAAACTGATTTCAGTCAACCCGAAGCAAACTTGGTTGTAATCCTTGCTGCTCGAAAAATGTAATTGTTTGTCACTATCCGCCACGTCTTAACTACGTCACAACGTTTTTACATTTCTTTTCCTAACAGTGTAAATGTCCCTGAAGCCAACTCATGCCTTTGCTTCACAACTACTGTTACATGGCACCTCAGTTTCATCGAACTCTTTCAAAAATCTTTGTTGTCCGTAGTCAAATTTTTTCAAAGTAAATTCCATGTATTTTAAGTCATTGGCGTTCACGTAAATCACTACTTGATGATGTTATGCTGTTTTTAAGCATTTTTTATTTTTTCGAACTTTCTCTTTGTAGCTTCTTACCGGGTTTTCTTACATTTATGGTAATTTTTTGGTATTTTCTTCCACGAAGCTTTTCCTTCGGTGCTCAGTTTTGACAATTTGTTCACTTGTCATGCAAAGATATTTTTAGCCTCTTACTAGGTTGATCACTTGGTATTTCTTTAGCAGAGCTTGTTATTCATTTTTTATGTAGTAAAAGAACGTAAGCTTCAAAGCATAGGCAGAAGGTCACGTCAAAATTATTTCTTTTCTGATGTGTCTATCATTATCATAATCACAACTTTTAATCTTATGATTTTTAACAACATAGAATAGGATCTACAATTTATCCAGCAAAATGTATTTATCCAAAGTATTTTTGTGGAATTATTGATGTATTTCATGATTAAAGATACCTTGTAATTAACATTAGAAAAACTTATATGATACAGAGAGCAGCTGGCCATCATGTTCCATACTTGAACACACAGATGGCGATTGCTGCGTTGACCGCTACAGCCGTTACATGGCCATTACCAGCCCGATTTTTTTCTACTTTCCTATGATATGCATAGCTGGATTTTCATCTTCGATTGCGTACCTACTCCTGAAAAGGTGTCGGTAAGCGAAATGACGATGTGATTCGTGAATAGGAACGTCTTGTTTTCTTTTTGTTATAACGAGGTGGAAAACGGAATGTACTGAACACCATCAAAAGAGTCGAAGATGGGTTCTTTGCCCTCCAATATGTCGTCTATTTTACAATTATGTTCTTATTTATCGAATTGCCGTTAGTTTTAGAATCAAGGTTCTGTTTAGCTTTCTGTGTACAGTTAAACCACCAACACGTGTAATAAACTAATCAGTCGCAAAAAACGTAATCAAATTTTCCCTGAAAATTTCGTTTTTTGTTTTCTCATATTTCCTTAAAACTCTTTTATAATTTTAGCGTATTTTTTGTAGGCAAAGGGTAACGGTTTTCGTATTCGTTTGATAAAATCCCATTGTCTTTGTAGTTTCTCTGCAGCTTGGTCTATCAGTGAAAACGTCCTCAAAGTTTAAGTTTAACAAAATGCTGTATACTATAGCCATAGTTGCAAAATATGATAATTACCCACTTTTCAATATACAAGCTCCTACAACTGTTTGACACGCTTGATGTGGCCCTTTCGTGAAGCTTGTTAAAAATCATTGAGTTATACCAAATGCTTGCTCAAAGTTTGTTTCTAGTACAAAAACGATAGATATTTATTGGCACAGCAATAGCTTTGTTAAATTAAAATTGTAGAGGAAAATTTTCCATGATATTGCCGTGCGATCTCTATTCAACATCAGTGATGAAAACATCACTTGCGTTTTGTTGAGATAAAGCTTGAATCAAAAATTTATAGAAAAATGCACTACTATTTTCGGAAATCTCTACTGACAATTTTTTAACTATTTTTCATTCACTGATTTTCATTCCCGCTTTTCCTGTGGGGGCAGCAGTCCTAGGCGATCCCGAAGCCGAACTGCCTTCCGGTTTTCAGCAATCTCAGATGTTCTTCTGGCTCCACACCAAGTTGAGACTAAGCAAGGTCGGAAACCCATATCGAAAAAACTCCAGAAAAGAAAATCCAATGAATAAAAGCATGCTTTAATATGTTTTGTCCGCAACTTTCCCTAACTTACATTTTTTTAATTTGTAGGTGGCGCATGTCTTGCCTTTCGCTTAAACCGAACTGCGCATCATCACCGAACACTGCTGTGAAATCAGAATGTTCGCGAAGACGGGAGCAAGTAACCGTGTTCGATGGAAGCAGCAACGGGAATCAGTGTTTTTCCCCAAGCTTGCAAAACCTTGGCAAGAAAAACGATTCATGTTCTGAAACAAAGTCAATCTCTCCCACAGGAAATGACGCTTCAGTAGTCATAAACAAACTTCCTCCAGACACCATTTATCAAGGTCAAAGTGGACATCCTAAAAAGTCGACGGCTGTGAAAAAGCCCGGTTGTTCTGCAGCTTGCCCTAGTTGTAATCGAAGTGTTAACTACCTTCAGTACAGCCGGGAGAAACGCATCTTCACCCAACTTGCCTTAATTGTTATTGCCTTTATGATAGGTTATATCCCGCAAAGTGTTTATCTCCTGTGGACAAGCACGTGGGAGATAAAGGACGATTCGCCTTCTTGCTCGTTGGATTACTGGTTTGGGGTGGCGTCTTACCTTTGTCTGCGCCTTAGCGAATGCATGAATCCGCTCATGTACAACCTGGGGTCGAGTAACATGCGCCATGCATCAAAGGTTTTCCTTCGAAAATTTGCTTGTCGCTTTAGAAAGGGCGAATCATCAACCATCAATCAGGCATCTATTCATAACAGACGTTAGCTGTTTTCGTTTTATTTTCTGAAGACTGGATTTCAGTTAGTCGAGGTTGGGGGATGTTTGACTGATTGGAAAACAAAACTGCAGTATTTATGTCAAATTAATACAACTTGATCAGGTGCAATTCTTTTGTATGTTGAAGAAGCAACCAAATTGCGAACGTGAGTGAATGAATGCCAAAAGTGGTGACGATTTCTTTACTGACAAGCAAACATTGTTGAAAGCACAAAATTAAACTTGGTATCATCATCTGCTTTACGGAGGCAAACACATTAACTACCAAAGTTCGTTTTGACTCCATTGGGATTTGTCGAGGCCAAATTATCTTGTCAAACTGTGGATGAAAATGGCAATACCAAAAAAACAAAACAGCTCAAAAATTTTGAAAACCATTCGCAAAGTCGATGCCATAAATATGACTACGATCGAAAAAGCACAGACCCGTTTAATCTACTGTATTTAGCAATTACACTCTGATTTCTGTGAGTAAAGTGATCGGTAGATACTTTTGTTTCAGTGAGAAAACCTTTTGCAACACAAAAGGTTGATAAAAAAACAAAGCCGTATTGGAAGTACAGAGAACAAAGTCAAAGCCTAAATCTCGTAAGCTTCGTAATCTAAAACTGAGAGCTAAGAAAAAATCCCAGGTTAACAGACAAACTTGAAGAATATGCAGGTACCGAAAACGAATGAAACCACAGTTTGATGGTTTTGAATGTACCTTTACATACCTGTCGCCACGGCCTACGAGAGGGTGCAAGAGGTACATTGTACCTGGGCCCGGGGCGGTAGGCATTTGGGCCCGGGAGGGTGAAAGTATGCACGCTAATCTTTTCTGTGCTTTAGCGTAAAATTATTAGTGTAAGCCAGTTGTCAGGATAACAATTAATCTATTTCTAAATCTTAGCAAGATAGCTGTTTTATCTATATTCTGATTACTATACAAACAAACTATACAAGTTTGGATGAGGTCCCAGAAGCTTGGGGGCCGGTATCAGTCTTCGTACCCCTTCATAAAATTTCCCTCACAGGCCCTGCCTGTCGCAACAACATCACCATTAACAGGTCCTTTCGGTTCTTGATCGCTACAAAGTTAAACTGATGCAAATCAGAAGTCTAACAATGGTTTTTGGGAATTACCATTGTTTTCTTTAATGCTGGGAATTTTCAAAGACTGTCGTCGACTAAATACGTTTGCACAAATAAACTTCAAAGTTTTACAGCTGTGCCAGCAAGTGTACCTCGAACGTTTGTAATGTATGGTCCTAGCTACATTACGCGCATCATCAGTTGGTAGCCACAATTTGTATGTATTCTGTTTTGAAAACACAGCAAGAGTCTTGCAATAGTTCCAGCGTATAATGTCTACGCTGGCCAGCCCCAGGGTTAGTGCGTCCAAGACGGTGCTGGTAGATCTGGAGTTCGACATTAGGTCGGGCTTTACGAAAACGTTGTAAATTGTTAGTATGTAGCCTTCTTACCTGATGCACGGTGTAAAACAAGTTGCTTGGCGCAAGCCCTTTTGGATAATGAGGGCCAAATATGTGCAGTTGAGACATAGGCAGCTTCTGCATCACCTTACACAAACATTGTGCTTACAGGTTGTTGTATGTGATCTTCTGCATCGCTCTTATGTACATATGCGTTCTTGTATGTATCTTGAACATCCGGTCGGGCTTGATTACCTGCGCAGTGATGCTTGTGGACAACGACGGGATGNACCGTAAAAAAAATCTACAAACAATTTTGATCTGCTGGAGGCCTGGAGTCCGGACCCAAATGTGCTATTCCGGTTTTATTTGAGAATACTTTTGCAGTCGCTATTCCTTCAAAAATGTAAATATCGTTTCTTGTTTGAACGTTTGATTAGGTTGAATGGGTTGGTATTTGTTTGAAGAAATTTGTCTGCTTTATCTTGTTGCTTTTGTTATATAATTTTCCATTCAATGAGTGTAGTCCAAAAACGAAATCTTGTGTGCAGATAGTGTAGCTCTACATTATATTATGCACGTTTCACCACTTGGAATTTTTCTTGCCTTACCACTCTGCTGTACCTGATATTCACATTGTAGATAAATTGCATTGTTTAGAAAAATTGGATTTTTTTCTTATTTGTTTGAGTGTGCGCAATTTGTAAACGCACACTACCTAGAAAAAACTTATACCGTATTTATTATGGTAGCCCCACTCCGCAGTAGTGCTGTAACGAGTGTTACGTGTTAGCTAACATTACAATAGTGTAAAGAATTTGTTTGTAACCCTATGGTTCTGTCTTCAATGCAGTTGAGTCTGTAACCCTGTGATTCCGCCGGCTTCAATGCCTTGTACTAGGTTCTGTTTTGTCTGTTTTTATCAACCTGCGTTCTGCAGAGTGTGTGTGTTCATACTGTGGACTTCGTGTCTGCTCA
>JGI24158J21664_10004527_pt1 | contig 17904 bp, 10 predicted proteins | sample Ectturendosymbi3_FD_21664 | JGI IMG/M metagenome (IMG submission 21664)
TCCATTGTCTTCAATGGAACTACAGCAACTGCTGCAGTTAGAAGCCATTTTGTATGCTTTGAGAAGGCAGGATAACTTTCAGTTAGTTTTGAGCCATTTTATGCTGAAAGTAAGCAAGACCTTGACTTAATGCAGAGTAATGTGGCAGGCTAGCAGTGCAGTATATGATACTTTATATGTGTTCTCACAACAATCTTAAAACAAATAAATAAGGTATAAAATTTTCCCAGCTCAGGCCTTTAACCTCACGTCAGGTTATTTCATTCATGGTTTTGAATTTATCCTGGTTTAAGCTTAAAAAATTATGGTAAGTCTAGATTTAGTTGCTTTTTTCTTAGTGTAGACACCTCAACCACCCCAGCAAGAAGCAAATTTCAGGCTTCAGTCTGTTGCCAATTGCAGTCACCAAAATCAAACCAAAACAGGCCAATCGATTTGCAACTTGAACGTGTCAGACTACAGTTGTGGTGCGATTAAGATGAATAATGGCCCAAATATGTAGATGAAAACTAACTGTAAGTACTGTTGTAAATACTGTTAACTATTGCTGTTATACCATTTGCAGTATGTTATTACAAATGAAAAACAAAGAACCTGATGCTGTTTACCAAAATAATTAATTTTTCGGGCAGCTGATGATTTGCAATCACAAATACGCAGTGTATTTCCCAAAACACCAGTGAAGTTGAACAAATTAATTGTTTTGCCAAAAACAGAAAGATGTTTGAATGCAAATGTTTTGGAAGGAACTGTGAGGGGTGCTGAGCTAAAACTTTCTTTCATAGCAAAAATGTCTCATTTTGTGATACTTTCTACTTCTAACCTTGCATTAGTTTTTATAAAAAAAATTTTACATACTCAAAAACTTCCATGGGTTACAAAACCTGCATAGGTGGCCACAGCCAACATTAGGACCATACCATTTACTGACTTAGTGCTTTCAGGTCGTCAATACTACATGAACAAGTACACCTACAAGAGCCAGTGGACTAGACCTACTGAACCTGCTAAAAAGCCTGAAAAACCTGAGGTTAGCTAATATTTATACTCCTGCTTGATCTATGTGGTTGTCATATGTTCTGCTTGCTCCTTGAAAGGCATAGATGGTATACCAAATAGATCCATATATATATAAGATCTTTATTGCCCTTGAAATGAAACAAGAGTTTATGAAATAAAAGGTGTATTCTGTCCAGACAGCAGAAAAAAAGCTGTCAGTTATGCTTTCTTGAAATTGCAACTACAGTTTATGCGAAAATTCTTTGTAATACAGTACTTGAAGTTTGAAAGATGTTCAGTTGACTAATTAGGTGATATACCATGCTCTATTTCAAATCTTATTTGAGCAGACAGCATTTACCACACACGGTTTGTCTTGTCTGCCTGAACTGCAATAAGATTACAGCATAGTTGTACAGTATTACATGTAACCATCCTATTCTATTTTCTTCAAATAAACTTGCAGAGATTTCTTGAACTGTGAACAATACTGAAATACGCAGTGGATTGTGCATTAACATTTGCCATTCTGGTCTGTATGGTCCATCACATAGTGGCGACCAGTAAAAACCGTTGATGGAAGTTGCAACCAGGGGTGTATTGCTAAAAAATAAGGTGTGGGAACGGCCATATAAAGAGGAAGACTGCACCAAATAGTTCGAATAAAGTGAGCATTCGCCTGCAACAATTTTCACATTGGATCTTCCTGTTTCACTGTAGACTTTTGACTAGCAGTGCGAATCTGCGTGTCGCTAGCACATCTGTGAGATCGCAGACATGTTTTAATGTAATCTAAACCTTTAAGTTGCAGTATGTTACTAATGCAAAACGGTGTCGGAACGCCGTTCCCACCCCACTGCACCCCTATTTGCAACCAATCTGGCAGTGTGGTTATTAATCTGATAACTAACATTATGTTCGTTGTTTCGAACGAGATCGGACTGCGTCTGATGGGGTTTATGAAAGGTCAAAAAGATGACATTTTCGAATTTATGGTCGAAAAATTAACTGTTTCTTGGAAAAAAAACTTGTGGAGTCTGGACAACTGTAAAAATCAACAGAAATGTTCGACGTTTGTTTCGTCTCTCTTATCTAGAGTGTCCACTGTTTCCATCTGCTTGTGAAACACCGTGACGTTCGCAGGCCGTCGTCTTGGCGAGAGAATACCATCACTAGGAGTAAGGAAGAAGCACTGGAAATAATTCGAGGTGACTGGTAGTTTTTGAAGCTGGTTACATTTGCAACAGGTTTGCTGTGTTGGCTTGTTTGCGCCGAAGGCGACTGACTTTCGCGACCCTCTCCCATTGCAAGACATGCCAGTGATGCTGTTTGATCAGTGCTGGGTTAAGGCGGCGCGGGGCTTGTAGCATAAGCAGCGCAGGGCCACAAGTTAAAAATATACTTGTGCTAAGGCAAATTCTGGTTCTATGCATATAATAAAGAACAAGTTCAACACAAAGGACCACGGGCCCCCAAAAGCGCGGGTTTCATAGCAATGGCTACATTTGCTACTGCTGTTAAGTAACCACTGTATTTTTTTACGCAAGCGCAGCTTTTTCGTGTGCGCCAAATTTTTTTACTGTTCTGCATAAAAAGTTTCTAAAAGCTGATATAGAAGGCGCTGTGTTGCCCCGACTGCTTTGTTGTTGATACACAGGCTAGTAACACTGCAGTGGTAACCGCCTTGCAGCAAAGACTTTCGGCAGTGTAGCAGCTCACCTTTAACAAACATCTGTTCGAAACAGATACGGAATTACGTCATAGCCACGCTATTAACGTCAACTCCAAAATGTGGCGGAGCATCAGCTGGGGCTTTCCGAGAGAAGGCCTTGTGTTGATTAAAACTTGCCAGTGGCCGCGCTGACCACAAAGTTTTTATCTAGCGACACAATATGCAGTGTTTGTTTTTAGCAAGACAAACCTGAAAACCAAGGTGAAAGTAGATACACGAACAACCAAAGAGAATTTATCTTGTGTAGATATCAGAAGTTAAGCAACTGGGCAACATTGTCGGTTTTGCAGCACGTTTTATTGCCGAAGGTTCTCTTCGAAAATTTTTAGATGGTGCTTGCTGTGTACACGCGTCGAAATGAACAGTCTGATCTGAAAAATAACCGTTCTTGAACAAGAAAATATTTTTTTGTTTTGCGGTACTTCGGACTGTTACGACGTGCTGTTCATTAACGTTGTATTGCTATTTGAACTTAATTCTTGACACTTGATGTCGTTACACTTTCTTAAATCGTGTTCCGATCACCTTTGGATCTGTGTGTTGTCATGTTGGCGCGTGACATGCAATCTCGCAAATCTTGCAACAAATATAAAAAAGATTCGTGCGCCAGCGAACCTTGGAATGGTCGTTTCCGACTTGTTGAAGCGCGTCGACCTGCTTGTAAATAACAACGCAAAACATGCTGTTTACGGGACAACGCCGGGAATACCAAAAGTTAGTTGTTGGGTTTGAATCCCCGAGGAGAGTAATGTTAATTTAAAATATAAATCAAGTGTCAGTAGGCTGTTGAAGGTCAAAAACTAGAATCATCAGAATTATTAGCAAGAAATTCGGGGTAGTTAGCCCTCTCTCCCTCCAACCAGGAGGACAACTGAGAAATTCACCTCCCCGACATTTTTCAACAACGTGTTTACTTGCTAGATACAACAAGTTACAACCTTTTTTGCCCCCTAAAAAATACCAGCTGGTTGAGGCTCTGTCTCCATAAGTTGTCTCCAAACTGAAAACCTCGTCGAACACCTCCCTGTGTATGAGTTCATGTTTGTTCCTGTTGCCCCAGGTTTTGTTTGCGTTGAGAATAAAATTGCAATGGTGTGCCAGCAATCTAATCACTTGTTCCGTTTCTTACGCTAAGGTTATCACAGACGAATCGTAGCCGAAGAGGTAAAGCTTCAAGACCTGGCATCGCAGTTCAGTGATTGCAGTTCGGCCAAGCGTGGTGGCGACCTTGGCTCCTTTACCCGAGGTACGCTAAACACCCAGTGAACTGCTCTGTTTGTTCGCGTACTGTGGCTCACTTTCCGGCTGGGACAGCGCCTAGCATACCACTTGCTGAGGTTTATCTTCTCCTTGTAGTTTTTTTTCTATCTTGAGTTGAGTCCCGAAATAGTTGTTTCTTGTCCATGCGGCAGCCACGAATCGTAACGGTGTCTGGCGACTTTACAGTGATTGCCTACCTAGGCTTCTTGCAAAGACTGCTAGTTTTTAAAATAGGGTGAGCCAGTGTTCCTTTAAAATAGGGTTCCTTTAAAATAACAAGGGCATTTAAAATAGGGTGAGCCAGTGTTCCCTCCAAGAAAATTCTACACCAAGAAAATGTTTTTTGTTGCGCACGAAGCGCATGCAACTGCGCAACCATGCTGACACGCAAACAGTGAAGTGTTCCTAACGTTAGAAGGGCTGTGCGATATATATATATGTATATCTACCGTATTAAATTTATAATGTTGGAAGTGCGCGAGAATGAGATAGTACTGCGCAAATTGTCTGGTGGTACTGCGCAGTTGCGTGCACCTTAGAGAGAACACTGGAGTGATCATTTTGTGATGTAGAAATGTGAATATGTTGGGTAAAAAATAAGGCGTTGTCGAATTTATACGAACCAGCGAGAAACTACCTGCCAATAATCAGCGATAGTTCTTGCGGACCTATCTATGGTTACGGTGTGACACGCTGGGGCTCACGATCGAACTTGACACTAACAGAGCGAAAAGTTTCAATCTGCGCGATTGGAAATTCGTAGCGAAATCCCCGTGTGACCAAAAGCATGTTAAAGGAGTTCGGCTGTTTAATTGTTCATAGCCTTGCGTTGGAATCGATAGCGTTTCCTCGTACAGGCTTGTGCGGCTTCACTGCATTAAGCTGGTCTGGTTGTGTTATGTTTCGTCGGCGGGTTGCTTAAAGCTTCCTTTCTTTTCGATTTGACTTCAGCCGCAAGAAAAGAAACATCAACGATTGGTCAGTTTTTTAAAAAGAACAGTTTCTCTAGATGGCAGTGCTTCTCATCTAGTGGCCCACGACAATATTTTGATGGAACATTTAATGAAACAATGTGTGATTTCGATAAGTCGCCGTAAAAGCGGAGGGCCTATTTTTGCTTTTCACTTCATATTCAGTGTAGCTATCTGTGCAGCGGATCGTGATAGGTCGTACGATTAAATAAAAATTTTTAATAGACGTGGAACAAAGGCGTTGAGAAACATTGCTCTATGGCAAAGGTGGGAACCTGCGGCCCGCGTGAACATTTGATATGGCCCGCATCAGAATTTTCGTTCCCTAAGTCAGAACACAACATCGCGTCAAAACGAAGCTCCATGATAAGCGGGTACTTAGATCGAAAGTCAAGAGAAGTCACTCTTCCACTTGGTTAGATATAAAGGTAGAATTTTAGGGTAAAATTAATTGATTGATTTTGCGACCCGCCAGCGATAATGCACAGTTCATGCGGCCCGTGGTAGCAAATAGGTTCTCCACCCCTGGCCTACGCCCTCCGCATTATTTGGTTCACATACGTCATGACAAAAACATGGAAATCAAAGGAGTTGCTGGTGTCAGTAAAAAAGCCTTACTTGTAGCCCGTTATGTTGAAAAGCTCCTTGTTTGCATGCGTTTGCTTCGTTCCCGCCAAATGTCATCTTCTTTGTTTTCAGGCCAGATGCAGAAGCCGTTCGAAGAGGCCGCCTTCACTCTTCATCCCGGCGAACTGAGCGGACCCGTTTTCACGGATTCGGGGATACACCTAATCCTTCGCATTGTTTAAAAAAACGACCTGACGTCACACACACCGAGAGTCCTTTCTGCGGTTCAACAAGACTCACTTCTTCGAAATGAACTTTCGTCGCGGATTCGTCAGAATCAGTCGGTTGCGTACATAGCAGTGCGGTGCTTTAAAAGTGCCGTTGCATGACGCTTCCGACGATGCTGTTCAATTGCGCGAAGCCTCAATGTGTCTTCGCTTCCAGAGAGCTGTNGCTAAAGCACAAAACTGAAATACGACTGGTAACCTACGTACTGCAGGCACTAGAAGCTGGGAACGTAATCGCTCGTTGCTCGCAGGCGATCGCCTCAAATGCCGAGACGCCGTAGCGCTAAGCTCAATGGTATTAGGACCCAGAGTTAAATGCGTTGCTACAGAAGTCATACGAGAATAATGGCTATGAGCTCTTGCGATCGCAGTTAAGTTTTCAATTGTGTATGGCCGTAAAGACTATGCAGTCTTTAAACTAACGCGCATCTGTCTTTTTTTTGTTGCAAAATGTGTGTCAGTCAGCAACTTAAAATAATTCTATTTCCGTGAACAGCGCACAGAATATACCCTCCCAGTCCAGCCGCTTTCTCTCCATGGTAACGCGCAATTGTCGTCATCTCCCTCAGCAGAAAAAAAACATTGACTACCCGGCGATCGTTATCAAAATTTTCACAAACCATTGTGGTCATCATCATTATCAGGAGACAGCCACCAAATTTTTCACAAATCATTACTGCTCCTGTGCTTAGTGCCTCGTGCGCTGAAGCAGTTTGCTGCATGCACGATGCTGTTGACCTCGCAAGGCGGGTCGCGTAGATGCGCGGTTGTTGTGCTTTCTGTTCAAACATCAAAGCAAGTCTCACCCCCCCCTCATTTACTTGACCAGCTATGTCCAACCCGCGGGCCGCATGAAGGATATGTGCGGCCCAGTAAGCTTTTCATTAATGTGTATGTATAACCAGGTTTTTTTAAGGAAAATGTTACGTTCCCGGTATCGACCTGTAGGGACCCAATTTCTCCAATTCTGGGAATCCGATTTTCAATTCTAGGGACTCGAATCGGGTCCCTAAAACACCTTAAAAATCCTGGCACAGTACAACGACAACCTGTTTTCATTTTGATGATCTTAAATTCAAAATTTTCGATGCAGTGATTTCAGTGCTTGTACTGTGCACTTGCACTGGTAGATTCATGTACTATACGCTGCTGGATTTCCACGCGTCCACTGACACCTCAGTGCAAAACTAATTTCTACTCACGTGCTCCTCTGCGCTAAACTGATTTCTGACTACCCTTGTTTTTCCAATAGCACTAAACTTGCCTATGGCATCACAGTTTGGGAGTGATTAAAAGTACCGTATGGTCGTTATCACTGCCGCTAGTATTCGAATGCTTTCAGTAAACTAAACTTTGGTTTGTTAAACTGAAAGTCAGTCATGCAGTGTTCGGCCCTCATGAAGTTATTGATGTACTTTTGCGCAATAAGGCAATTCGGTTGGACATAGCTTTACTTTGCAGACACGCACGATTTGTTATTATCAGCTCAAGTCGCAAACCGACTGTGTTGTCCGCAACAAACACTTGGCTGCTGTCCAGGGGTGTACCAAGGGGGACACAACGCCCCCGAGCGCTGAAAAATCCCACCAATGTCGCGAGTACTATCTTCAATACAGTACATCTGCTCCCAGTTGGCGCCAAATTTGTTTCTTGCCCCAGGCGCCATCTAACCTCGGTACTCCCCTGCTGCTATCCCCCCCCCGAACGGCGACCTTCATTCAGCAGCGAATCGAGCTCAGTTTGTCCAGAAGCGTTTCGAAAGTTTTTTGTATCGCTACAGCGAAAACATTCCATGCGAACGGTTCGCTCGGGTCTCTCGCAAACCTTGTGTGAAAGACTTTAAGTGCATTTTCTGCGAAATCGCGAAATGTGTAGTTCTTTCTGCGACTGCTTGAAGAGCCCAGGTAAGAATTACCTTTGGCGCTAAACCGCCTGGTGGACCGGGCCTGTGTCCTCGAGAGCTGCGCACTCAGGTGGAGGTTGGTTATTTTCAGGAAATAATTCGGAGAACAACACAACACTCGCGTTTTTCTAACTTGAGTTGATCGGAAGAGTTTGTGAAATGCGGCCTGTAGCAAAAATGTGTTAACTACTCTTTAAGTGACAAAGACACTTTTTTGCTTGTTGTTGATATCTGCTCTGAATTTAGAAACGTGTCGCGTCGGAATTACCTGTGTCTTTCCATTGACATAAATTAAAAATGAGGTCATCGACAAAATTTGCTACAAACATTCCAGTGTAGCAGAACAGACGCAAAGTCCTCCCTTGCTAATATGTATTGGAAATAACCAGTCAAATATCAAGTGTATAAATCAGGGGTCTCAAATTTCTCCGAGGGCCTAATGGGGACTTATAAAGTAACCCGAGGGCCGCATTATGACGCTGATGCAACAATTTGGCGGTACCTGAAGCTTGCTAGATGCAGCTTTTACATCTTATTTTCTGCGAAAGGTATAAGGAGTAATAGGTAGATCATTTCTAGCCGTCTCTGCGTTCGTTTAAAAAGAACTTGTTCACTCGATGGCCGAGCATTTTTAACACCGGTAAATAAATTAAACCTAAATGTTAATTATTTGAAAATTCACCGTGTCGCACAAAATACCCTCGCGGACCGCTTGTTTGAGAACCTGATTTAAATCATACCATGGTTGACTTTTCGCGGACAAGCAAGAAACCTATTTTTATCTTCGATAAAAACTATTGTTTTTGAAATGTGGATCGCAGTTTCATTCTTGCCTGTGGTTTCCGTGTTGTTTCTGATTGCATTTGAATGAATTGCAAGAACTTTCATGGCCAGCAACCAAAACGCAAAGGCTTTGTAGCGAACGTTTACAGGAGGTGGATCAGCGCTATAAGCACGTGTTTTCTTCACACTGAACACCTAGCGCCTGATCTACGCAGGTATGGTAAAAGAACCCCGCAGGGACTAAGAGCCAGGTCGCCTTGCAGCAGAAGACACTGAGAGCGTAATGTTTTCGTCAACAGACAAATCAATCACAGTGACAGCTTTCGCTTTTACAGAACATTTCATCTCCGGTGCCGATCGCCGGCATGTAAACCAGTTGATCAACACACACCCTGTGTAAACGGGACTTCGGAAGCACGTGCAACAGTTTGTGTCGAGAGCTTGAAATCATAAGCGCGTGTTTGTTGTGCCTCGTTTTTTAATTTCTGTGCCCTTCTGTCCGAAACGCGGAACTTATGTTCAGTGCATTTTCCTCAGTTTGTTAGCACGCAAAAGCTCGTTTGTACTTGTCGTTGTTGAGGAGTGCTTGTCGATGACGTCCTAACAATAACTTCCCTATCGTTGAAAATTGCTGTCGGCCATGTTTTTCCTGGTCGCAAGTCAAAAAACTCTAAGGAAAGACCTGAAACCTCTTTCAGACATGGTCACTGTTGTGACAACGGTGGCATGGCTGAACACCGTTGCTGCAGAGTGGATTTACCGGAAAGGCCCGCGTGAGCCACTTGCTTACCATCACTTTGCAACTCCATAACTCGTCAACCGATTGTGCTAGAGAGCTGTTGAAACCTTCAAACGGATACGGAGAGTCTCCTAGTTTGCATTTAAAAAATTGGAAAGTTTTGGATTTCGTTTTTTTGTGGGTGACGCATTAGCGGGGTAGGCTTAGGCCTTTTTGACCCAGGATACCTGGCCCTGGGCGCCAACCACTGGAGGAAAATTTTTGACTCTAGTTTTTATTGGAAACTAGGCTATAATCCGAATCTTTGCGCCCTTGATTGGCTTTCTAGCGTTTCTGATTCAAAAGTTACGGCCTAAAAACAAAATAATTGATTAATCCCCAAAGGGCCTAAGGAAATATCGATTATTTGTTGTTTTTAGGATCAAGGTAAATGTTGATAAGAATTCGAACTCCGCTGCGCAAACGTGCTGGCGTTGTTGGAAATTTGCAACTAAGACTTGTGATAATCCAGGTCAATTTTTCCAAAACCTAATTTTGTTGTCATCCGGTATTGAAGACGCTGTACAGAATGTGCTGTTCAATTTAACGTGACACACCAAAAGATTCCATTTCGCAATCGTGTCATCATGATCTTCATGTCCGTTCGAAATGGGCGCAAAGACAAGAATTGTTGCAAAATAACTTCACTTGAACCCACAAGTAGGCTGGAGCGTTTTTGAAGGCAGAACGATTACCACTGACCTATTAAGTGCGAAACGTGCGTGTTCCCCTATAATGACGAATATTTTCGGCAGAGTTGCACTGACTGACTTGCGTGGTAATACACCGAAGTATAAGAAACAAGTTGCAGCTGCTTGCCAGGGGGTGTGCGTGTACTCCTCTCTCAGCAAGTAACGTTTCCCTGTCCCCGTTAGAGACGTGTGAGTGCTTCTTTTGTATGCGAAACTCCGATTGCTGACGCGAACCGCCTGAACAAAGACTTCGGTGCAAGTTGAATCTTGCTGATCGTGTGTCATGTGACCTCAGCCATCACGCAGGTTGTGAAAAACTGACCATCAAACGAGCGTCGATCCGCTCCCCTTTGCAAGTGAAATGGGCGAGCTACAAACCCCCATAGAAGAAATAAGAAGCCACTTTTTCCACCTGCATATTTTTCTCGCTTTGCGTTCCTCAGCTCGCAAATGCCAACCGTGCAACACATGCAGTGTTTTTTGAGAGACCGCAACGGTCTCTCTTTGATGACCTCGCCGTTGTGTGTTTCAGCCGGAAACGTGTATTTGGTGCGTCCTTTTTCTCATAAGTCTCTTTGCTGTAGTCAACCGAGCGAGATAGGATGGAGCTGATGCTCTCCGCAATCACCTGGGGTGTAAACAGTTCACTAATATTCTCGACAAATTTTGTTATGGTTTGTGCAAATACTTGAGGAACTTGTTACCACATCTGATCCTCGCACTTTGTGCGGCATGTCAGTTGCCTGTGTTCTACGTTGGCCAGGTCAATTGCAATCTCAAGCGGCAAACCTATGAAGTTAGTTTAAATGCGCTTCGTCGCTAATCTATCCACCGCGGTTTTTTTTGTGCAAAACGTGATAAAATATTGCGTTGAAACCGAAAAAACGGCACTTCGTCGTCACTGACAGATGTGTAAAACCGCTGGTCGACCTGCCGCTGTAGTGCACACAATTTTGCATGTACTGGCCAACACGTTCCACCTCGCCCTCTGTCTCATTGCTGGAGTTTGAAGAGGATTTACCTCTTCTGTCTGGCCACCAACCTGAGACGGGTTGAATTATTAAAGTAAGCTGTAGTAATTCGTCTTGCAGGAAATGTGCTACACCTTGAAGACTGATTACGGTAATTCTATGTACGTCATGTAAAAAAGTATTACACATTTAAGTCAACTAATCCCAGTGATGGCATTCGACCGGTTCGCAAGAATCTGTTTTTGAAATTTCTTTGAACCCAAGCAGGGTTGCGGAGGCAAAATGTCCCACTCCAACCTTTCCAAAATTTCCAACTCCTTAACATAAAGTGAATGAATTTTGGCTGTCAAGAATTTTGTAGCATCTAACACTCAATGGAAATCGTGGTACACAGCAATTCCCTGTTTCAATAAGTTTCATAAGAAATTGTAGCATATCAACGAATTCCCAACTCAACAGCGTGATGCAAAAATGATCCAATTGGACTTCCGGAGTCGGACAAAAAATCCGACTCCTGATGTTGCTAGGAATCTGATTCCACCCAAAAACCTCCGACGCCGCAACCCTGATCCCGAGAACCGGTTGTTAGCTAAGTCAGGGGTTCTCACTTTTTTCCCACAAACACCTATTACTTGTAACTTATTTTGACAAACCTCTCTCATAGACCTGTCATTAACTTCTAATAATGATAAACAAAACTGAAAGTTGGGAAAATTTTAAAAGCAGTAATTTGCCATGCTAGACTGTCCCATTCAACAACACAAAGATCAACCTTTGCTCTTACATCGGGCTAATCAGCATGGTTTGCCTAGGGAGACTGACAATGAGAGAACGTGTTAGTGAGTCTGGGAGTAAGAGAACCTGTTCTTAAAATTTGAATCCCATCAGTGCCTAATCCCAGTTCCGTCGCCACGGGGAGGCTTAGCCACAAAGCTCCAAGACCCCCAAATTGAAATATGAAATGCTACAAATCAGTGGAGTTTTAGTCAAGTTTTAGAATGTCAAGCCTTCCTGCACAAACGTAATGTCCCCCTACTGAAGACGTGGCAACGATTCTGCCTAATTCCCTCGCGCGAACCTTAATTCGGTCGCCCTCACGCAAAACCATGGCAGGTTTTCGCTGAATTGTCGTGAAGTTAAAAAAATGTTCTTAGTGCCTGGCATGTATTTACCAAATAAATGAAATTGAGCATTGAAATGAAATTACTTGAACAGTTGTTCAAACGCAAGTTATTTTTCTGGAATTCATTGTTCCTGCTATGGTCGCACCAAGCGTCCATGACCAAGAGCTATGGCAGGAGTAACAAATAGATTTTCGACGACGTGAGAACTACCAATTTTCAGTTTATAGCTCCTCAATATAAATGAAGCCCACGACAGTGGTGTAGAAGGTGGATGTGCAAGCGCACCCCCACAAGTTTTGATTTGTCAAAAATCCCTGAAAATCCGGGCAAAATCTTTGAAAATGTTCTCCAAATACCTGAAAATCTGGGCAAACTACCTGAAACTACGGTCAAAAACGGCGCCTAACGTTGTTTGATTTTGAAAAATTGGCACCAAACGTGCCAAAATTGGTTGTTCAACGTGCAGAATCACATGGTGAAGACCTTTTTTTGGTGGACATCCCAAAAGATCTGTGTGGGAGGAAATATTCACATAAAGAGTTGCTGGAAAACTAACTTTTCGGGCAAGTTTGAGAAAATTTGGCCAAAAATCTTTTGCAACCTCAAAAACTTGCCTGCTCCTACACATATGACCTACGACATAGGAATGCAGTCGCGTCTTTAATGCTGGAAAATTTGCGATTTTTCCGGCAAAAAATTCAACATTTGGGTAACTTAAGATTCATATTTGAGTAAACTGGAATCATTTGGTAATTCCAACAACCTTAATCAAATTGGGGCAGACTAGAAAAGTTCATTCAACTTTTGGGTAAAATGAGAAACATTTGGGTAAATCAGAAACATTTGGTAAAGCCCAGGAGCCCAGACCAAATATGGGCAAATTAGAAAAGTTTCATGCAAATTTGGATAAAATTGGAAAAGGTGCTTTCAAATTTGTGTGAAATTAGAAATATTTACATAAATTGGAAACAACTGGGTGACGTCCAACAGCCAAATCAGTTTTAGGCAAATTACAACAGTTTCCTTCCGATTTGAGCAATTTCAAATTGACAGAGCCTCATTCAAATTGTGTATACAACAGCTCCATTAGAATTTGAGTAGGCTCCATTTAGAAACGTCTAAATTAATCACAAGATCTTTATTCAAATTTGAGTAAAATTAGAATCATTTGGGTACATTTTAACAACCTCAATCAAACTTGATAAATTTTGAAAAGATTCATTCAAATTTGGGCAAATAGAAGAACTTCATTCAAATTACTATACAGTACAACAGCTTCTTTTAAATATGGGTACAATTAGAAACATCTGGGTAAATTAGAAGAGTTCAGTCAGATTTCGGTATATTATAAATGTTTGGGTAAATTCCAACAGCCTAAATTTGATTTAGGCAAACAATTTGGCATCCCCAAAAGTATGCCCTCCCGTACTGCCGTACACCTTCTATGAGATCCAGGATCGTGCATCGAATCAGTCTCGTGGCTTGGCTGTAATCTGGACTGTTCATTTTTTGCATTTTTTTGCACAGCCATTCCGCAACTGCAGGGTGTGTCCTTTTGCAGATGGCGCAACTGTTCGAATCTGTTTCCACGAACAATGGCAGCTTGGTATCTGTTGCCACGATCAATGGACTGATTTTCTCCTCACAGCCAAAGCAGCAAATTAATTTTGATACAGATTTAACTCACCAATGACCGCAGAGTCACTATACTGGCTTTGACCTTCTTCAGTCACAACTTTTCAACCGATAGACCTGAAGAGCTGCTCAAACCTAATAAAAAAGCATAAAGTCTCCTCGGTTCGATTGAAAAAATACAGGCACTTTTGAGTTTTGGTGTGATGCCAGGACTGGGGTAGGTTACGGGATTTTTGGATGACGTAATCAGAGAAAAGAGTTTAAGCGGTAGTTCAACCGGTTTTTCTTTTATCATAAACTAAGCGAAAATCCGCATTTTTAGAGCCCTTCGTTGGCCATTTAGCGTTGGTGGTTAGCACGTTATTGCCAAAAATCGATAAGTAATTAATTAATCCCCTGGAGATTCATTATTTAAAGTCTTACGAGTCAGTCTTACGATCCTTGCGACCTCAAGAGCGCTTTTCTGCTTCAGATTGTTTTCTTGTACGGCTCGCTGTCGCTGGCAGCTATGGTCTGATTTATAACCGCATTGCTTGAAGCTGGTTGTTGTGCTGCACTGGTGTTAGTTGACTGTCAGCCTTAGCGAGACCAATTTCACTAGATCAGCCTATCTTCAAGTTGCCATTTGTCGCAGCTAGGGATGCATATAATGGAATATCGAATCCTTCAGTATTCGAATCCAAAAATCAGAGTTTTTCGAATATTTAGATTCGAAATAAATTTGGATTAAATAAACGTGAAAGATTGCGAAGTTGGCAAAACATAATTTCAATAAATTTTGCTGCGGCACACTCTTTGCGCTCCTGAGTAAGACAAAGAAAGAAACCCTGAACAAGCTCGCGGCACTGCGTAGTGACGTAACAAGCTAATTAACAGGTCATGTGATCACTGACCGGCGTTCTAAACCTCTGCACGATCGGCTCCTTTTGTTCCTAACAAGTTATTCCGGAATAGGATTCGATATTCTGGATTCGAAATAAATATTCCGGAATATTACAGAATCGCTAAGTGTTCCATAATACACATCCCTAGTCGCAACTTGTGCTTGCTTTACTGTAAGCTAATGTTTGCGTGCTTTCTCTACTCTTGCTTTAGTCCTTCAGCATTGCACTCGTAAGCTTTTGCTTGCAGTTTTAAGACTGAGGACAAGAACAATTTACGTGAACTTGATTTTCTATTAAAACATTTTCTAACTGATTCGAATGACAGTTGCGGCTTCTCCTCGTGAGCTTGCATCCCGATAACATATTCTGTGTTCTGGACGCTAAACAAACTGAACTGAGCCGAGCAATATACTACCTCAGCTGCAAGCCTATGTTTTTTCACAGATCAAAAAAAAAACTGTTGTACTACAGCCACCCAGCGAAACAACGTAAGTCGTTCCGGACTTTTAAGGTAAACGCACGCACAACCGTCGCCAGAAAGTCTTCAATAGGGGGGCTTAACATTTGTGTGGGGGGTTTGACATTCCAAAATTTGGCCAAAACTCCACTGAGTTATAGCGTTTCACATTTCAATTTAGGGGGACTTGGAGTTTTGTTTGGGACCGGGACTGAACACACCTCCCGGCTTGCAAGGAGCAGTCCAGGTTTTCGGGATCGTAAACCCGAGGGCCGGTCATTTACCTGTTCGTCCGGACTACAGACAGCATAAGGAGCTTCATGGCTGTGTTATCAAGTTTGTTGTGCTGGCCGCAGCCCGGTTTTAGTAAACGCGAAAAAAAGAAGCATAAATTTGCGATTCACTTCAGGAGGAAAAATAAGGATCGTTTTTTGCTCTTTGGTTTATTTCTAACGGGCTATTTTGCGAATTTCGATGGAGATCAAAAGATAACTTAATGCAGGGCCGCAACCAGCCAGGAGGGCAAATGATTGTAACTTGTTGTTGTACCTAACAACTAAATATAATTTTGAAAATGTTTGAGCGCAATTACACGGTTGCGCCTTCAGGTTGCGGGCCTGAAGTCATGGTTTCCCTGCACTTATAGTTTTTTCAGAACTAAATAAATGTTGAGAAATTTGGCCGCGAATTAGCGAAGACGGAACCACTTACTTCAACCAGAAGCGTCTGGTGGTTAGCCTGCATACACAAGCCCCTTCGACACGATGTAAATTCTTTAAAATCATAGCGGGGCCTCGGTTTTCGGGAAAAGATGGCAGAAAAACAAAAAAGAAGGCCGTAAATCTATGAACACAACCAAAACGTTATTACTTTTTCATTCTTCCACAAAGCAGTTTGTTCCGTCCGGGCATAGTTGCGAGACGCCGCTCCAGTGCTGTGCTCCCTGCTCCGGGGGCGGTTGGTGCAACCCTGTGCTTATATTTTTGAAGCATGTACGGGGTATGTACATCTTAATGTTCTTTCATGCTTCATTCAGACGCTGAATGTCATCGGCAATTTCTAGTTGCTGCTAAGTTCGAGAACAATTTTGCCTGATAAGCTACTGTGGCAGCACGCACACAGCAAAAGCTTGTCACGTGATACCGCAGGGTCCCTGCGTCTTGTTTGCGATCGTCCTTTCGGAGGATAGTTGGCACATCTCAAGAGTTTCTACAAAATGTAGTATTTCACAATTTTGCCTCTTCAGCGAAAATGGTTGTCGTTGAAGATATCTGAAAAGTTACCCAAAAGCATTTAATGAATCTGAACACACTTTTCGACCCAAACCCAATCAACAGGCATTTTGGAACGTATCAAAAATCTCTGAAAAGCACATCCTCTACATGTGTTGTCTGCACACACAGCCACCCAAGCACGCACACATTTCTTCTTAAAACCATGTTGCTTTTATTGTCCCTGCGCGTTTAGATGGTCCCTACTCCCCGGGATCTTTTTGCTAATGCCTGAATATGCAAGCCTTTTTTGCCTTCTATATTTTTAGAGGGCGCTTGCTTTGACGCTTTCTATCAGTTCGTGGCTTCATGTACAGGCAACTGCATCTGAGATAAACCTACTCTTGTTGCGAAAAGTTGATCTTTGGAATCGTTCGGACAAATGCCCCATTTGCCTTTCTGCGAACTAAGGTTGTCGGGCGTCCGTACTCTTCCGCTGCCATATTTTTTTTCGTGCGATTTTTTATGTCTGCCCCTAGAACTGTTATTCTTCTGGTTTCTTTAACCCTGCAAGGACCATGAGAATCCAACGTTTTTGGCTTTTGAGGCACATTAGGCCATAACTCGCCGCCCGATCGTGCTGGAGAGTCAATGAAGACATCACATGTTGCAGAATTTCGTATACGTTCTCATAAACAAAAAATAGGCACCTTTGCACTTGAAACTTGTCTGGCGTCACAGAGGCTTTATGGTGACATCACATTGCCACGCAAAATTTAAAATGCCAAAGTGCCTCTTTTTTTTATTATCAGTAAAAACACGAAATTCTGCATCGTGCGTCTTTATTGACTCTCTCTAGTAGAGCATTCTGTAACTTCCTCAGGCCGCTAATTAAGTGGCTTTCGAGTGGTCTTCAAATGGCCTGAGCAAACATGTCCGGAACGTACAGAAATTTAACCTTTTTTCTAAAGAAGTCTAATCTTTGTACAATTGAACAGCAGGGTACGATTTCCGATCGACATAGACTGGAACTGCAACAGCTGCAATGTGTTTTCCATTTCTAACTCTCTCGGAACATTATTGGAGTTATAACTTCAAAAAACACTTTCTATTTTTTACTCTTGAGTTTGAGAAGCATTTCCAGATATTTTTGGCAAGATTTCCAGCAAAACCTCTGAGAATTACAGTACTTTGCAAGAGTTGCTTATCCATAGGAAAAAATGCAGAGTTAAATTTGGCACATTAAAGATTGGCAAAGCCGTATAACATTAGAGTTGTACCATTATGTCTGCCCGCCCTTAATTAGCTATTTAAAAAGTATTAACATTTGGGATTGTCGCTTTCGAAGAATTTCGAGCTGGCAAAATTCAGCCATGGCACGGGCACACCCTATCGGGAGCAGTGACGACGTTATTGCAGCTTGTTAATGATATCTGCAAAGCCTCAGTGACTAAACAAGTCAGTATCAGGTCGCATTATGATGTAATCAAAAACAATCGGTTTCGCCAAAAATACATCAGTTATCACTCTATTCAATAATTCTAATTCGTTTGTGGAGCCCGATAGTATCTTTAAATCTTTAACTGATTCGAAAAGGTCTCACAGACAGTGGTGTAACTGACGGGGGCAGGGGTGCGAACCCCCCCCCCC